>Ga0105047_10009774_pt1 | contig 15754 bp, 15 predicted proteins | sample MAT04_FD_78384 | JGI IMG/M metagenome (GOLD analysis project Ga0105047, IMG submission 78384) | Freshwater microbial communities from Lake Fryxell liftoff mats and glacier meltwater in Antarctica - MAT-04 (megahit assembly) | ecosystem: Environmental > Aquatic > Freshwater > Ice > Liftoff... | reverse complement strand
GTGGCGAACGCAGTGAGCTTGGGGGCTCTACTTCTTCAGCGGAAGACCGGCAAGGCCTCGACGCGGCGGTCGATCTCAGCCAGCATCTTTTCGTAAGCCGGCGCGCCGACGCCGCCAAAACGCTGGCGGAACTCGGGCTCGGACAGGAACTCGGGCAGGTCGGCCCAGACCGGCATCAGGTCGCTTTCCTCGATGCCGCGGGCCAGCGCTGCCTGCAGGCGCTGCGGCTGCGACACCGCCCATTCGCCCAGCCGCGTGCCGGCACGGTTGGCGGCCATGTCGTTGAAGCTGAAGCCGCTGCCGCCCTGCGCGTCGGCCACTTCCTTGTAGATGCCGATGGCACGCGACAGCGGCCCCGTGCCCTCGGCGGCGAGCGTGGCCGAGATCAGCAGGTGGCGCGGGAAGTCGTCGCGCCCGGCCAGCGTCACCTGCAGCTGCCGTGCACGCGGCCAGGCGCGCGCGGCGGGCAGCAGCGCGCCGACGCCGCGGCCGTTGGCGAAGAGCGTCAGCACCACCAGCGCGGCGCGGTTCTCGGCCGCGGCGTCGGCCGGCGCGCCCGCGCTGCGCTGGCGCGCCAGCTCGAACATCGGGCCCACCAGCGGCGCCAGCGACACCGTCCAGCCCGGACCCTGGCGTGCCACCACCTTGGCGAGGTGGTCGCTGTAGGCGCGAAGCCGCGCCTGATCGTCGGCCGGAACCAGCCCGCCGAGCACACGCTCGGCGCTGTCGTCGCGCCAGGCGTAGACCACGGCCAGGCGCTGCGGCATGAAGTGCACCCGCCGCACGACCTCGGCGGCCACGTCGAGCTCGGCCTGCACGCCGGCGCGCCGCGCCAGCCAGGGCAGGGCGCGCTCGGCCAGCATCGCGGGCAGCGGCAGGCGGCCGAGTTGCAAGCTGTCGATCACCGGCAGACCACCGGTCTCCAACAGCCGCAATTCGACGTTCAGCCAGCGGCCGAAGGGGTTGGGTGGCATCGGCAGGCTGCTGCGCACGACGGCCTCACCGCGCTGCAGGCTGACGGCGGTGTAGGCGTCGAGCCGGCGCAGCGCGGCGTGGTTGAGCAGCAGCTCGAGGTCGCGTTCGTTCACCTGCGCCGCGCTCACGGCGCCCGGGCGCGCGCGCCGCGGGTCGTGGGTGCGCAGCAGCTGCAGCGCACGCGCCACGTCTGCCACCGCCGGCGCCTGGTACAGCGCCACGGTCGGTTCCCTTTGCAGGGCGGCGGTCAGTGCCACCAGCGCCGCTGCCGTGGCCACCAGCAGGGCGAGGGCGCCCCCAAGCAGCAGTTTCCTCATGGGCCAGAGTCTGCCATCCGGGCGCGCCGGCCGTCGGCCGCCTGCGGCCGCGGGGGCATAATTCCGCATCCTTCCTGTGGAGAGACGCCTTGGACCCCGCACCCATGCGGTGACCGTCCGTTCCGGGCCTTCGGTGCCGGCGCGCGACGGACCCCCGCCGCCCTGAAAGCCCACCCTTCCCCGCCGCTGCGTGCGGTGACGCCGCTCCCGGAAGAAGTCCCATGCTCAACGTCTTCACGCTGGCCCACGGCCGGCTGGTCCAGGCCGAGATCGAACGCCTCGACATGCTGGCGCTGCTGCAGCCGGTATGGGTCGATCTCGAGAGTCCCACCGAGGAAGAAAAAGACTGGGTGCAGCAGCGCTTCGGCCTGTCCATCCCCAGCGACGCGGTCGACGACGACCTCGAAGAGTCGGCCCGCTTCTACGAGGAAGACAACGGCGAGCTTCACATCCGTTCCGACTTCCTGATCGACCCGGGCGACAGCAGCCCCGAGGCGCAGGCCGAGCCAGCGCGCAACGTGCGCGTGGCCTTCATCCTGTCCAAGAACGTGCTGTTCTCGATTCACGACGAGGACCTGCCGGTGTTCCGCCTGCTGCGCCTGCGCGCGCGGCGCATCCCGGCACTGATCGAGGATGCGAAGGACGTACTGCTCAAGCTCTACGACGCCGACGCCGAGTACTCGGCCGACCGCCTCGAGGGCATCTACGACAGTCTGGAGAAGGTCAGCGCACGTGTGCTGACGCAGGAGGTCGACGACCGCACCGCCGGCGCCGCGCTGACCGCCATCGCGCGCGAGGAAGACCTGAACGGCCGCATCCGCCGCAACGTGATGGACACGCGGCGCGCGCTCAGTTTCATGATGCGCAGCCGCATGCTGAATGCCGAGCAATTCGAGGAAGCGCGGCAGATCCTGCGCGACATCGACAGCCTGGACAGCCACACCGCCTTCCTGTTCGACAAGATCAACTTCCTGATGGACGCCACGGTGGGCTTCATCAATATCAACCAGAACAAGATCATCAAGATCTTCTCGGTGGCCAGCGTGGCGCTGCTGCCGCCGACGCTGATCGCCAGCGTCTACGGTATGAACTTCAAGTTCATGCCCGAACTCGACTGGCAGGCCGGCTACCCGTTTGCGCTGGGGCTGATGGCGATCTCGGTGGCCGTGCCTTTGATCTACTTCCGGCGCAAGGGCTGGCTGCGCTGACGCGGCGGGTCCTCCGGCTTCGGTAACGGTTGTTGCGCCGGCAGGACCTGCGCACAACTCCGCACGCCTGTCCGTGCGGTGCGTCGTCCTCATCGTGTAACCTCGAAACAACGTCGTCGAGGGGTGCGGCGCCGTTCAGCGGCGCTGCGGTGAGCATGCACAGTCAAACCGAGATCAAGGCCCGCCCCTGGCGGCGCCTTTCCATGCTGGCCGCGCTGCTGCTGGCGGCCGGGCCGGCGCTGGCCCAGTTCAGCATGGTGCCCGCGCCGCAGACCACCGTTGCGCCCAAGGCCTCGGCGGCCACCGAGGACAAGGCCTACCGCACCGACGCCGCGCGCCACCTCTACGCCGCGTTCCCGATGCGTATCTTCCGCGGCAAGATGCCGCCGTTGTTGTACTCGGTGATGGCGGTCGAGACCGAGATCGACGCCACCGGTCAGGTGGTGAACGTGAACGTGGTGCGCAAGCCCGCCGCCGATGAAGTCGCACCCTGGGTCGTTGCCATGATCAGGCGCGCCGCGCCCTTCCCGGCGCCGGTGAACGTGGGCACGGGCACCGTGCGCTACTTCGAGATCTGGCTCGTCGACAAGTCGGGCCTGTTCCAGATCGACACGCTGACCGAAGGTCAACGCTGAAGTGGGGCCCCCAAGCTCGCTTGCGCTCGCTACCCCCCCCCCGGGGGGCTCTTGCAGCGGACCGGCGAAGCCGGTTCCGCGCAAGGGCTTGGTGAGCCGGCTTCGCCTTGCGCCGGCGCCCGACCGGTGACTGACAGCCGCTAGCTGTTCACGCGGCGCTTCAGCCAGCGCATCAGCGCGCCCAGCAGGGGCAGCTTCTCGTACAGCTCCTCGGCGACGTCCCAATAGTCGCGGTGCAGGCTGATGCGGCCGTCGTCCGCCAGCTTCAGGTGCGAGCCGCCGCGCACCACCAGTTCGTCACCACGCGTGCGCTTCAGGCGGAAGACGAAATCCCAGGTCAGGAAACACTGGTCGCCCTGCACGACGATGTCGTGGACGACGAAGCGCGGCGCGTCCAGCGTGCCGAACATGTGCTCGAAGATGCTGCGGATGGCGGGCACACCCTGCACCTCGTTGAACGGATCCTTGAAACGCGCCCCTTCGGTGTAGACCTCGCCCAGCCGCGGCAAGCCTTCGGGCGAGAGTTGCTCGAAGAGCTCGACGATGCGCGCGATGCGCGGGTCTTCGTGGCGCGCCATGTCAGTTGTCCATCGCGCCACGGCGATCAAGCTTCCCGCCACGGCACCGGCTCCGCCGGGCCGTTGGCGGACGGCCCCGGGGGGGCGAAGGCCGCGGCTCCAAGTCCGCCTGCGCGGACTTGGACGGCTGAGCAAGCAACGCCTGCGGCGTTGCGTGGAGCGCAAGCGAGCTTGTTGGGGGCCTCATCTCACATGCCCGTCGAGCGGCGTACCGCTGCGAAGTAGCTGCCGTAACCCAGGTGGCGCAGCGCGTGCATCCAGAACGTGAACCGCTTGGGAAAGTGGATCTCGAACTCGCCGTGTTTCCAGCCGCGCAGGATCTCCACTGCCGCCTGCTCGGGCGTGATGAGCGCCGGCATGCGGAACTGGTTCTGCGCCGTCAGCGGCGTCTCGACGAAGCCCGGGTTGATGATCGACACGCCCAGGCCCAGCGGCTGCAGGTCGAGGTAGAGCGTCTCGGCCAGGTTGATGAGCGCGGCCTTGGTCGGGCCGTAGGCCAGGCTCTGCGGCAGGCCGCGGAAGCCGGCCACGCTCGACACCAGGCTGACGTGGCCGCCGCGGCCCGCGTGGGCCTGGGTCTGCAGTTGCGGCAGCACGGCGTCCAGCATGCACAGCGCACCGACGTAGTTCACCTGCACGTGGCTCAGCGCCACGTCGAGGTCGAAGGCCGTCGCGCGCATCGCCTTGTAAGTGCCGGCGCAGTAGATGGCCAGGTCGATGCCGCCGTGCACGGAGACGATGCGCGCCGCGGCGTCGCGCATGGCGTCGCGGTCGGTGGCGTCGAGCGCGATGGCGTCGCTGCGGCCGTGCTCGGCGACGAAGCTGTCGAGCGCCTCGCGCCCGCGCGCCGAGACGATGACACGCGCGCCGGCGGTGTGCAGCGCATGCGCCGTGGCGCGGCCGATGCCGGTGGACGCACCCACCAGCCACACCGTCTTGCCGGCCCAGCTGCCGATGCGGGGGTTCAGTGACATGGGCTCACTTCTTGTAGAACGACAAGGTCACTTCGCCGAGGCGGAAGCCGAACTTGCTCATCACGGCCTTGTTCAGCATCACCTTGTCGTCCATCAGGTACATCCAGTCGTCGAACTGCACCTCGTAGACCTTGCCGTCCACGGGCAGACTGAGTGTGTAGCGCCAGTTCAACGCGTTGCCGGCGGCCTGGCCCTCGGCCACGCCGACGACGTCTCCGGCACGGCCGGTCCAGCGGCCGTTGCCCTCGTCGGTGAGCTTCCAGACGCGGCGTTCGGTCTTGCCGTCGCTGTAGGTGAAGCGTTCGTCCAGCGTGCCCTGCTTGCCCTCCCAGCTGCCCGTCATCTGCACGGTGAAGCGGCGGACCACCTTGCCCGAGCGGTCGGTGAAGAGGCCGTGGGCCAGCATCTCGCCGTTGAAGTAGGTCTTGAGGTCGAGCACGGGTTTCTCGGCGGCGTAGTCGGCCGGCGTCGGCGCCGAGGCGCAGCCGGCCAGTACGGCGGTGCCGAGAGTCAGCACGGCGGCGAACACGGTCAAGCGTTTAGACAGGCGGTTCATGGCGGGGTTTCCTTGCGTAACCAGAGGGTCCAGAGCAGCCCCGCAGCGCCCAGTTTCAGCACGCAGGGCAAAAGGCAGTAGGCGAGCGTCAGCGCCTGCAGCGCCGCGGCGTCGCGGCCACCCGGTGCGTAGCCGAAGACACCCAGCAGCGGCAATGCGATGCCGGCGGCCAGCGCCAGGTTGAGCTTGGTGGCGAAGTTCCACCAGCCGAAGTACGCGCCCTCCAGCCGCTGGGCATGGCCGGCGCGCTGGATGACGCCCGCCAGCAGCGCGCCGGGCAGCGTGAGGTCGGCGCCCAGCGCGATGCCGCTGGCCACGCAGACGGCCGTGAAGGCGGCCACGTCGCCGGCGCCCAGCAGCGCGGCCCAGGCGAAGGTGAAGATCGCCAGCACCATGCCGGCCAGCCATGCCCGCCCGAGGCCCAGGCGCGCCACCAGGCGCACCCACAGCGGCATGCTCAAGGCGCCGGCGGCAAAGTAGCTGGCCAGGAAGAGCGGCTCGAAGCCGGGCGCCTGGAGGCGATCGCGGATGAAGAACAGCACCAGCGTCGCCGGTACGGCGCTGGCCACGCCGTTGAGCAGGTAGACCGCCAGCAGGCGGCGGAAGGCCGGCGTGCGCAGCGGCATGGCCAGGCTGGGCAGGGTGGCCGGGGCGGCCTCGATGCGCGGCCGCGGCGCGCGAACCAGCAGCGCCACGCCGGCGGCCAGCGACAGCGTGAAGACGATGCCGGTCGCCGACAGCCCGACCACCGCCGGCAGCACGCTGGCCACCAGCACGCCCAGCAGCGCGAGGCCCTCGCGCCACGAGACGATGCGCGCACGCTGCCCTTCGTCGCCGCCCAGCCGCGCCCCCCAGGCCTGATGCAGCACGCTGAGCACGCTGAAGCTGAGGTAGGTGACGGCCAGTAGCGCAGCGCACCACCACAGCAGCGCGGTCGTGCCCTGCACGGCGGGGAAAAAGAGGCCGCGGAAGCCCAAGGCCAGCACCACCGCCGCGGCGACGGCGGCCATCAGCACACGCGCGACAGAGACCGTGAACCAGCCGTCGACCAGACGCCCGATCCAGGGGTCGGCCACGGCGTCGAGCAGACGCGCGCCGAGCAGCAGCGCGCCCAGCGTGGCCAGCGGAATGCCGAACTCGGCGGCGTAGTGGTTGGGCAGCACCACGTAGAGCGGCAGCGCCACGAAGGCCAGCGGCAGGCCCAGGCCGCCGTAGTGCAGCCCCTGCAACCAGCCGCCACGCCAGGCCGTCGCGGCGGGCGCAGCAGGGGCAGTAGAGGCCACGGCCGCCGTTGGCGTGGGTGTCACGGGCTGCGCAGCCCGAGCAGCTGTTCGCGCATCGCCGGCTCCGAGGTGCGCGGCGAAAGCCAGATACCGAAAAACATGCGTGCAAAGTCGGTCTCGCGCGGCTCGCCGCGCAGCCGGCCGTTGACGAAGAAGCGCGCGCCGGTGCCGGGCAGGTTGAGCCCCGTGATGCGGTCGCCGGCGTTGACGTCGGGGAAGAGCTGCTTCATGTTGCCCAGCCAGCGTTCGGCCACGGGCTCGGCGATCTCGCCCTGGCGCTGCATCTCGGTCAGCGACCTTTCGGCGATCTTCTCGCCCGTCAGGCTGCGCGCGTACAGCAGCTCCAGCGCGAAGGGCGAGGCCACCCAGTCGGCGCCCGGGGGCTGTGCGCCCACCCACAGCCGCGCGTCGTAGACCCGCAGACCGAAAAAGCGCAGCGTGCCGCGACCCAGCAGGCGCGCGCCGGGAAGTTCGCCCGCCAGCTCGGGCGGCGCGCCAATGGGCGCTGGCGACTGCGCGCGCACGCCCGCAGTCGCCAGCAGGGCGGCGGCCAGCAGCAGGCGGCGGCGCGGCTGGGACGTCATGGTGCGCGGCGCAGCGTGAACTGCATGACGTTGGTGTTGCCGGTGTCGAACGCGGCTTCGCAGTAGGCCAGGTAGAACTCCCAGATGTGCATGAAGCGTTGGTCGAAACCCAGCTTGCGCACCTGCGGGTCGTGGTGCAGGAAAGCGGCGCGCCAACGGCGCAGCGTCTCGGCGTAGTCGGGCCCGAAGGCGCATTCGTTGACCACCTCCAGCCCGGCCTTGGCCGCTTCGGCGCGGAAGGCCTGCGGGCTGGGCAGCAGGCCGCCAGGGAAGATGTACTGCTGGATGAAGTCGGTGCTGCGCAGGTAACGCCCGAAGAGGTCGTCGCGGATGGTGATGGTCTGGATGCAGGCGCGGCCGCCGGGCTTCAGGCGCTCGCGCAGCGTCTGGAAGAAGCTGTCCCAGTATTCGCGGCCGACCGCCTCGAACATCTCGATCGACGCGATGGCGTCGAAGGGCTCGTCGGTGATGTCGCGGTAGTCCTGCAGGCGCAGGTCGACACGTTCGGCCACGCCGTGGCGCTGCATGCGTTCACGCGCAAACTCCAGCTGCTCGGTCGACAGCGTGACACCCGTGACGCGGGCACCAAACTCGCCCGCCGCGCATTCCGCCAGCGCGCCCCAGCCGCAGCCGATCTCCAGCACACGCTGGCCCGGCTGCAGGCCGCATTCACGCAGTGCGCGCCGCACCTTGGCGTGCTGCGCCTCGTGCATGGGCTTGTCGTAGTCGCCTTCGAACAGCGCGCTGCTGTAGTTCATCGTCTCATCCAGCCACAGGCGGTAGAACGGGTTGCCGATGTCGTAGTGGGCGTGGATGTTCTTGGCCGAACCGCGGCGCGAGTTGCGGTTCAGCAGGTGCTTGACGCGGTAGGCCAGGCGGCCCCACCAGGTGCCGTAGACCATCGCGTCGACGGCTTCCCGGTTGGCGATGAACAGCTTCAGCAGCGCCGCCAGGTCGGGCGAGGTCCAGCTGCCGGCGATGTAGCTTTCGGCGAATCCGATGTCGCCGCTCTTCAGCGCGGCGGCGCACACGCTCCAGTCGTGCAGGCGCAGCGCGGCACGCGGCTCGCCGCGTTCACCCGCCCTGCCGAAGTGGGCCTGCGAACCGTCGGGCAGCTGCACGTCCAAGGTGCCCACGCGCAGTTGCTTGAGCAGGCGGAACACGGCGCGCGCCGCCGCCGGGGCGGTGGGTGGCAGCGCGATGGCGGAAGACGCGGTGGAAATGGAAGTGGAGGTCATGGCCGACAACTCAGGAGTCTGGGTGAAGGGGAATACGCAGGCGGGCAAGGAGCGGATGCTCGGGTTCCATCGCAGTTGGCCACGCCGCCGCGCGGCACCCGCGATGCATGAAGCGGCGCGGCGAGACCCAGCTTTCCGCCATGGAACCGGCTCCGCCGGTCCATCGGCGGACGGCCAGCGGCGCGGACGCCGCTGGCGCTCGTAGGCGAGGAACAGTCCGCAGGGACTGTTCCTCGTCCGACTCGGCCTCCCCGGGGGGTAGCGAGCGCAAGCGGGCTTGGGGGCCTCATCTCGAGACGAAGCCCTGCGGGGGCGCCGGCTTGCCATGGAAGGGCACACGCTTGAGCCACAAGCGCAGCGCCTGCCAGTGGATGCGCGCGATGACGCCTATCGTCATCAGCGGCATGCCGAAGAAGGCGGCGCGGGCGCTGGCCGGCGTGAGCGGCTGCAGATGGCCCGAGACGCTGGTCTGCAGCAGCGCACCGGCGGCGTCGTCGTGGTCGATGCGTGCCACCGTGCGCTCGGCCGTGCGCATGAAACGGAAGCGGTACTGACCCTGCACTTCGCAGAAGGGTGAGACGTGGAAGACCTTGCGCGCCGTCAGTTCGCGGCCATAGCCCAGGCCGGGACCGGCCAGCAGGTAGCAGTGGCGCTCGCCGAAGGTGTTGTTGACCTCGGCGACGATGGCCGCCAGCGTGCCGTCGGCGCGGTGGCAGTACCAGAAGCTGACGGGCTGGAAGACAAAACCCAGCACCCGCGGGTAGGTGTGCAGCCAGACCTCGCCATCGGCGTCGCTCACGCCCTCGGCCGCCAGCAGTTCTTCCAGCCAGCCCAGTGCATCTTCGCGGCCGTCGCCATGGTCGCGGTCGTGGAAGCTGAGCAGGCCGCGGCGGTTGCGTGGCAGGCCGGCGCAGGGCTGGGCGCGCAGACTGCGCATCGGCAGCAGCACGAAGTACGTCGGGTAGGCGAAAGCGTTGGCCGCCGGGCGCAGGCGGCGGTGGCGCACCACACCCAGACCCAGCAGCGCCCGGGCCGGCGCGCTGGCGCCAGCGCTCGGCGCGCCGACGGACCGGGCCACGGTGTTCGTCATGCCGCCACCGCCTGCGGCGTGGCCTGCCACGCACGCTGTACGCGGGCCACGATGTCCAGCGCCGACATCAGGCCATCTTCGTGGAAGCCGTAGCGCGTCCAGGCGCCGCCGTACCAGACACCGCCGCGGCCCTGCAGCGCCGGCAGTTGCTGCTGCGCAGCGATCGCGGCGCCGTCGAATACCGGGTGGCTGTAGGAGAACTTCTGCAGCACCTTGTCCGGCGCCGGCATGTGCGCCGGATCGGGATTCAGCGACACCACCACCGGCTGCTGCCAAGGCAGCGGCTGCAGGCGGTTGATGAGGTAGTGAAGGCAGACGGCGGCCTGTTCGCGGCCGGTGTCGGCGGCGCGTGCGTAGTTCCAGGCCGCCCAGGCCAGTGGGCGCTTGGGCAGTACGGCGGCATCGGTGTGCAGCACGGCGTGGTTGGCGTGATAACGCAGCGCGCCCAGCACGGCGCGCTCGGCCGCGCTGGCGTCGGCCAGCAGCGCCAGGCTCTGGTCGCTGTGGCAGGCCAGCACCACGTCGTCGTAAAGCTCGCTGCCGGCGTCGGTGCTCACCGTCACGCCGTCGGCCCCGCGCCGCACGCGGCGCACGGGGGTGTTGAGCCGCGCGTCGGGGATGCCCTGCAGCAGCTTGGCGACGTAATGCTTCGCGCCGCCCGTCACCGTGTGCCACTGCGGCCGGTTGCTCACCTGGATCAGGCCGTGGTTGTGGCAGAAGCGGATCATGGTGGCGATCGGGAAGCGCAGCATCTGGTCGGTGGGGCAGCTCCAGATGCAACCGATCATCGGCAGGAAGTACCACTCGCGGAAGGCAGCGTCGAAGCGGTGGGTGTCCAGGAAGTCGCCGATGGGTTGCGCGAGTTCGCTTTCGGTGCCCCGTTCGGCGATGGCCGTCGTGAGCTTGTTGAAGCGGCCGATGTCGGCCAGCATGCGCAGGAAGCGCGGGCGCAGCAGGTTGCGGCGCTGCGCGAACACGGTGTTGAGGTTATTGCCGCTCCATTCCAGGCCGGCCTGGCGCACCTGCACGGAAAACGACATCTCCGACGCCGTGGTGTGCACGCCCAGTTCGTCGAACAGGCGCACCAGGTTCGGATAGGTGCGGTGGTTGAAGACCAGGAAGCCGGTGTCGACGCCGTGCGTGCGGCCTTCGAGCGTGACGTCCACGGTGTGCGTGTGCCCGCCAAAGTAGTCGCCGGCCTCGAAGAGCGTGACCTGCGCATCGCGCGCAAGCCGCCAGGCCGTAGCCAAGCCGGTGATGCCAGAACCCACCACCGCCACGCGCCTCATCGCGCGCCCTCGCGCTGCAACGCTGGGGTACCGCAGTCCGCGGTACCCCAGCTTGTAAAGCCTGCCGTGCGGCGCTCCGAAACGAACGAGGGAGGGAGGAGGGAGGAGGAGAAACGCTTCGGGGTTGTCGTCGGGGAACCCGAACGTCCGCACAGCAGTGAAACCGGCATGTCGTTCAGCCCCTGTGCAGCGCTGAACTGCTGCGTGAGAAAGCGCGATGGCGCAAAAGTTCCGCGGCCCGGCGCGGTGTTCCGTAAAGTTGCGTGGCGCTGCTGCTGCTGCTGCTGCTGCTGCTGCTGCTGCTGCCGCTGCCGCTGCCGCTGCCCTGACCGCCCCGTTCCGTCCATCGCCGTTCCTTCTGACGTTTGAAGCCGGCGTCGATCCGCCGACACTGTCGATCAACCTGAAAACTGATTGGTCGCGTTTTGACTGAATGGTAATATACCAAGAAACAGGCTGGCCGAACTGCTCGGTGGTTTCGCGGTGAAGCGCGGCCGCCGCCGCCGAGCGTCTTGGCGCTGTCCTACCCGCAACCGGATCCGGGCTCAGCGGCCCGTCACAGTCTGCCACTTTGTCCAGGACATGAAGACCCACCCCCTGCCTTCCGCCGCCTGCCGCCTGGCACCATGAACGACGCTGCGCGCGACACCGCCATCACGTTGTCGATTGCCGCTGTCGAGCGCGACACCGGCCTGAGCAAGGACACGCTGCGCGTTTGGGAGCGCCGCTATGCCTTCCCCACGCCGGGCCGCGACAGCCTGGGCGAGCGTGCCTACACGCTGGCGCAGGTCGAGAAGCTGCGCGTCGTCAAGCGCCTGCTCGATGCCGGCCACCGCCCGGGCCGCATCGTGCCGCTGCCACTGGACGCCCTGCAGGCGCTGGCCGACCAGACCGTCGACCAGCCGAAGCGTGGCGCCGAAGCCCTGCTCGGCGCCGCCGACGTGCGCGAGCATCTGGCGCTGATCCGCAGCCACGACGTGCCCGGCCTGCGCAGCGAACTCATGCGCCTGCTTTCGCGCGTGGGCGTCGCGCGCTTCGTGCTCGAGGGGGTGGCGCCGTTGAGCGCTGCGGTCGGCGACGCCTGGATCCGCGGCCAGCTCGAGATCTTCGAGGAGCATGCCTACACCGAGGTCGTGCAATCGGTGCTGCGCCAGGCAATCGCCAGCATCCCGATGGCGGGCGTCGGGGCGCGCCCTCGTGTGCTGCTCACCACCTTCCCCGGCGAACCGCACGGCCTGGGTCTGCTCATGGCGGAGGCCATGTTTGTGCTCGAAGGCTGCCACTGCATTTCGCTGGGCCTGCAGACGCCGGTGTGGGACACCGTGCTGGCGGCGCAGGCTTACCGCGCCGACATCGTGGGCCTGAGCTTCACCGGCTGCATGAACCCGAACCAGATCGTCGACGGCCTGGCCGAACTGGCGGCCAAGCTGGCCCCCGAAGTGCAGGTATGGGCCGGCGGCAGTGCGCCCGTGCTGCACCGCCGCGCCGTGCCCAGGGTGCGTGCGCTGGCCAATTTCGATACGCTGGCCGCAGATCTGCAGCGCTGGCGACAGGCCACGGCAGCCGCGTCGTGATGACCCCTGGATGACAGTCCCGGAGCCGCTCCCTAAAATGCCCGCCATGCAGCCCGCCCCAGCCATGTTGTACCCGGAACTCTTCCGACAGCTCGAAGCGGTGCGCTGGAACATGGAAAACGACATTCCATGGGACAGCTTCGACGCCACCTTGCTCACAGAAGAGCAGGCGCAGACCGTCAAGATGAACGCGATCACCGAATGGGCGGCCTTGCCGGCCACCGAGATGTTCCTGCGCGACAACCGCGACGACAGCGACTTCAGCGCGTTCATGAGCGTCTGGTTCTTCGAGGAGCAGAAGCACAGTCTGGTGTTGATGGAATACCTGCGCCGCTTCCGCCCCGACCTCGTGCCGACAGAAGCGGAACTGCACGCCGTGCGTTTCGAGTTCGACCCCGCGCCGGCGCTCGAAACGCTGATGCTGCACTTCTGCGGCGAGATCCGCCTCAACCACTGGTACCGGCGCGCCGCCGAGTGGCACAGCGAACCCGTGATCCGCACCATCTACGAAACCCTGGCCCGCGACGAAGCCCGCCACGGCGGTGCCTACCTGCGCTACATGAAGCGCGCGCTGGCCAAGTTCGGCGACGAGGCGCGGGCCGCCTTCGCCAAGATCGGCGTGCTGATGGCCAGCGCGCGGCGCACCGCGCAGGCATTGCACCCGACCAACCTGCATGTCAACGTGCAGCTCTTCCCGCGCGACACCATCCAGAGCCGCATGCCCGACCCCGACTGGCTGCACGCCTGGCTCGACACGCAGATCCAGTTCGACGCTGTCTGGGAAGGCAAGGTCGTCGAACGCATCCTGCACAACATGAGCCTGCTGATGGAGCGCAGCTTCGCCAGCGTGCAGGAGCTCAACCGCTACCGCAAGGAAGTCACCGCCAGCCTGGCAGCGCAGCCGCGCCCCGCCTGAGACACCGGCCCGCGGGCCATCCCCTGATTTACCCGTGGTTTGTGCGCGTCACCCGGCGTGGTGACGCGCGCACGGCCCGCTCACGTCCAGAATCGGCACGCAAGGTCGGACCCCCGAGACGCGGGTGGGTTTCCGACCCGGTGCAAGCAACAATTTTGGGCACGGGCGGGCTGCCGCCGGAGGGGTCGGTTTGCAAACAAGACAAGGTCCGGGGCACACACCCCGGCAAGAGGCGCAAGGCCCGGCGTTCGGGAAGGGGCTGCGGCGCACCCTGCTGGCGGCCCTGACGGCGGTGTGGGTGCCGGCCTGGGCACAGACGGCGCTGCCGGCGCCCCCGGCGGCCTCGGCCCCGGCGCCCACGGTGCAGGTGCAGAGCTTCGAAGTGCAGGGCAACACGCTGCTGCCAGCCGAGGCCATGCAGGCGCGACTGGCCGAGTTCAAGGGCACGGCCACGCTTCAGCGCCTGCGCGACGCCGCCGCAGCAACCCAGGAGCTCTACCGCCGCGCCGGCTACGGCGGTGTCGTCGCCTTCCTGCCCGAGCAGAAGATGGCCGGCGGCGTGGTGCAGATCCGTGTCATCGAAGGCAAGCTCACGCGCGTCGACGTGGCCGAGAACAAGCAGTACAGCGCCGCCAACATCCGCGCCAGCCTGCCCACGCTGGTCACCGGCGCCACGCCGCAGGTGCGCCGCATCGACGCCGAGATCCAGCTCGCCAATGAGAACCCGGCCAAGACGCTGCAGGTGCTGCTGCAGCCGGGTGACACCGCCGGCAGCATCGCCGCGAAGATCACGGTGACCGAACAGCCCGTGCAGCGTTTCACCGCCCGCGTCGACAACACCGGCGGCGAGCGCACCGGCCGCTGGCGCGCGGCCCTGGGCTGGATGCACGCCAACGTTGCCGACAAGGACCATGTCTTCGCCGTCGAGTTGCAGACCGCGCCCGAGGACACACAGGCCGTGGCCGTGCTCAGCGCCAGCTACCGTGCGCCGCTGTACGGGCAGGCGATGGCCATCGACGCCTACGCTGCCTACTCCGACGTCGACGCCGGCAAGGTCGGCACACAGGCCGGCGACCTGGCCTTCAACGGCAAGGGCTACATCGTCGGCACGCGGCTGAACGTATACCTGCCGCGCTACTTCAACCTCGACCAGCGCCTCATCGCCGGCCTGGAATGGCGCGAGTACCTCAACAACTGCAGCATCGCCGGGCTGCCCCAGGGGGCCTGCGGCTCGGCCGGCGAAAGCGTCAGCGTGCAGCCGCTGAGCCTGACCTACACCGCGCAGACCGTCAGCAATATCCGCGCCGGTTTCAGCGTCGGCCTGCACCACAACCTGGCCGTCGGCGGCAGCCATGGCACCCAGGCCGACTTCGACGCCGTGCGCCCCAACAGCCAGCGCCGCTACACGCTGCTGCGTGCCTCGGCCCAACTGGCGGTGCCGGTGGCCGAATGGGGCGTGCTCGCGGCGCGACTGCAGGGCCAGTACAGCGCCAAACCGCTGGTGCCGGGTGAGCTCTTCGGCATCGGCGGCGCGCAGAACGTGCGCGGCTTCGAGGAACGTGAGCTCGGCGGCGACAGCGGCGTGCAGCTCAGCATCGAGGCCGTCGGCCCGAACTTCGGCGACAGCCTGCTGAAGCAGCCCGGGCTGGACCTGCGGGCGTTGCTCTTCGCCGACGCCGGCTACGTCAGCAACCAGCAGGGCGACCCCTGCCTGCTGGCGCGCAGTGATTGCCACATGGGCAGCCTGGGCCTGGGCCTGCGCGCCAGCTGGCAGCAGTGGCAGCTGCGGCTGGACGTGGCCCGCGCGATGAGTACAGGCACCACGACGAAGAAGGGCGACATGCGGGCGCATTTCGGCCTCAATACCGCCTTCTGAAGAACGCGTTCGGCCATCGCGGCCCGATCGGCCGCGGCGCCGCAGACCAGAGAGAACCGCCATGCGCAGCAAGCCCCACCCTCTTCCCCGCCGTCACCGCCTGAGCCCGCTGGCGCAGGCCATCACGGTAGCCGGCCTGCTGGCCACGCCGCTGTGGCTGCAGGCGCAGACCGGGCCGAAGGGCCTGCCCAGCGGGCTGCAGGTGGTACAGGGCCAGGCCAGCGTGGCCACCCAGGGCACGCAGATGACGGTGAAGAACGGCGCCGGTGCGATCCTGAACTGGCAGAGCTTTTCCATCGGAGCGGCCAACGGCGTGCACTTCGAGCAGGCCGGCGCGGCCAGCAAGGTGCTGAACCGCGTCATTGGCAACGACCCCTCGGCGATCTTCGGCAGCCTCACCAGCAACGGCCAGGTCTGGCTGCTGAACCCCAACGGCGTGCTCTTCGGGCCAGGCGCGCGGGTCGACGTGGCCGGGCTCGTCGCCAGCACGCTGCGCCTGAACGACAACGACTTCCGGGCCGGCCGCTACCGCTTCAGCGCGGCCGAAGGCGAACATGCCGGCATCCGCAACGAGGGTGCGCTCACCAGCAGCTTCGGCGGTCATGTCGTGCTGCTGGGCGCGTCGGTCGAAAACGCTGGCCGCGTCAGTGCGCCCGGCGGC
>Ga0105047_10009771_pt1 | contig 15758 bp, 10 predicted proteins | sample MAT04_FD_78384 | JGI IMG/M metagenome (GOLD analysis project Ga0105047, IMG submission 78384) | Freshwater microbial communities from Lake Fryxell liftoff mats and glacier meltwater in Antarctica - MAT-04 (megahit assembly) | ecosystem: Environmental > Aquatic > Freshwater > Ice > Liftoff... | reverse complement strand
GCGACGAAGGTGCCTGGGTTATTTTCGTCGAGGTAAACACGCTGCGTGAGGACATTGCTCGCATTGAGCGGATCGGCGTTAAACGGTGCGCCGGCGAGGCCGAGGCGCTGAGAGTTGGAGCGGTCATGATCGACGCTGCGAGCATACATGCCGGCGAGGCGATGCTGGCCGAGCCATTTCCATTTGGTCTCGAAATCGTAGGAGGCGGTGAGACGGGTTTCCCGATATGACGCCCAGTGGTCGGTGGCGATCCAGGGAGCGTCGATGTAGATGCCGCCGACGTAGGGATTGGCCGGGCCGTTGACGCCGAGCGTGCGGTTCGCCTCGCCGGAGATCATCGGGTTGGTCCCCTGAATCAGGGGGTTGAAGAGATCCGTCTTCTGATAGTTGTGGGAAATATTCAGATTGAGCTTCGGCGCGATGCGCCAGTCGGCGGTGAGTGTGTAGTTCGTAAGCGTCTGGTCGCGATGCATCCCGGTGCCGCCGGAGTTGATTTCGTAGGGGAGAAACGACGGATCGTTGATGCTGAGCGTGACGCCACTGGCTCCGGGGGTGCCGTCGGGTGCGCGGACTGCGGGGTTGTTGTAGGAACCGGTGATAAAGGTGCCGGACGAATCGAAGAACGTGTTGTTGTTATCGATGTAAACCCAGCGCGGGTGTTCGCGGCGGCGGCGGCGTTGCGCGCAGTTACGCCGAGCGCGATTCGTGCGGCGGTCGGGACGACGTTGGTGGGAGTAAACGTGACGGCGTCGACGCCCTTGGCCCGGCGATTGTCGAGCCACGCGAGGGCGCCGTCGAAAGCGGGAAACGGTGCGACAATGGCGCGAAACTCGCGGCCGCGCTCGCCCATCGCGCGAAATGTGAGTGTCCGTGGGCGAAAACGTGAGGGTGGCGTAAAGCCGCTCCTTGTCTAGGAAGTCGGGTTTGCGCCAGCCGGAGTTCTCCTGGTCGACGGCGGCAATGGCGAGGGCGAGTTTCTTCGGGACGATGACCTTGTTCAGCCGCAGCACGACGCGACTCGTGCCGTAGTTGCCCAACTCGTACCCGATCTGCGCGGTGTCGCGCCGGGTGCCGGCGAGGATGGAACTCTGGTTGATCATGCCGCCGGCGTTGCCGACACCGAAGAGGATGCCGTTGGGCCCGCGGCTCTCGTCGTAGCGATCGACGCGGTAGCCGTCGTTGATCGTGATGCTTTTGAAGTAGTCGATGCCTTGGTCGGAGCGGATGCCACGCACTTCGATGCGGCGGATGAGGTTTTGGCCGTTGAGAAAATTATTCGCGCCGCGGGAGGAGTTGCTGTCCTGCGTGCTGAACTGCGAGCCGACGGAATAATCGATGAGTTTGTCGATATCGTTCAGACCGATGTCTTCGAGGAATTCCTTCGTGAACACGGTCACCGACGCCGGCGTGTCGCGCAGACTCGTGTTGAGGCGGCTGCCCGCAAGACTGTTCTCGGCGCGGTAGCCTTTGTCGTCGCTGGTGTTGACGGTGAAGGGGCTCAGCTCGACGACTTCGGCTGGGACGACCGGCCTTTGCGGAGTAGCCGCAGCCTGGCCGAAGGCCGAGGAAATCAAGGGGTGGAGGAGAAGGATCGCGAGGGCGGACGGGATTCTTTTTGGGGTCATGGGGTGGGGTAATTCGATTTGGGATAGAGAGCAGCGCCGTGGCGTGAGGCTATTTTTCGGCCTTCCTGTTTTTCTTTTGTTCCGCCGCAGGTTCGGCGCTCTTGTTCCAGCGCTTGCCGACGCCGTCCATGGGCTCAGCCATCTCGTCGAGCCATGCGTCGTAGAGCTTCGTCAGTTCGACAACTTTATCGGGCGACGATGCGACGAGGTTCCTCGCTTCGACGGGATCGGCGGCGAGGTTGAAAAGCTCCCGTTTTTCTTTGGCGGCGACGAGCTTCCAATCGCCGGAGCGCACGGCCCATTCGCCGCTGGAGCCGCCTTCGCTCCAGAACAGATTTTCGTGATTCGGGCGGGTTTCGCCGGTGAGCAGCGGCAGCAGACTCTTGCCGTCGAGGGGACGGTCGGTCGGCAACCCCACACCCGCGGCGGTGAGCGCGGTGGGAAGAATGTCGAGGGAGACCACGGGCGTGGCGATGCTGCGACCGCCCTTGAAGCGCGCGGGCCACGAGATGGAGAAGGGCGTGCGAATGCCGCCCTCGTAGTTCTCCTGCTTGAAGCCACGGAGAGGGGTGTTGATGGCGCTCATCGCCTTGGAGCCGCCGTTGTCGGTGACGAAAATGAGGAGCGTGTTTTCCCAGAGGCCTTCCTTTTTCAAGGTTTCCACGACGCGGCCGACGCCGAGGTCGAGGTGATAGAGCATCGCCATCAGGACGACGCGGCTCTCGGGGAGGTCGGGAAACAGTTTCCGATAGCGGGCGATGCCTCAGGGTGCGCCTGAGCGGGAGAGTGGACGGCGTTGTAGGCGAGGTGGACGTAGAACGGCTGCGCTTTGTGCTTTTGGATAAACGCCACGGTCTCCTCGGTGAGGCGCGTCGTGAGATAGCCCTGATCCTTGATCGGGGTGCGACCGCGGTAGATGGGCTCTTCGAGATCGTCGAGTTTCACGTAGTCATGCGCGCCGCGCCCAAGAAAACCGTAGCTCTCGTCGAAGCCACGGCCGATCGGACCTTGCTCGACGGTGAGACCGAGATGCCATTTGCCGAACGCACCGGTCACGTAGCCGGAGGATTTTAGGAATTGCGGGAAAATCTTCTCCGACTGCGCGATGCCGCGGCCGCCCTCCCCCGCCGTGGAAACGCCGGCGCGCTGTTGGTAGCGACCGGTGAGCAGTCCGGCACGCGTGGGCGAGCAGACGTTGCCGCTGATGTAACCCTGGGAGAAAAACACGCTCTCGCGCATCAGCGCGTCGAGGTGCGGCGTGGAGACCTCCTTCGGGTGTTGCGGGTTGAAGCTGAGGTCCGCGTAGCCTTGGTCGTCGCTGAGGATGACCACGATGTTCGGCGGGCGCGGGGTCGCGGCCGCGAGCGTGGCGACGAGGAGCACAACGGTGGCGGCGAGGAGCGGGGTTTTTTTCACGGGAAATGAGTCCGACGTGTCGGGGTTCAGGGGGCGGAGTCGTGAAGGGCGAGAATTTCGTCGGCGCTGAGGGCGCGGTGGAAGACGGCGAGTTCGTCGATCGCGCCGTCCCAGAAACCGGGGGTGTTGCGCTCGGGAGCGAGGCTGCCGTCGAGTTTCACGCCGATGCCCAGCGCGTTGGGCGCGGACGGGCTCAGACCGTCGCAAGGGGTCGAGGCGACCTCGCGGCCGTTGCGGTAAAGCCGAAGGGTGGTGCCATCCAGCGTGAAGGCGACGAACTGCCACTCGCCGATGGGCAGCGGCGCGGTGTCACGCACGCCGACCTCGCCGCCGACACGATCGTGAACATGCACTTCCAGGCTACCCTCGTCATGCCAGAGGCCGAAGTGAAACTGGCCGCCGCCATTCCGGCCGCCGTCCTTGGCCCAGTGTTTCGCGATGCTCGCCCAGCGCGGCCTGCTCTCGGCGCGCACCCAGGCGCATACGGTAAGCGCCGCGGCGGGGGCTCTGGGGAAATCGCGGACGAACGCGAAGCTCTGCGTGGCCGCACCGCCGAGGCGCAGGCCCGCGCCGAATTTCCCCGTGATCGAGGTGCTCTGGCTGGAGCCGGGGGCGATCACGCCGTTCAGGTGATGCGAGGTGACGTCGAGGAGCAACGTCGCATCCGGAGTGATCCGCATCCGGTAGTAGGCCACGGGATCGAAATTTCGGACCATGCGGACGAAATCGCTCACCCGCTCCTCGAAGCTGCGGATATAGTGCTCGGGCGAGTAGTCGATCCCGACGGGCGTGTGGGTCAGCGCGTCGATCCGGGAAGCGAGGTTTTCGGTGAGGCGAAGCGCGTTGGGCTCGGTGGGGTTGGTGACGAGCACCTCGCCCTTGAAGACGTGAACTTCGCTGCTCCCGGCCTTGGCGCTGACGCCGAACTCCGTGCCGAGATCGACGATGCGGGCGCTGGCCGTTTCGACGGTGAACCCTTGCGCGCCGTCGGGCACGCGCGCGCTGAGGTTGCCTTCGCCGAGCCACAGCGTGGTGGCCGTGCGCACATCGAACCGCGCCGGCGCTTCGAGCAAGATGATCACGCCGTTGGTATAGGTGAGTTCCAACAGCCCGGTGCTGAGGTAGAGCGCGCCGCGGCCGAGGGCGGTGCCGACGGTGGCGGGGATCGCGTGCCGGTCGGCCAAGAGCACGGCGCCGCTGGCGTTTGAAACCGCGGCGAGCGGCGGACCCGACGGTGCCGATGCACCCGGAGTCCACTTCCACGCCAAGATCGCGGCCAACGCGAGGCCCGCGGCGAGCGAGAGAGGCAACCACCGCGCCTGGAGTAACGAAAGGTCGAGGCGAGCGCGCGCCGTCGTAGTCGACGGAACCGGAAAGGCGAAGCGGCCGTGAGCGTGACGCAGCTCGGTCGTGAGCATGGCGAGCGCGGCAAACGACTCGCGCGCGGCGGCGGACTCGGCGAGCAACGATTCAAGTTCGGCCACCTCGGCGTCGGCGATCGTGTTCACACTCAATTTCTCGGCCAGCTCCGCGAGGCGGTGCAGATCGGCGGTCGAGAGATCGGCGGCGGAATCGCTCATGGCTGGGCGGCGCGGAGCTTGGCGTTGACGCAGGCGAGCAGGCGCACGTGCAGGCGGGAGAGGGCCTTGTAGACCGCATCGGCCGTGCTGCCGAGGTGCGACGCGATTTCCTCGACGCTCTCTTCGGTCGAGTAGCGGCGTTGCACGAGGTCGAACTCCCGCTCCTTCAATTGGGAGACACAGGTCCGCAACGCGTCCGCGCGATCCGACGCTTCCCAGCGGGATTCGGCCAACGTGCCGGCGAGCGACTCGATGGTCTCATCGCTCAACCGAGCCTGCGCCCGGCGCTGGCGATTGTAGTAGCCCATCACCTGGAACCGGGCGATTCGCAGGGCCCAGGCGCCAAAATCGGTGCCGGGTTGAAACTCACCGAACTTCCGCCACATGACGGCGCAGGTTTCCTGCATCACGTCGTCGGCGTCCGCCCCGCGCGGCACGAGAGAAAAGATCAAGCCGGCGATGCGTCGCTGGTTTTTCAGCAGCAGCCGCGTGAACTCCGCGCCGTCGGGCTCTTTAAGCAGCAGACTCATGGACGGGAGTGAACGGGATTCAAAGGGGGACGGGGTTGCTAAGGTAATGCCGCGACCCGCGGATCTTTTGGACAAGAATTTGATTGAAGAATGCGGGTATATCCGCTTTTGGCTACAGGCGGAACGCGATCCCCCAAAACGGCGGCAGCGGGTGAGAAATTGACGAAGTCGTCAGCGCGGAAGCGGGAGCCGAATTGCCCGCCAGGTTATGCCCGAGGCGGGGTGACGCTAGTCGCGGGCGACGGGGCGCTCAATTGGCGTTCTTGTTGAGCGGTTTTTCTACGACCAATGCGGCGGGGAAATCTTCGGCGTGGTCGCCGCCGCGCGGCTTGAGGCGCGCGTTGTTGACACCGCCGAGCGGAGCGTTGAGCGGAATGTCCATGCCGCCGAGTTCGCCCATCATGGCGTAAAGGCGCTTCTCCATGTCTGTGCCGATTTTCTTGAACTGCGGATCGTAGAAGAGATTCTTCGACTCCGCTGGATCGGCCTGCAGGTCGTAGAGTTCGTCGGCATCCCAGAGGCCATAGTAGGTGATGTATTTGTAGCGGTCGCCGCGGAGCGAGAAGACGGTGGGCGACTGGGGAAAGTTTTTCTCCCAGTAGTAAACGTAAAGAAAATAGTCGCGCCACGGTATGGTCTTTCCTTGGGCGAGGGGGAGGAAACTGCGGCCGTCCATGTGCGGCGGAGCCGCGATACCGGCGGCCTCGAAAATGGTCGGCGCGATGTCGATGTTGGCCACGACTTGATCGACGACGGTGCCGCCTTTGAAGAGCGCGGGGCACTGCATCAACATCGGGACGCGGATCGAGGTTTCGTACGCCACGCGTTTGTCGATGAGGCCGTGTTCGCCGAACATGAAGCCGTTGTCGCTCATGTAAATCACGAGGGTGTCGTCGTAGATCCCCATCTTTTTAAGCTGATCCATGATGCGGCCGACGCCGTCATCGACGGCCCCAAGGGTCTCGCAGTAGCGGCGGTAGTAGTTCGCGACGTCGAGCTCGCTGTGGTAGGGGAAGTCAACGCCGTGCCAGCTGTTGCGCTGATCTGCGACCCAGCGCGGGCGGTTGCCGGCTGGGTCCGCTTTTGCCTCGGTGGCGGGGCGTTTGTAGGGGACGTTGGCGAGCATACCTTCGTGGCGCGGCGCGGGCGTGAAGTTGGCGTGAACGGCTTTGTGGGACAGGTAGAGGAAGAACGGTTGGTCGCGCGACTTCTGCCCGGCGATCCAATCGATGGCGTAGTCGGTGAGTTCGTCGGTGATGTAGCCTTTCTGTTTCACGCGCTGGCCGTCGACGTTGAGCGTGTAGTCGGGCGTGGGCGGGTAATAATTTCCCTGTCCGCGAAAACTGATCCAGCGGTCAAAGCCGGGACGCACCTCGTCGGAGTCGCCGCCCATGTGCCACTTGCCGATGAAGGCCGTCGCGTAGCCGGCTTTTTGCAGGTATTGCGGGAAGTAAACGGTGCCCCCGGGAATGGGGCGGTTGTTGTCGATCACGCGGTGGCGAAAGGTGTAGAGGCCGGTGAGAATCGAAGCGCGGCTCGGCGAGCAGAGCGAGGTGGTGACGAGCGCGTTTTTCAGGTGAACGCCGTTGCGCGCCATCGCATCGAGCTGCGGCGTGCGGGCGAACGGATGGCCCATGAAGCTCATCGCGTCGTAGCGGTGATCGTCGGCGAGGATGAACACGACGTTGCGGGGCTTCGTGCCGGCAACTTTGCGGACGACGATTTCTTTGGGCACGGGCTCCACGGCTTGGAGGAGCGGTGCGACGGCGAGCAGGAGGAGGGGGATTAGGCGGTGCATGGGGAGTGGCGTTAAGGTTGGGTCGGCGGGAGAGCGCCGAACAGACGGGACGCTACTTCGCGACGATCCGTTGCTGCAAGGCTTCGCCGCGACGTTCGGCGAGAAGTTTCGAGGCGCGGCGGACGAGGTCGGCGTGTTCCGGCAGTTTTGCCAGATTGGTCCACTCGCGCGGGTCAGCCGCGAGGTCGTAGAGTTCGTTTTGGTCCGGAGTGATCCATTCGGTGTAGCGCCAGCGCTCGAAGCGGACGGCCCAGCCCAGCTCTTGGCCGCGCTTGACCACGGTATAGGCGTGATTCTTTCCGATGGCGGCCGAGTCTTTCAACAGGGGCACGATCGAGCGGCCTTGGAGATTCTTTGGCGGAGTCACCCCGCAGAGTTCCGCAAGCGTCGGGAAGATATCCACCAGCTCCACAAGCCGGGTGGAGCTGCGGCCAAGCTGCGTCAGGCCCGGCACCCGCACGATCATCGGGGTCCGAGCGGACTCTTCAAAAAGCATGACTTTGCCCCACATGAAGTGCTCGCCGAGGTGGTAACCGTGGTCGCCGATGAAGACGATGATGGTGTTGTCCCATTGGCCGACGGCTTTCAGCGCGTCGATGATCAGGCCGAGCTGCGCGTCGATAAAGGAGACGCAAGCGTAGTAGGCTTGGGTGTAGGCGCGGCGGAGGGCTTCGTTTTCCGCGCCCTTGGCCGGGAAGCCGTAATCGAGGTATTGCTTGGTCTCGGCGATCGCGGGGATGTCGTCCCAGTCCTGAGCGGGAGAATTGACGAGGGGGAACGACTCTTTCGGATACAGTTTGTAGTAAGCATCCGGAGCGAGAAAGGGGATGTGGGGTTTTTGAAAACCGCAGGCGATCATGAACGGGCGGTCGCCATGCGCTTTGCTGGTGATCCAAGAGGCGACGCGGCGGGCGTTTTTCCCGTCGGCATGTTGCTCGTCGGTCAAGCCGGTCGGCCCGTAACCGGGCCCCAGGCCCTTCACCCCTTGATTGCGGGTCTGGGGCGCGACAGTCAGGGCGTGCGCCCGCCAGGCACTCCGGTTCTTCGGGTCGGTGACGGGACCGAACTGCGCCTCGAATTTCTCCCGCGCCGCTTTCTCGACGGCGAGCTCGTCGTTGTCGAAACGCTCGGTTTCGTCCCACGTGTTGTCGCCGGGATTTTCGAGCGGTTTATGGAAGACCTTGCCGACGGAGGCGGTCCAGTAGCCGGATTGGCGAAACACCCCGGGCAACGTCGGCGTGCCCGGCCGCGTTTTCTCGATGCCCGTGACGTTGTCGAGCACGCCGGTCGATTCGGGATACAGGCCGCTCATGAAAGAGGCGCGCGAGGGGCCGCAAACCGGGTATTGGCAGTAGGCGTTGCGGAAGGTCACGCTTTGGCTGGCGAGGCGGTCAAGCACCGGCGTGTGCATGCCGGGGTAACCGGCCGGGGTGATGCGCGAACTCAAATCGTCGCTGATGACGAAGAGCACGTTGGGGCGAGCTTTCGCCCCGAACGCGGGGAGCGCGGCTAGGAGCGAAAGGAGAGCTCCGATGAAAAAGGGGAGCGGAGACAATGCGGGCGGTTTCATAGTTCTTGGTTCTGAGAAAAAGGGGCGGCTGAATTCGGACGTGCGGGTGATGGCGTCGGTGCAAGCGAGGTTTTGGATCAAAGAGTGATTGCGGGGACCGGAGTGCGTAGGCGCGCGATGACGTCGGCACGAGCGGCGGCGACAAACTTCGCGTAGCGAGGCAGCGCGACACGAAGGAGCGGGAAGAGCCGGCAATAGGCGGAAGATAGAATAACATCCGTGGGGCAGGGCGCAGGGATTCGGAGGGGACGATTCTAGGCAATGCCGCCAACCGGCGTGAATTGGACAAGATTCTGCGCGGGGCCGGAGAATGCGCGCGTGAACGTGGCGCGTGCGTCCGCGCAGGACGCTCGGACGCAAACTGCGGTGAAGCTCGCCGGCTATTTCGCGGCTTTCTTCTTCTTGTTTTTCTGGGCTGCACCGTCGTTGCCAGTGTCGGGGGTGCTGGGCGGAGTCTGCTCGGCGCTCCATTTGTCCCAAAGGGCTTGGAGTTCTTTTGCCTTGGCGGGTTGAGCAGCGGCGAGGTCTTTGGATTCACCGATGTCATTGGCGAGGTCATAAAGCTCGGGTTTACCGCTGCCGCCTCGGGAAACGACGAGCTTCAGATCGCCGTGGCGCACAGCCCATTGCGGGCCGTAGCGCCAGTAGAGGGTCTGGTGCGGACGGGCGGAATTGGCACCGGTGAGAAACGGCATGAGGTCGACGCCGTCGACCTGCCACGAAGCTTCCGGCTTGCCGCCGGCCGCAATGACGGCGGTGGGGAGCACGTCGAGATTCATCACGGGGAAGTCGTAGGTTTTACCGGCGGGGATTTTCCCTTTCCATTGGGCGAGGAACGGAACGCGCGGGCCCCCTTCGAAGGTCGTCATCTTGAAGCCGCGTAGCGAACCGTTGCTCGAGGTGATGCTCTGGGTGGGACCGCCGTTGTCGGAGATGAAAAAGAAGAGCGTGCTTTCCTCTTGGCCGAGGGCGCGGACTTTCTCGAGGACGCGGCCGACGGCGTCGTCCATACCGGAGAGCATCGCGGCGAAGGTTTTTCGTTTCTCGTCGGCGATGTGCGGGAAGCGGTCGAGGTATTTCTTGGTGGCTTGCATCGGGGCGTGGACCGCGTTGAACGGTAGGTAGAGGAAACAGGGTTTCGCCTTGTTCTGCTCGAGCCAGGCGACGGCGTAGTCGGCGTAGGCGTCGGTCGTGTAAAAGGAATCGTCTGGCACGGGGCGGACGTCTTGCGAGAGGCGGGAGTCGACGAAATTCGTGGGGTGGAAAAACGGCGTGTTGTTGAGGGTGCCGAAAAACACGTCGAAGCCCCGTTTCGCAGGGCGGTAGTCGGGGCCGGAGCCGAGATGCCATTTGCCCACGGCAGCGGTGGCGTAGCCGAGATTTTTCAGGCGTGTGGCGAGGGTGGTTTGGTCGAGGCGGAGACCGGTGGCGTTGGCGACGCTGTTGAACTCGTGGCCGAAGCCTGTGGGGTAGCGGCCTGTCATCAAGCCGGCGCGCGAGGGGCTGCAATAGGTGGCGGCGACGTAGCCTTGCGTGAAGCGAAGGCCGTTCTTCGCGAGCGAATCGATGTGGGGGGTGGGGATATCTTTGACGAAACCCTGGCAGCCGAGTTCTCCCCAGCCGAGGTCGTCGGCGTAAAAGACGACGATGTTAGGCTGCGGCGCGGCGATGGTCGACGTCGCGAAAGCGCAGAAGGCGGCGAGGAAAAGGGTGAGGCGTTTCATGGTTGGGGAGAGAAAGCGGAAGGGAAACGGACGCCGTCGGCCGACAGCAACTTGGGTGGTTAGGTGGCGACCGGCACGGCTGTGACCTGCGAGGCCAAGAGCGCGAGCGCACGAGCGGCGAGGGAGAGGAGCGAACGGGCGACGCAGAGCGGCTTCATGGCGGGAGGAGAGGGCGCATCGTCGGGCGGGGGGCAGACGGTAATGCCGCAACCCGACCCGTTCTAGACAAATTTCTACGGCGAAGCGGTGGACAAGGAAGTTCGTCGCTATGGCACGGCGATTACCGAAGGTCTCCTGATGGCCAGTCGCGCTTTCCGGGCGCGAGACCGGTTGCGACCAGGAGCGTGGGGACGAGGTCGATGGCTTGCGCGAGGTCGGGGGACATCGCTGGTTTCACCGTACCGGGCCAGCGGACCATGATCGGTGTGCGGAGGCCACCACCGTTTTGGCTCTGTTTCGATTTATCGGCGTAGCGACCGGTGGTGGGATTGGTGATCCAGCCGTTGTCGGAAAGGTAAACGAAGAGGGTGTTTTCCTTCAGGCCGGCGTCGTCGATGTGCTTGATGAGTTCGCCGCACGTTTCGTCGAACCACTCGATCAGGGCCCAGTATTTGGCGACCGGGAGGCTCGGGGTTTTGTCGCGGTATTTGGCGAGGAGACGCTCGGGCGGGGTGTGGGGATCGTGCGGCATCAGCGGCGCATACCATACGAGGAACGGTTTCTTTGCGGTGCGCGCCGCGGCGATGAAATCGTAGATGGGCTGCATGGTCTTGCGGCCGGTCTCGCTGTCTCTCTCTCGAACACCCCAACCGAATTTCGATACCTAAACTCGCTCCGTCGATCCCTTTGAAACTGAAAAGAACCGCGTCCCGAATTGAGTGAGGAGTTCCTCCTTCAGGAGGTTCGCGCTCCGACACCGCCGCCCGAGTTCGGAGTCCGGCCTTCAAGCCGCTAGGGGAAGTAGGAAATGTTCAGTCGGACACTTGCTCAACTCTCTCTATCCTCCACCAAGCGGCCAAGACTTGCGATGAGCCGGTGCATGCCGCCGTCGAGGATCTCAGCCTCGGGCAATTCCACGTGAGCGGTGGAAGCGGTGTGGATCGAGTGCGGTCAGATGCCCTTTCAACCGCAGCAGGTCGATCGGAGGCAAAGAGCTGGCAGAAAAGGAAATTTCCACCAATCCCCGACAGCTCATCGCGAGAGCGCTCTGGAGCCCCCGTCTATCCGCGAGCCACTCGCGCAAAGCCGCGACGTCGTGCATCTCCAGCGATGACTGACCGGCGAGCTCATCCACCTTCGCCTCCAATTGCGTTGTCTGCTCTGCGCTTTCCGTCATCGAAGACCCAGCGGCCAGCAACCCTGCAACGCGTGGGAGAACCTCCTGGAGGCGTCGCCGGCACGAGGCGAGGGGAGTGGCTTTGGAAAACGTGGCGACTTCGGCAAAGGTGCGCACTCCGGCTCTCTCAAGGCGCGGCCACAAAACTTCCGCAATCAATCTTACAGTTAAAGCGACATCGTCCAACGCCCGATGAGCGGTCCCGCGGTGATAAGGGAAGAAATGCGCCCGCAATCGGTGTAGGCCGTGGCCGGCCGTCTCATGGATACAGCGCCGCGCAAGCGTTAGCGCACAAAACCCGGGGTGGTAGTCACCGGCGAGACCTAACCGTTCGAGTTCCGGCGCGAGCACTCGGCTCCAGTCGAAGGAGAGGTTAAAAGCGACCAGAGGCAACGCCCCGGCATAGCGAATGAAGTTCGCGTGAACATCTTCGGGGTTGCCGCCGTGCCGCCGAAGGAATTCTCGACTGTAACCGTGGATCGATTGTGCCATCGGATCGATCGCCACGTCATGGTTCAAAAGCGCACGAAACGAGTCGCCCAAAGGAGTGACCCCGCGCATCCGCTGCGCACCGAGTTCGACGCAACAAATCGGCCTCGTTAATCCCGAGGTTTCAGTATCTATTAAAATCCAATCCGTGCCGGTCATGCGTCAAAGCTGTCGAGTAAAATCAGCGGGCACTCAACAGGCAAATGAGTGCAAACCGGGTTCGCGCTAGTCGCGCACACCTGCATCGATCCTTTCTTATCCCGTCGTCCGCACAGTTCCCGCCTGCATCGTTCAAACTGTGTGTCCCTGCTTTTAACCGTTGGATCCTGCTCATGGCACGCGGGTACAAAGAGACGTTTCGCGGCCAGGCGTGGTCGCTGAAATGTCGTGAATGGGTCTACTATGCCGAACGATCGATTTGAGCGCGGATGCTTCGCGCCCGAAGCAAGGAAGGACCCTGTCACGGAGAGCACAAAGACCGGACTCGGAGTCGCCTGCCGACGTTGTCACCGGACACGGCCGGCATCAGCTGGCGGAGTTCAGGGTGTATTGCTTTTTTATGGCGTCTTGGCTGGCACTCCCCGGAAGCAAGGGTCCGCCGATGTCCGGCGAGCGGGAGAAATCGGCAGGAAAGGGAAATGATGGCGGAGGGGCGGCGGTTAGCGGCGGCGGATGATGGCGAGCCAGTCGGCGTTAGCGGTCGGAGCGGTGAGTGTTGCGGGAGCACCGCCACGGATCGGGGCGGATGCAGGCGCGAGCGGGCCCCCCTCGCGGGGGTTGAACCACTCCAGGGTGAACTCGCCCGAGGCGGCGGTGAGATCCAGCCGGACGGCGCCACCGGCCGGGAGATAGACGAGGTAGAGCCGGCCGGGCTCGGCGAGACAGTAGGCGGAGTTTTCGTGCGCGGGATTGCCGACGAGTTCGTCGGCGTTGGTCATCCGATCGAGGGGGATAGCGTGGTCGCGGAAGAAGCCAAGGGCGATACGGCAAAAATCCCACGAGCGATCGCGGCTGCGGAAATCTTCGAGACGGAGATCGTTTTCGGCGAGTTGGTAGCCGAAGTAGTATTCCACGCCGGCACCTCCGGCCATGAGCGTGCCCCAGAGGGTGAGCTTGCGGATGTCGTGCAGATCGTAGCCGACGGGTTTACCGCTATTGTCGTTGCCGGCGAAGCCCTGGTAGCCGGGGTCGGGCGGGATACCGAGGTTGGCGGGGTTTTGCTCGTCGTTGCAGACGACCCAGGGACGGCCCGCCGCGGCGGAGGCGCGGACCCACTTCAGGGTTTGCTGGTGGGCCTTGTTCCAGGCGTTCTGCGTGGAGGCACCGGTGAGAACGGATCGTTTCCCGAGGAGCGCTTCGTAGACGCGGTTCTGCTGGCTGGGGTAACTGTGGATAACGATGAGGTGGCCGTAGGGATCCGTATCCGAGATGAATTGCGCCATCGCGCGTTGTTCCTCCGGCGATTGGGTGTTTTCCTCGCCGAGATTCCAGTTGAGCGCGAGGGTGTGGCCGAAGCGCGCGATCAGCTCGCGCAGGTAAAGTTTGCGCTCGGGGCCGGTGAGACCGCCGTCGAGCGACTCGGGGATGACGCCGGGTTTGCGCTCCGGGCCGATGCGGTTGTCGTCGTTTTCGTTTTCTTGAAGCTTGAAATGGAGGAAGAGCCCGAGCTGGTCGGCGTGGTCGAAGACGATCCCCCATTGGTCCAGCTTGGAGCAGTCGTAGTGATATTTTTCGTCGCGCGAGATGAAGGGCCAGACGTTGTCGCCGTCGCCGGCGGCGTTGTAGGTGAGGAATGAAAACGCATTCGCGCCTTTGGCGGAGAGGTAGTTGAGGGCGCCGATAAGACCTTTGCCTTTGCCATCTTTCCACGTCGGATCGCCGTCGTGCCAGTCGCGGAGGTGGGGCGACCACGTTTTAAGCGGGACGTTTTTCTTGAGCGCGATCGTGTCGTCGAAGTCGGTGTACGCGAGGAGGGTCTCGGGAGCGTCGGCTCCTGCCTTCAGGAACGGCGCGCCCGAGCCGGCGTAGCGCAGGTAGTGGCCACCGGTGTAGGTGAGGCGGCCGGACGCGCGGAAATCGCGGCCGGTTTTGTCGGTGGTGGCGACGGTGAAGGTGCCGCTGCGGCCGTCGAAAGGCGCGAGCGCTGTGCCGGTGGCGGTCGTCTCGGCGGTGGCGACGGATGGGCCGCGCGTGAAGGCGACGCGGTACGACCACTGACCCGGTTTATCGGGGGAGACGTGCGCGCGCCAGACGGTGCCGGCAGTGGCGGAGGTGTTGGCGGCGTCGCCATCGGCGGCGAAATAGCCGGGGACGCGGTAGCTGGGGGAGCCGGACTCGTGGATGAAGGTGACGTCGAGGCGGTAGTCGGTGAAGGGATTCGGCGCGGTATCGGTCTCGGCGGCGAAGGGGCCGGCGAGGTTGAGAGTGACTTTGTGCCACTGTTTCAACTCGCCGGTGATGCGCGCGGTGCCGTCACCGTCGGGCTGGCGGGCGACGGGTTTGCGCACGGCCGCTTTCTGCGCGGCGGCGAGTTCGAGGCGAGCTGGCTCGTGGCCGGGATCGACTTCGCCGGCCGAGAAGCCGGTGCCAGGGCGGGCGAGCGGCGGCGTGGCGGCGGAGCGGGCGGGCGGGAGCGTGAGGACGAGAGCCTGGACCAGCGTGAGCGCGGGGGCGAGACGGAGGAGCGGGGGCAGTTTCATGTTTAAAAATCAGGGGCGGTGGAGGCGCGCGACGAGATCGGCGAGAGCGGTGTCGGAGCCGACATTGCCGGGGAAGACGACGTAGCCGAGGCCGGGGAACTTGGCTTCGGGGCCGAGTTGCCAAACGGGGACGCCGGGAAGCGCCTGGCCGAGGACGAGGGCGCGACGCACGCCGAGACCATGCGTGGCGGTGTCGCTGGAGGTGATGCCACCCTTGGCGATGAGGTAGCGGGGCATGATCGAGAGCGATTGGACGATCGCGATGAGCGCATCGGACACGCTGCGACCGATGGCGAGGCTGGCCGAGGGATCGGCGACGGTGACGAGTTGACGGCTGGTGTAGACAACGGTGTCGCGGCCGGCGGCGAGCGCGACGTTCATCGCGGCGATCGTCGCGGCGAGCGCGGGCGCGCGGCGGGTGGCGTCGAGGAGATCGGCGACGGAAAGTTCGAGGGCGGCGAGGCCCGGCGTAGCGAGGAGCGCGGTCAGTTGCGCGGTGGTTTTCGGGACGTAGGAACCGACGAGCGTCAGGCCACCGTGCGGAGTGGCGGCGGAAAAGGCGGCCGGCGAGAGGAGCGCGTGTTGCGGGGATTGTCCGATGCGCGCGGCGACAAAGCCGGCGGCGGTGCGGTAAAGAAAACGCGAGCCGGAGGCCTCGGCAGCGAGCGTGGCAGCGGCGAAGACCTCGATGTCGCGAGGGGCGCAGGCGTTGACGATGCAGACGGAGTCGCGCGGGAGGGTGCGGAGTTTTTCGGCGACGGCGACGGGGCCGCCGCGGCGAATCAGATCGAGGGAGAGCGTGGCAACCGCGGCGGCGCCGATGCGGCCGGCGGTTTTCTCTTCGACCCACGCGGGAAGATGGGATGAGCGGTAGCCGAAGGCTGCGTCTCGGGCAAAGGGCGTGGCGGCGGCAGGAACAAGCGTGTCGCCCTCGGCGACGTAATGGATGTCGGCGAGGGTGTAGCGGCCGCCGGCCTCGAAGTAGGGCGAG
>Ga0105047_10009769_pt1 | contig 15758 bp, 10 predicted proteins | sample MAT04_FD_78384 | JGI IMG/M metagenome (GOLD analysis project Ga0105047, IMG submission 78384) | Freshwater microbial communities from Lake Fryxell liftoff mats and glacier meltwater in Antarctica - MAT-04 (megahit assembly) | ecosystem: Environmental > Aquatic > Freshwater > Ice > Liftoff... | reverse complement strand
TGGAAAGCGTCGCCGGCGTCGAGTTGAAGCAAGCCGCGATGAGCCACGGCATTGCGCGAACCAGCTTTGTCGAAGTGAGCATGCCGATGTTCAGCTTCCGCAGCGACCACGCGAATAGCAGTTTGGCCAAGGTCCGCGCCGACAACCTGCAGGTCACCGAAGAGGGCGGCCGCGTGCTGATCTACGACCTGACGGCGAGCGACGAAGTGCGCGTGCGAAATCAGTATAAGAGCCGGCTGTCGCTTGCGCTCAACACCGGCGCCATGCGATCGACGGCCATTCGCTTCGACGCCGACCGCGACGCCACCTGGAGTTATCGCTTACTGTTGGCGAAGGAGCATATCAAACGCGAAGAGCTGGAAGGCTACGCGCGGCCGTTTATCGAACAATATATGCCCGGCCAATTCACGACCGGCACTGACCTCAGCACCTTCTTCACCCTGTTCGACGCGGCCGTGGAAGACAAGCTCGGCAACGGCAAGAACGAATTCGGTGATGTATTGACGTCGATGGAAGTGTCGATCCCCGGCAGCGCCTTAAGCGCCTGGCTCGCGCCGATGACCAAGGATCAACGCAAACTGGCAAAAATGCGCGCTTCCCGGGCGATTCAGGCCGGCGTAAAGCGCCTGCTGCCCTTCTACTACTTCCAGAATATTGACCGCTTGAATCAGGACAACGCCGCCGCCTCACTACTCGTGTGGGCGTCGATTCCTTCGTCCACTTCAATTGCCATTCGCAACGGCCGCGTCAGTTTTAACACCGATAAAGAGCCCTATTGGGACGCCTTCAATCACGACGAACGCGAGGCGATGGTGAACGATAGCCATACGGCCGCCACCCTCGGAGCCACGCTCGAGAAAGCTCGCCGCCGTCTGCAGGAAGCGGGGCTCGACGACCGCGCCCGCTTCTTCGCCCCTTCCGAAGCCGGCGATTTTCTGGCCTTAATGAATAGCGGCGATAGCCCCCGCTTTAAGGGCTTGCTGTTCTTCGAGGCCGAAATCATTAAGAAGGCCGCCGAAGCCCTCGACGATCTCGCCAACATCGAGGAGCTGTTGAAGACCAAGCCGTCCGAAGCCATCGAGCGCTTGGCCGAGTTCGGCTCCGACATCACCGAAGCCTTTCACGACAAGCTGGATGGCGTCTACATGGACCAATCGATCCTGCGTGCCCTGGGCCAGATGGTCTTCCTGGAGGCTTCAAAGAACCTCAACCCCAAGCTGGCCGCAGTCCAACCCCAAGCCATGATCACGATGAGCGTCCTTACCAATGGACATAAAATCACGCTCCAGAAACTTCTCGACGGCGACCTTCCGTTGCCTGAGGAAATCGCTGTCGAACAGCGTTTGGTAAACGCTTAGCCTAACAGGATGGTCCCCATATCGGCTACTATATGAGACGCATGGAGCCCGTCCTCGAAACCCTCAGCGATCTCGTCGCCATCAAGAGCATCAACCCCGATCATGAGGGCGGCGTGCCCGAAGAAGAAGTCGCGCAGTATGTGGAGCGTTTCTTCGCCACGCGCGGCATTGAGACCTTTCGGCAACCGGTGCTGCCGGGGCGCGAGAACGTGGTTGCCAAGCTGCCCGGCGTCGACCGCAAGCGCCGCCTGATCTTGGAAGCGCACATGGATACGGTGTCGGTGAGCGGTATGTCGATTCCGCCGTTCACGCCCGATGTCCGCGATGGCCGGTTATACGGGCGCGGCTCCTGCGACACCAAGGCCGGCCTCGCTACCATGATGCACGCTGTGGCCCATTGGAAAGAACACGACCTGGTGCCGCCCTGCGACCTTTGGCTGGCGGCCGTGGTGGATGAAGAGTTCGCCTTCCGCGGAGTGATCAAACTCTGCGAAGGCCTGGACGCCACCACCGCCGCCGCTATTGTCGCCGAACCGACGGAGATGCGTGTGGTGGTGGCGGCCAAAGGCGTCCTGCGCTGGAAGCTGCGCACGCTGGGCGTAGCTGCGCACTCCGCCAAACCGCACTTGGGCGTCAGCGCGATTCGGCACATGACTCCGGTCCTCGAATGGCTCAACGCCGCCGCCGACTCGCTCGCCACGCCGCAGCATCCTTTGCTGGGCCCGGCCACGTTGAGTATCGGCCTGATTCGCGGCGGCGAGCAGATCAACTTCGTGCCGGACCGTTGCGAGATTGCCATCGACCGCCGCATCCTGCCTGGCGAAGATCCCCTGGCCGTCTGGGCCGGCTACCGCGCGGACCTCGCCAAAATCCCAGGCATTGAAGCCCAAATGGACCCGCCGATGATCGCCGACCCCGCCATGGAAACCGTCGTCGACGCGCGCGTGGTTACTGTCGCTCAGCAGGTGTTAGGAAAAATGGGATACAGCGCGGACGTCTGCGGCGTCCCCTTCGGTAGCGACGCGAGTAAGTTCGTCCGCCAAGGAATCCCCAGTATCATCTTTGGCCCCGGAAGTATCGATCAGGCGCACGCTGCGATCGAGTATGTTCCCTGCGACGAAGTATTGGCTGCCCTGGCTTTCTATCTGGAGTTCATCCGGAGGTTCTAGCCCACAGCGCAAGCGGTGGAGATAGTCACCTTGGCCCTGGCGCGCTGTAACTGGATTGCCGCCGTTAGGCCCAATGCGCCGCAGCCGAAGCCGGCCACTTCACGCTCGCCCACGGCCATGGCCTTCTCTGTCACCACCGCGCCCGAGCCCCAGGAAAGGCTCCAGCTGCTGCCACCGTGGCCATAGTTGTGGCCAACGGTTTTATCGCCGACGCGTTCCACGTCCAAGCGCGGCCCGGCGGCGCGGAAAGGCCGTACGCAAACCGTGATGCGGAAGATGCGATCGGCCGAGGCCTTCGCCCGGTGCGCACAACCGGTAAGGCCGGCCGTGGCCAGGCTAGTCACGAAACTACGACGCTGCATTGCGGGCTCCTAAAAGCAAGAAGATGGAGCCGGCTCAGCGTGGGGCCGACCTCCTTAATTTAGGAAACTAAGCCAGGATCTTCGTCGCCACTTTGCCGGCCACGTCAGTGAGCCGGAAAGGACGCCCGCCGTAAGTGAAAGTAAGTTGTTCGTGGTTCAAGCCCAACAGGTGCAACATCGTCGCATGAAGGTCGTTGATGTGCATGCGGTCCTCCACGGCGTAATAGCCGAAGTCGTCCGTCGCCCCGTAAATGTAGCCCTTCTTCACCCCCGCGCCCGCCATCCACATGGTGTAGCCGTAGGGGTTATGGTCGCGCCCATCGCCAGCTTCGGCGATCGGTGTGCGCCCGAACTCGCCACCCCAGATCACCAGCGTCTCGTCGAGCAGGCCGCGCGCTTTGAGGTCGGTGAGTAAGCCGGCGATCGGCCGGTCCACTTGTTGGGCGGTTCGCGTGTGCAACCGCACCAATTCCGTATGGGCGTCCCAGCCCACTTCGTTTCCGGGGCCGTACTCATGGCTGATCTGGATGAAGCGCACATTGCGTTCGGCCAACCGGCGGGCCATCAGGCATTGCCAGCCAAAGTCGGCCGTTTCCGGCTCGTCGAGCCCGTAAAGCTGCCGCGTCGCCGTTGTTTCCTTAGCGATATCGAAGGCTTCCGGCGCTACCGTCTGCATGCGGAAGGCCAGCTCAAAGCTCTCGATCCGCGCCTCCAACTCCGGATCCTGTAGATGACGGGTGGCGCTGGCGCGGTTCATCTTCTGGATCATGTCGAGCTCATAACGCTGTTGTTCCGCGCTCAGCCCCTGGTTGTGTAAGTGCTCAATCGGTTCGCTGATCTTGTCGATCGGCACGCCACCCAGGCCTACGGCCGTCCCCTGATAGGCCGCCGGCAGAAAGCCGCTGCTCCACTTCTTGGAGCCGCCATGCGACAGGCCCGGCTTCAGCGTCAGAAACGCAGGTAAGTTCTGATTTTCGGTCCCCAAGCCATAAACTACCCACGAACCCATACTCGGCCGCGTGAAAGTATTCGACCCCGTATGTAACTGCAACGTCGCGCCACCGTGCGCCACGCTGTCACCCACCATGGAGCGCAAAATGCAAAGCTCGTCCGCATGCTGGGCCACGTGCGGGAATAACTCGCTAATCGGAATTCCGCTTTGGCCATATTGTTTGAATTGCCACGGTGACTTGAGTAAGTTTCCGGTAGAACCTTCGGCAAAAGTGAGTGGACGCTTAAAAGGCAAAGGCTTGCCGTGGTCCACGATCAAGCGGGGCTTCGGGTCAAACGTGTCGAGGTGTGAGGGGCCGCCGTGCATAAAAAGAAAGATAATGCGCTTGGCCTTGGCCGGAAAGTGCGACGGCTTCGGGCTCAGCGGCGACCCGGCCTGAAGTAGGGACGCTAAGCCCATTAGGCCAAAGCCGCAAGCCGATCGCCGCAGATAGTGTCGTCGCGTCATCCTTGGTCCTCAATATACATAGATAAAGTCATTCGCGGAGATCAGGCTGCGGCAGTAACTCGCCCAGGCCAACTCCGAGTCCGCGCCGCCGGGAAATCCCGCCACAAACTGCATCCCGGTTTCCACTTCCGCCGCGGTCGCCGCGCGCCCGAATACCTTGCGCCAAGCCCGCCGCACGCGTTCCTGCGGCATAGGCTCCGCGAGTAACTGCGTCGCCAAGCCGCGCGCCCGTTCCGCCACAAACGTGCTGTTCATCATAAAGAGAGCCTGCGGAGCAACGTTCGTCTCGGCGCGCGTTTCAGTGCTGGTAGTGCCGTCACCAAAGTCGAAAAGGGTAAACAGCGACGATAGATTCGAACGGCGAATGGGTAAGTACACCGTACGCCGATTCGTCGAATCCGGATGAATGCTCTTCCGGCCGTCGCTGAATTCGTTATCGGTGCCTTCGCCCTTCTGCAAACTGCCGCCCATCGTCAAGTCCAGGCTGCCATCCAGCCAGAGTAGAGAATCGCGAATTTCCTCGACCGTCTTGCGCCGGACCGGGAAGCGCGATAACAGCCGATTCTCCGCGTCCTGTTCGCGTTGCGCCTCCGTCGACGCGCTACTGATGCCGTAAGCACTCGAAAGCACGATCAGCCGGTGCATCTTCTTAATTGACCATCCTTGGAGGACAAACTCGCGGGCCAGCCAGTCGAGTAACTCCGGATGCGTGGGTCTCTCGCCCGATAAGCCGAAGTTATTCGGGGTGCGGACTAGCCCTTGCCCAAAGTGCCCTTGCCAAATCCGGTTCACCATCACCCGCGCCACCAGGGGATGACTTCCGCTGGCCAGCCAATCGGCCAACTCCAATCGGCCGCTGCCCTGCCGAATCGTGGCTTGCTGCTCGCCGGCGAGTACGGCCGGAAAACGCTTGGCGACTAAGTCACCTTTCGTATCCGGATTGCCACGTACAAAGACCCGCTGCTCCACCGGCGAATCTTCGCCCACCGCGCAAGCGAACGGCGGCTCGGGCGGCGCCGCGGCTTTAATGGCAGCGAGCTCGTCCTTCAGCGCTTCAATCTTGTTCCGGGACTCCTCGCTGAACGGCGGATCTTTTTCGGGCAAAGTAAGTGGGCCCTTACCCAATGCTACTTCGCTGTAAAAACGATTCTCTCCCGCCAGAAACCTCGGGGGTGGCGGAGCCTTCTCGCTTTTCGCCCTTGCCGCTAAAGCCAAGCGCGCATGTTCTTCCTGCGCCAGCTTGCGCCGCGACACCTCGGCCAAGAACTCATCCTGATATTGCTGGGCCACCGAAGCCACCGAAGCTGCGTCGGCCTGATACCAGCGCTCCAGATGCACGCGGCGCTCCTTGGTGGGCTTCAAATACCCCACCCATCGGTCTAACATGGGTTGATTCAACTCTGGCGAAGATACTGCCCCTTGCCCATAAACCTGACGGGCCGCCAACATATACTGCGCCAACTGAGGCGCATACTCCACCCGATAAAGCGCGCCTTCCGCATTGCGAATCGCGTCAATTTCGTTCTGTTTATCCGCAACCTTCTTCTGGTGCGCTTCATATCGCTCGGCAATATCTTTCGCGACCAACGGCGCATAGTAAAGTTGGGAGACTGTCCCCTCAATCTTCGCCAGTTGCTTGGTACTCGCAAAAATCGATGCCAGCGAATAATAGTCCTTGGTCGAGATCGGGTCGAACTTATGGTCGTGGCAACGGGCGCACGCCAGGGTCAACCCGAGAACGGCTTTGCCCACCACATCGATCTGTTCGTCGACAATGTCGTAGAACATTTTCACCTTATCTTGTTCGGCAACTAACTTTGGGCCCAACGCCAAAAATCCAGTAGCCACAATGCCCCGCGAGTTGACGTTCTGGCCCGCGGGTGCCGGCAGTAAGTCGCCCGCGATTTGTTCGCGCAGAAATTGGTTGTAGGGTACATCGCGATTGAAGGCGTCGATCACGTAATCGCGATAACGCCAGGCATGCGGATAGCGATAGTCTTCGTCGGCGCCGGTAGAGTCGGCATAGCGAGCCACATCGAGCCAATGGCGGCCCCACTTTTCGCCGTAGTGCGGCGAGGCCAGCAGCCGGTCCACCGCGCGGGCAGTGGCTTCCGAAGATGAGTCAGCTAGGTAAGTCTCCACTTCGGCCTCGCTCGCCGGTAATCCGGTCAGGTCCAAGGTAACGCGCTGGATCCAAGTTAGCCGGTCAGCCGGCGGCGCGGGCGACAGTCCCTTCGCTTCTAAAGCCGCCAGCAAAAACCGGTCAATCGGCGACTTCACCCAAGCTTCGTTTTTGACCGCGGGTAGGGTGGGCGATTGCAGCGGACGAAACGACCAGTACCGCGCTCGCGAGGAAGCGGCGGCTTTGGCCGCCGGCAAGGGAGTCGGCCAGGGTGCGCCTTGTCCGATCCACTGACGCAGCGTGGCTAAGTCGGCCTCGGCGAGCCGGCCACCGGGCGGCATTTTGATGGGCTCTTGATAGCCGATGGCTCCGAGCAGGCGTCCCCTGGCTTGGTCGAGCCCCGCGCCAGTAACTAAGTCGAGCCCCGCTTGTGCCGTTGGTCCGCTATGGCAGCTTTGGCAACGCGCAGCCAGGATGGGGCGAACCCTTTGCTCGAAGGCGTCATCCTGAGCCTGGAGCATAACGGAGAGTAAGTAAAGGAGCTTCAACGCAGCACCACGTCCCATACTTTCGTCCGCCGAGACTTACCGGCCGGCCCTTCGACGTAGAGGGTAACGACATACTCGCCGGGCTTCTCATATCGATGTACCGGATGCTGTTCCGAGCTACTCTTCCCGTCACCAAACTCCCATTTCCATTGCGTTGCGCCCCGCGAGTCATCGTGAAAGGCCACTTGGCGGCGATCCATGTCCACCACGGTAAAGGACCAGTCGGCATCGAAGGCCGGATGCTCGAGCGGCATCAGTTGGAAGGCGACTAAGTCCGAAGCATTGCCGTACATGGAAGTCTTGTGCGAGAGGTTCCAGAAGCCGCGATAAGTCTTGGCTTGGTCATCGTCATAGTCCAGTACTGACCACGATAGGCCGATCTTTTTGTTCTCCCACAGCTTGGATTCAACCGATCGCTCCGGGCCTTCGTAAGCCGCATAGTCAAAGGGCGTGATAAAGAACTCCAGCGTCAGCTTGCCGCTCTCGCCGTGCTTGAAGTTATAGTCATAGGCCGCGTTCGCATAGGGCAAATTCTTGATCCAGGGCTGGCAGCCCCACACCATGGTCCAGTCCTTGTGATCGGCCGGCGTGAAGATGTGATAGTTCTGCGCATGCACGCCATGAAAGGCAAAGTGGGCTTCGTTGGGGTTGTAAGTCTTTACGGGGTGCATTTGCTTGATGAAAGGACCGCCGGATAAGTCGCCGTCGACGACGACTTCGAAGATGTCGTTGTGTAAGTCAGGATGGCGGAAGTCCCAATAATTGTCGGAGGCCTCGTAGAGGAAATAGAGCCGGTTGAGCCCTTTTACCCAGCCGACCTTTACCTTTACGTCGAGATCCTTGCGGTTCATCGGCGTTTGGTTCACCGTGTCCTTCAACTGATCCATCCCGATGGAATAGCTCTCGGGCACCAGGGCCCAGTCGTCCGTCTTTCCATCGATTCTCGGGATCTGGTTCGCCGGGAATTGAAAGACGCGGAAGTTTGTCTCTGGGCGTTCGAGGGCGGCCAGGCGAAAGGCGATCACGAGCAACAAGCAATAGCGCATCCTGACTTGCAGTTTACTCGGTTTTCGGCTCCCAGAAAAACCACAGTAGCGCCGCCGCCAGAATACACGGCCAGGCACCCACCAGAAAAGCAATGTCGTAAGAACCGGTGCGGTCCACATGCGCACCGAGGGGCCGCTGCAAACTCGAGGAAGTAATCCAAGCGATAAAACCCAATAGGCCGGTCACCAAGCCCATCCGCCGCTGGGAAAGTTCCTGGCTGAAGGCGTAGTAACAGGGGAAAACGCCCAGGCTACCGGCCGCCACTAGCATCATCGCGGTGATCGCCGCCGCCCGCGCAGGGACACCCGGTACCGTAAGTTCACCGCGGCTCAGCGCCGGCACAAACATCGCTAGCATGGTGAGCAAGGCGCAAATCGTAAACACGGTGCGCCGCGAATTCAGCACACTGCTGCCCCGGCCATGCAGCCAAACCGTAGCCGCGCCGGCCGCCAGGCAACCTACATCCGTCATGATGTAATAGCCCGGCAGGATTCGCCCTAGGGTCTCGGCTTCGGTAAATGCCAGTCCGCGTGGATCCTGGAAAACCAACGGCAGCCAAACCCGGAAGATCCCCCAGGGGCCGTTAATCGCCGAGACGACAAAGGCCAGAATCCAAAAGCGGCGATCCCGCACTAAGTCGCCAAGCCCTTGCCAGAAGGGCTCCGGAGCCACGTCGCTCTTCACTTCCATCGACACGCCTCGCGTGATATAAATCCAGGCGAGCACCCAAAGCACGCCGATCGCCCCGATGATCAGAAACGGCAAGCGCCAACTGCCCGCCGCGGGCGTCAGCATCGCGCCGACAATCACCGGCGTGACAATGGCGCCGATCGACACTCCGCTTTGCAAGACACTATTGCCCAAAGCCCGGTCCTTCGGCTCTAACAGCAACTGCGTCGTGCGCAGTGCGCAAGGCCAGTGGCCGCTCTCAAACAGGCCGAGCAGGGTGCGGCAAAACAGCAGTGTGCCAAAGGCTGAGCCGAAGCCCGCCAATCCCGCCAAACCCGTCAGCATCCCCGCGGCTGACCACAGCAGTAAAACCACCGGATATAGCCATCGCACACTTACCCGGTCCACCATCATCCCGAAGATAATCGAGCCTACGGCAAAGGCATAGCCGAAATACTGCTCGATCATGCCGTATTGTTGCTTGGAGAGCGAGAACTCTTCGATCACCCGCCGCGCGACGCTCGCCAGCGTCACCCGGTCCATGTAGTTGATCGTGCTGGCGCACAACAGCAGGCCGCAAATCCACCATTTTCTCGAAAGCATCTTCAGGACCAGCTCTGGCCGTCCCACTGCGTCACTTGGTGGAGAAACTGCTCCACACCGGCGGTGAAAGTGGCGAAGAGATACTCGCCCTTTTCCGGCGTCGCCAACTGCGGGGAGCCGATGTGTCCGGGCACTGTGCGATCCTTGGTGGTCCATCCGCGATAGGCAGGCTCAAAGCCAAAGCCGAAGGGCACGGTGTCGAGCTTCGCCACTTCGCCTATCACCAACTGCGGCGCCAGCCGCTGGATCATGCTGGTTTCCCATTCACAGGCGTGGCCCATGGAAGTCTGCTCCATCCCGGTAGGTGCGGAGAATTCCCAGTAAGTGGAGAATAATAAGAGTAAGTCCTGCCGTTCCCGATGGTGCTGGCGCAATTCAAACACTGCTTGCTTACCCGGCACGATGTTGCCGCCGTGGCCATTCAGAAAGACGATCCGCGTAAAGCCATGGATCAGCAGGTTCTCGGCAAGTTCGCGCAGTAGGTCTAGATAGAGGCGAGGCCCGGCAGAGATCGTCCCCGGGAAATCGATATGATGATGCGAGTTGCCCAGCCACTGTAAGGGCGTAAACAGGACGCGATCGCCCATAGTTAGTTCGACACGCCGCACCACCTCGCCCAATAACAGGCTATCGGTATACACCGGCAGGTGATGGCCATGCTGCTCCACCGCCGCCACCGGAATCACTACCGGCATGTTCTTGTCTAAGGCGGCCATCGCGGGCCAAGTGAGGTTTGCTAGATACATGGAGTTATCCGTCAGGATAGCTCAACCGTCTCCACCTCAACGCTTACCTCTGCCCAAGCCTCCTAGCCGCCTTCCAGTAGACGGACGTTTCGAATGCCTTTCCGCTCCAACTGCATCGCCACTTTGGCGCTGGTGGCTTCGTTCGGTATAAGGACAATATGCTGGTCGCGCGGAATCTGGTGGTGACGGGCATCAAGGTCCAGCACCGTGCGGGCAAGCGCAAGGGCAGGCCCAAGCTCGGCTAGGAATTCCATCGGCGATGGCAAAGAGGAGATCATCGGACACCTTCAGCATGACAGCTCAGCCGACCCCAAGCAGCCTAATCTACATTAACGTTGACGCTCGGCGAACGAACCCCGTCGGAGGTAACGATCAGGGTCTGCCTGCCGCGCGGCGCGCCCGCCGGCAGACGCAGATTCAGCTGATAGAGGCCCGCGAAGTCCGGCGCCAAGCCCGCGAATTGCACCTCGCAAGGCACTCCGCCCAAGGTGACTTCGGGCAGTTGGCGCGTGCGCGCCAAGGGCGAGCGCGGCGAGGCGGCACCGGCGACGGGCGCATTCTCCACTGGCCCCAGGCCGGTCGCGTAAAGGTAGACCAGTTGACCGCCGCGCACCGTGGCTGCCAGGGTGTTGGCCGAAGCGTCGACGACAATGGCCTGGTTGTCCCCATAAGTGAAGATGCCGGGCTGAAACTCCCGCACTGGCACCGTTACTTCCGCACTTTGCGCGCCGTTAACGCTTACCGCGACGCGGGCCGAGGGCAACGCCAAGTCAAAGGGCACTTGGAAATTCACCTGCTCCTGCCGGTTTACATTGGCCACAGCGTAGAGCGGCACCTCGACGCCATTCACCAGCACGCGGACCCCACCCAATTCCCGCCGCAGTGGCAGCGCCGGGCTTTGCACAATGCCGGGCCCGCCGGTGATGCCAGAGGCGAAAAGCGTTGCCGCGGACCCGGGTGCCAGCCCCTCCAAGAAGCTGGCGGCGTTGACGATGGAACGCGCCGTTAATAGAGGCGTCGCGGCTGCCGCCACCGATTCGATGCGATAGATAATTCCCCCATGATGGGCCACGTAGATTTCGCCGTCCTCGTCTTCGCCAAAGGTTGAAATCGAGGTGTTCGTCGGACGCAGCAGCAGCCGGTTGTTGAAGCGCGGACCCTCGCGGCGCAAGCCCCAGATGCGGGCACTGGCAAAGTCGCCGTAAATGTAAGTGCCCCGCAGCGCCGGCCAACGCAAGCCGCGATAGACGTAGCCGCCGGTAACGGAGACGTCGCCCTGGGCGCGCGTATATTCCCAGATGGGCAGCGTCAGGTTGGTGCGGTCGCAGTTAGTGGATGGGTTGAAGCAGGCTAACCCCTCCATCGTGCGCCAGCCATAGTTTTCGCCGCCCCGGCTGGCGGCGGGCTGAAAGTTGATCTCCTCGGCGCGGTTTTGCCCGACGTCGGCATGCCAGAGGTCGCCGGTTTCGCGATCGAAAGAGAAGCGCCATGGGTTGCGCAAACCGGTGGCCCAGATCTCGGGCAGGTAACGGCTGTCGCCCACGAAGGGATTGGTGGCGGGAACCTGATAGGCACCGGCCCTTTCGGTGTCGATGCGCAGCATTTTGCCGAGCCAGGTGGACGTGGTCTGGCCGCTGTTCCGCGGATCGCCGCCGGAGCCGCCATCGCCAAGGCCGATGTACAGAAAGCCATCCGGCCCGAATTGCAGTTGGCCGCCGTTGTGATTGGTGAAAGGCTGGGCCTGGGTGAGAATCACCTCTTCGCTTGCCGCGTCGGCCCGGTCCGCGTTCGCGCCGGTGACGCGGTAACGGGCAATCACGGAGCCGCGGCATTCGGGGTTGGTGTAGTTCACGTAGAAGTATCGCTTTTCGCGATAGCCCGGCGGAAACGCCATGCCGAGCAAGCCGCACTCGCCGTTGGCGCGCGTCCGGGAGCGAATCTCGAGAAAGGGTTCAGCTACCAAGGCACCGTCGCGCAGGATGCGGACAACGCCGTTTTGCTGTAAGAGAAAAAGACGCTGGCTGCCGTCCTTGGCGGACTGGATGTCCACGGGGTTCTCTAAGCCCTGTGCCACGCGCACCAGTCGGATTTCCGGCTCCTGCGCCCTGCCAATCGCCATCGCCAACAACATCAGGAGTGTCTGTCGCATCACCTTCAGAATAAGCCATGGACGCAGCATTGGGACATGGACCAGTAATTGAAGACGCGCTTTACGGAGGCGCTGCTTAGCCCTTACTTGGCCGTCTTAGCCACGGTCTTAGCTACGGTCTTAGCTACCGACACGTTGTCGTTTGAATCCGTCGCCCGGATCGCGATCACCGTCTCGCCCGGGCCTGAACGGGGCACCAGCAACCGATAGTCGTGCTCTTTCGAGTCGGTGAGTTTCGTGGTCGGTTCGGCGATCAGCCAATCGCCACCGTCCACCGAGTATTCCACCTGGGCCAGCACCGTCGACTCATCCTTCGCCCGGAAACGCAGGTTGAGGTTGGCACCCGCCGGCTCCGCCGTAAGGCCCGTAATGACCGGCGGCGTGTTGTCGATGGTGAAGGGCTCGCTCTCCATCATGGCGGTGAGGCCCTGGCCGGGAGGATTGTCCGGCGCGTCCGATACCGTCACGCGGACCCGATACTCGCCGTCGGGGAAAGCCGTACTGTCCCAGGAAATCGATTGCTCTGTCACCTTATCGCGGAGTAATTTCCAGGCCGTTTCGCTCGCGCCTTTAAATTCCAACTTAAAAATCAACTTATCGCCGTTGTCGTCAATTGCGAACCACCGTGCGCCCACGCTGCCCTTCTGGTAAGTAAGCATTAAAGGAGAGCTCTGAATCATTGACGCCATCAGCGGTGCATTCGGCGTCCGCTGGCGGGACCGGCCGAGGGCGGGCATGTTGATGGTCTGCGGACTCAGCGGCATCGGGGCCGACGGCATCGAGAATGAACTGGCCGATGACTTATAGTTCATCGGCGTCCCTTCCACTTCTTCAATTCGCGGCGGCAAGTTCTTTGCCATGTAGGCCACATCCACCTGGCGCAATTCCGGCGACTGCTGGCCAGTGCCCGCCATCGTCGCGCGCCATTGCAGAAAGCGTGCCTGCGGCGAAGCCACGCGGCCATCTTTGGGCGCGGCCCACGCGCTCCAATTCTTCTGCGGCCGTTCGAGATTGCCGGAGCGCGTCTCAAAGGTGAGGCCCCCGCCATTCAGCTTGGCTTCGTGCGCCAGGCGGCCCCAATTGGAATACGCCGCCACGTCGAGCACTTCGCTCTCGATGGTCCCCGTACGTTCGAGACCCGGACCCAGTACAACGATCTTGCCGACGTTGCCGGTGGCGATGGCCAAGCTGCCGTTGCGCCGCACCACCAGGGCCGTCGCCTGCGTCGGCGACAACACGGGCAGCGTGGTGAAGAGATAGGGCGTGTCCAGCCGATAAACGCCGCCCTTGTTGCCGGTGCCGATCCAAGGAATGCCCTTGGCGTCCACGGCCACCGCATAGATGACGTCGGTGCCGTTTGAAAACACACGGAGCGGGGTGCCGTCGGGATCGATCCGGTAGACCTCGCTGCCGCCCGAAACGGTCGTCGCCGCGACGCCCGTGGTGGACGGCGGCGCGACCGCAATGCGCTGGCCTTGCGCCCCGACTGGGCCGGTCGACGTGGTGAGTGTGTTCGACGCTTGCGTCGGCGCCACGGGCGTCGCGCCCGTGGTCCCGCCGCTGATCGTCTGCTTTACGCCGACTCCGGCGGCGTAGATCTCATCGTTCGGACCTACCGCCAGCGCGGTAATTTCGCGCTTCTGGCTCTGATAAATCACAAAGCCCGTGCCATTCGGAGCGACGCGCAACACTAGGCCCGCGGGCTCGGTGCCGACGATGACGTTGCCCCTCTTATCCATGGCAATCGACCGCGCGTGCGACTCATCGCTCTTGAAGAACACCTTACCCGTGCCGTTCGGCTCCACACGATGTACTTCGCCCTGGTCGCCGGTGGCGAGATACAAATTCCCCTGCCGGTCAAACACCATGCCCCAGACGTAAGTCTGCTTGGGGTCATAAAATACTACGGGTTTGCCGCCGGTGATCTTATATACTTTGCCATTGGGCGAAGTGGCGGCGAATAACTCGTCCTGCGCATTTATGGCGAGCGCATAGATCGAGGCGCCGTCGAAGTCACTTATCACGCGTCCCTTGCCCACGGCGTCGACGGCGACTAACTTCGCGCTTTCGGTGCCGGGTCCGCCGCCAGCGGCATAGAGGGTACCCTTGCTATCTTCGACAATCGTCCACAAGTAAGGCGTCTGGGCGTCGAATAACTCGGTGAACGCGGGGGCTAGGCTTAGCCGTCCATCGTTGCGCAACGCGATCCGCTTCAGGTTGCCTTTCTCAAAGTCACTCGCTTCGTTTAAGACCCAATACTTGGTCTCGACTGCCAAAAGAGTCACCGAAAGGCCCAGTACCGCACACGCGGCACACCGCAGGATTCGTCCGTTCATCATTCCTCTTTCACGAATTGTCGGTGCGGTTAACGCACCAGGATCTTGAGCGTATGGCTGCCAGTGATTACCTGGTCGAATTCGATCGACGATTGGCTCACCATCGTCTCGGGATAACTCGAGACCATACGGTTCGCCGTCCGGCCGGCTTGCATGACATTGAGCACCGACTGGGGCAGGCTCGGCAAGGTCTTATCGTCGTAATAAACTGTCGGCTTGGTCTGCATTAAGGAAGCAAATAACTGCGTATTGCGCCGTTCCTGATTCAGCAACGTCAAAGCGCCATTTAAGTTCAGGAACTTGTTCTGCGCGATAAAGAAGTTCTGCAGCTTGTTCAAAGCATCGCCATCGGACAATATTATCTTGTGCTCACCCTTGGGCAAGCCTTCCGGAATCCGTAACTTCAATTCTCGCTCGACGCGCGGGCCACGGAAGGGGCGCAGGTAAGCCTTCACCGTAATCTCTTCGCCCGGCGATACTTCGTTGGCCGAAATCCAGGCGCTTTCGAGCGCGAGTAAACGCCGCTCGGGGATCATGTCCACCGTAATGTCGATGCTCTTCATCTGCGGCATCTGCACCTGATTGCCGAATAACTTCGTGATCTTTTCGCCAACATAGCCGGTAATGGCCATCGACGCCGGCGCTGGCTGATCGGGCACTACGGTTTGTGTATTTTCGAGCTTCAGCTTCTGATGGCCTTCGAACTCCACTTGGCCGCTGAGGCGGTAAGTCAACTCATCCGAAAAATCATTGATGCCGGAGATGGAGTTAAACAAAGTCATCATCGACAAGAACGGCGTCCATTTCTGGTGGGTAAAGATGTTATACCGCAGGATCTTTTCCTTGACGACCGTATTCTTGTCACCCATGGTGCGGATCTTCATATTTACGGGAATCATCGGCGCCTCGGCACCGAGCACGCCCATAATGCCCGAGTGCCGGTCCTGCTTGAGCGCGCCGACGATATCCGTCGCGTTGCCCATCTTATTGGGCTGGAATTGACTCGCCAGCACCATCAGGATTTCGCCCTGGCTCATCGGCATATCCACGGGGCCCATATTGAAGAAAGGATGCCCGAAGGCGAGCACGCGTTTGCCATCGTTGTAAGTCACGGTGCCCAGGCCGGTGACGCTCATATCGCCGTTCACTAACACGCCGGCTACCGATTGGCCTGGTTGCAGCGCATTGGC
>Ga0105047_10009768_pt1 | contig 15758 bp, 13 predicted proteins | sample MAT04_FD_78384 | JGI IMG/M metagenome (GOLD analysis project Ga0105047, IMG submission 78384) | Freshwater microbial communities from Lake Fryxell liftoff mats and glacier meltwater in Antarctica - MAT-04 (megahit assembly) | ecosystem: Environmental > Aquatic > Freshwater > Ice > Liftoff... | reverse complement strand
TGTACTGCTAATTCGTAACCTCGATGACATACAGTTTTAAATATTTTCTTTTGACTTTTATGGTATTTACTAAACATATTTTCCTCCTATATTCTTTTGCCTTAATACTAACCAGATTTGTCTGAAATTTTATATTGTATAATTTTAATACTTTCTTAAGCATGTCCAAATTATAGTGATTCTAATCATAACTTTAATCAAAACTTAACTACATCCCATTAAATTGTTAATATAATGTTTGATTTATACACATACCTTAAAATCTAGCAGGATAATTATATAATGGTCTTGAATACTTATATAAAAAGGAAGTGAAAGCATTGAATACTAGAGGACAAAAAATGGATAAAATTAAATTAGGCAGAACAAATTTGATGGTTACAAGAAGCGGATTTGGTGCATTACCAGTACAAAGGGTTTCTTTTGAAGAGGCAAAAAAAATTCTACGAAAAGCTTATGACAATGGAATAAACTTCTTTGATACTGCAAGAGCATACTCTGATAGTGAAGAAAAAATAGGATATTCTTTATCGGATGTAAGAAAGGACATCATAATTGCAACAAAAAGTCATGCAAAGGATAGAAAAACACTACTTAAACATTTACAAATAAGTCTTAAAGAGCTAAAAACAGATTATGTAGATATCCTTCAGTTACATAACCCAAGTACTCTTCCTGATCCTGAAGATCCAGAAGGTCTCTATGCAGGTCTTCTTGAAGCTAAGAAAAAAGGTCTTGTTCGTTTTATAGGAATTACAAATCACAAAATAAAAAATGCGATGGATGCCGCTGCATCTGAACTATATGACACTATTCAATTCCCTTTAAGTTCACTATCTGCTGATATTGATTTAAGATTAATTGAGGAATGTAAAAAAAGAAATGTGGGACTCATTGCAATGAAGGCTCTTTCAGGAGGTCTAATTACCAATGCTGCCTCGGCCTTTTCATTTCTAAGACAATTTGATAATGTTGTACCAATATGGGGAATGCAAAGAGAAACTGAGTTAGATGAATTTATTTCTCTAGAGAAAAATCCCCCACCGTTAGACGAGTCCATGTGGTCCATTATTAATAAGGATCGTACTGAGCTTTCTGGAGATTTTTGTCGTTCTTGTGGTTATTGTCTTCCATGCCCTGCCGGAATTGAAATTCCTACATGTGCACGAATATCACTTCTTATTAGAAGAGCTCCTTATGAAGGATTCCTAGAGGATAGCTTTAAAGAAAAGATGGAGCTAATAAATAATTGCATAGAATGTGGGCACTGTAAAAATCACTGTCCTTATAAGCTTGATACTCCAAACCTTTTAAAAAGAGAACTTAAAAACTACAATGAATTTTATGCTAAAAATAAAAAAGCTTAGTTGATTTTAATTGTAATAATTGCTCCATTACCAAAGATATAAGAAAGAAGGCTGTAAATTGTGAAGTATAATTTTGATAAGGCAGTTGATCGCAATAACAATTTTGCTGCAAAATATGATGAAAGAGAAAAAAAATTTGGAACTTCTAATGTAATACCATTATGGATAGCTGATATGGAATTCGAAGTAGCGAGGCCTATTAATGATGCTATCCTAAATAGAGCCAAGCAAGGAATCTATGGTTACACATCTCGCCCAGACTCCTACTTCGAAGCGTTTTGTGATTGGGAAATGACTAGAAACAATTGGTTAATTAATAAAAATCTAATTAGTTTCAGCCCCGGTGTTGTTCCATCTCTATCGGTTATAGTACGAGAGTTTTCTAATAGTGAAGATAAGATTTTGATACAGACTCCAGTTTATCCAGAGTTTTATGAAATAATAGAATCTTGGGGACGAGTTGTAATTGAGAACCAATTATTAGAACAAGACGGAGTATATTCTATAGATTTTAAGGACTTTGAAGAAAAATTAAAACAAAAGCCGAAGTTCTTTATTATGTGTAGCCCCCACAATCCAGTAGGCAGAGTGTGGAACCGAGAAGAACTAGAACATATTACGGCTCTATGCCTGCGCTATAATGTAATGATTGTTTCTGATGAGATACACTCAGATTTGATATTGTGGGATAATAAACATATTCCTACTGCAAGTATATCAAAGGAAGTTTGCGCCAAAACCATCACCTGTACTTCATGTACAAAAACTTTCAACTTAGCAGGACTACAAGCCTCTGTAGTGATTTTCCCAAATCCTGAAGTTAAAGAGATATTTGATGTTTTTTGGAGAGGCCTGGATATACATCGCAATAATTGCTTTAGCCTTGTAGCTGTTGAAGCAGCATATAGACATGGTCAAGAATGGTTAGAAGAGTTGATTCCATATATAGAAGGTAACATAGATTTCATTAGAAATTTTTGTAAAGACAAAATACCTAAAATTAAACCTAGCAGGCCGGAAAGTACATATCTGGTTTGGCTTGACTGTCGCGAATTAAAATTAGGAAATCATGAACTCCAAGAATTCATGGTTAATCAAGCCGGTCTGGGCCTCAATTCGGGCAATGACTTTTGTCGTAGTCTTTCCGGATATATGCGTCTAAACGTTGCTTGCCCACGTTCAACACTTGAAACAGCTATGCTACAACTTGAAAAAGCTGCTAATTCATTAAATAATATATAAACAAAAGATGCTCTACTTTTTGAAAGTAGAGCATCTTTTATATGCATATTTTAATTTTGCCTATTCTTCTTTCTTTAACTTCTTCTATCTTAAATACTACATTACCGTATTCAATAGTTTTATTTTCATTACTATTTGGAATACTCCCTAGTAAGCTAACTAAAAAGCCTCCTATTGTATTGTAATTCTCTGACACTAAATTCAAGTCTAGATTATCATTTAATTCGTCTATTGAAAGCAATCCATTCACTATATAAGTATTGTTATCAACTTTTCTTATGTCAGGTTCGTCATAATCATATTCATCTTCAATATTTCCCATAACTTCTTCTATAAGATCTTTAGTGGTAACTATCCCTGTAAATCCACCATATTCATCTATTAGTACAGCCATATGGTTTTTAGTTTTCTTTAATTCTCTAAATAATTCATCTATATTTTTACTTTCATTAACAAGGTATGGAGAATGTAATATATCATTAATGTTTACATTTTCAAAACCATTTGTACGAGCGGCTATTATAAAATCTTTCATGTGAAGCACTCCAATTATATTATCAACATCACCATCATATACTGGCACTCTAGAATACTTTCCCTCTAATAGCTCGTCTAAAAATTGCATAACTGGATCATTTATATCAATCAAAAACACTTCAGTTCTTGGAGTCATAACTTCTGTAGCTGATTTGTCATCAAATTCGATAATATTATTTATCATTTTTTTTGCAGTTTCATTTATAGTACCGCGTTCTTGTCCCACTTCTATAAGTGATTTTATTTCTTCTTTTGATATATCTTGTTCTATTTTTTTACTGCTAACACCAGTAATCTTAATTAAAAAATTAGTAGATTCCGAAAGTAACCAAACGAAAGGAATCATTAATTTAGATATATAAAGAATAGGAACTACTGAAAACATTGCAATAGCTTCTGATTTTTGCTGTGCTATGCGCTTTGGAAACAATTCACCAAACACAAGCATTACATAAGTTAATCCAATTATTATCAAGGTTAAAGCAACTTGATTACAATAAGGTACATTTAAACTATTTAAAATTCCTGCAAAACTATTAGATATTACATTAGCAGTAGTAGCAATAGCAAAAAATGCAACAACCGTAATTACAATTTTAATAGTTGATAAATATTTTGTTGGCTCTTCAATAAGTTTTACTAATATCTGGGCTTTTCTATTACCTTCCTCAGCAAGATGTTCAATTTTGTTTTTGTTCAATGATACTATTGCCATTTCTGCTGATGCAAAGAAAGCATTAATCAGTATTAAAATACCAATTAGTATAAATTGCGCCATTATATTGTTGGGCGCAGGGTCAGGACTTGAATCCATTAAAAATTCCTCCTCTTAAATAATAAAGCTTTATACCTTATATTATATCACAAAATGTAGCTGTTCAATTGATAATATGAAAAATATTATTGAATTATGTTACCAATACTTCTTTACTTTTTTTATATACTGAAGCTATAGAAATCCATATAAACTATTTCACCTTTCTTTAAATTTATAGGAAACTTATTTTAAAAAGTGCACAAAAAAATTAAAACCACTTCAATTATTTTGAAGTGGTTTTAATTTCACCTGGATGGCACCATATTTTTTAAATTATTTTAACAAAGATTTTAGAGCAAGTAATTCTTTACTTAGGTTATAGTCCTTCATCATTTCAAGTCCTGAATTAATTAATACACGAATATCATGCTGTCCTTTATAAATAGGGGTAAGTCTTTTATTTAGATTTAGGAATTTATAAACAGCGATTTGTGCACCTCTTACAGAATAATCCATAGTAAATACTACATCATCTTTTATTTCACAGAATTGTCCAAGTAATGCTAAATTAGTTGAACCTTCTGGAATATTTTGAGGTCTATCACCCTTTGCCCTGGTTAAAAATTGTGCTGTTGTAAAAGGTAATATACATGGTATACAAATAGATGTTTCAATAATCTTCTTCATATCCTCTTTAAAATCTAGGTGATATAATACCTCAGCTAATATTTCCTCTCCAGTACAATCCACCATTCTCTTCTTTACAAAATCACCTTTTGCGTATGGGAACAAAGAATAACCCCATATAATTTGTATTTCATCAGGTTGACTAAGAAAATGTGGTTGATTATGCAGAACTATTGTCATGAGCCATGCAGAATCTCTAAATGTCATATGAGCCCCAGTACCGGGCTTATTTCCTGAGAATTCTATTATTTTCTTATACATTGTTGGATCTTTAAGGGTAACTGTGAATGACTCCCACATTGACTGCTCAACTCGGTCATCAAAAACTTGAGGTTTACCAAACTCAGGACGCCCAACAGCGATTTTTTCCCAAAGATCCCATGCTCCGCCTACGTGCTTATCATTAATTACTGGAGCTGTAGTCATTGATCCAAGACTAGTACCAGCTGTTAGCGAACCGATAGTAGCAAAAGCAAGGTCTCCCTCTCCCACTTCTATTCTAGCTTCTTTTCCATCTTTGATACATTTGAACGCTGTAACAGTAGTTTCAGTATCTGATGGTTTAAATTCTAAATCCGTTACTCTACAGTTTAATTCAAAATTAACACCTTGTTCTTCTAACCATTTTGTCATAGGTAATAACATTGAATCATATTGATTGTATGGTGTGCGACGTATTCCAGATAAATCACTTAAACGTGGTAATTCTTGTATAAACCTATGAAGATATCTCTTAAGTTCAACAGCACTATGCCAAGTCTCAAATGCAAAGAGTGTAGTCCACTGAAGCCAGAAATCTGTTTTAAAGAATGCTTCTGGAAAACACTCTTCAATAGTTTTTGTTCCTAGTGAATCTTCAGAATTAATCATTATATCCATTAACGCCATTCTATCAGCGCGGTCTAATCCCAAAGACGATAAATCTAATATGTTAGCATCATTATCTATTAATCTAGCTTTTGCATGGGTATGAATTATTTTATTAAAAGCATTAAACTCATCAAGTATTGAAACTTTAGGATCAGTTAATGAAGGAATACTTTCCATTATTCCAAAAGTACAAGCATATGCTTCTCTATCAAACATTCTTCCACCACGGATTACATAACCATCCTCAGCATTACCATTTCCATCCATACTTCCACCTGTGATGTTTAATTCTTCATATATATGAATATTCTTTCCTGGAACATGTCCATCTCTAATTAAAAATATCGCAGCTGCCATTGATGCAAGTCCAGCACCAACCATATAAGCATTTGTTTTTTCTACATCAATTGTTTGATCAAAATTATATCTCATTTTTATTCCCTCCATTTGAAAATATACTATAAGTATTAACCTAAAGAAATTTTGTATTTATAAGTTAAATACTTGCAACCACATGCAAAAACTTGCAAGCACTTGCTATAGGTATAATATAAATCCAAACAGAGATGAGGTATACAATCAATTTTATGAAACTGTCTTAAAAACATACACATGTCGTATAATGTATAATTTTTTTAGTGCATCCATGTGGCAAGTGGCATGTGCGCGAATGTAATTTATAGAAAATTGTAACATATTGTAGCAAATTATAACATATCGTGGTATTATGTTATAAGTGATAATTAAAATAATTTAACATATATAAAAGTTTTTTTGTGAAGTGAGGATAATTATAATGTATAAAAATAAAAGTAGACGAACTATGGTATTGGGGTATTTTTCTATTGCTTTTTTGTCACTAGTTATTGTATTATTTAGTATTTATAGCATGAATAAAGTATGTATAGAGTCTGATTTTATTATAAAAAAAATACTTCCAGCAAAAACATTTTCAACGGAAATTTTAACCTCCCTAATTAACCAAGAAACAGGTGTAAGGGCTTATATCATATCAGAAGACAAAGGTTTTTTAGAGTCCTATTATATAGGATATAATCAAGCACAAGGATACTACAATTCTCTGGATAATTTGAAAGATACGGCGGTGGGAATGGAAACTGCTAATCAACTTAATGGCCAAATGAAATCCATTGAAGAATTTTTCAAGCAGCAAATAGAATTAGTAAATAATGGCAACTCAAGTCAGGCAATATCCAACTTAAATAAAGGTAAAAAACTAGTTGATCAATTTAGGGTAACTGATAATATACTGATAAATAAAATTAATTTAGAAGTAAATATCTCACGTAACAAAGTTGCAAAGACTCAAATAGTTCAACGGTACCTATTGGCTTTTTTAGGTTTTATACTTATTTTATGTAACCTTATGTTTATTAGGTATATATGGAATTACACCTATGAAGAAGTTAAGAAAAAGGATGAAATGAACGAAGAATTACAAAAATTACTTATTTCACATGAAGAATTCATTGCAAATATTTCACATGAACTTAAAACACCATTAAATGTAATATTTTCAGCTATACAATTATTTCAGCTATATTGCAATGATGGTTCATTAGACGACCGAAAAGAAACAATAATCAAATACCTTGACTCAATGAAACTAAATTCTTATAGATTATCTAAACTAATAAATAATATAGTTGATTCATCAAAAATTCAAGCGGGATTCTTTAAATTGAAATTATCAAATAACAATATAGTGGAAGTTGTAGAAGAAATAGTGATGTCTGTAACTAATTTTACTGACAGCAAAGGCTTACATATTATTTTTGATACAGATACAGAAGAAAAAATTATTGCTTGTGACCCAGAAATGATACAAAGAATAATATTGAATCTTATATCAAATGCCATAAAATTTTCTGAGGTAGGTGATAAAATTTTTGTAAATGTTATGGATAAAAATGACTCTGTTGAAATTTCAGTCGAAGACAATGGTATTGGCATCGAAGAAAAAAACTTACTTATGATATTTGATAGGTTTAAACAGGTAGACAAATCGCTATCAAGAAATTCAGAAGGTACAGGTATTGGCTTAAGTTTAGTTAAGTCCATTGTAGAATTACATGGTGGTAGTATATATGTTGAAAGTGAATTCGAGAAAGGAAGCAAGTTTACAGTTTCACTTCCTTCAACCAAGGTAATCCAGGAAAATATTCTGTATAATAGCAAAGTTAAAAGTGGGGATGAAACTATAAAAGTAGAACTTTCAGATGTTTATTCCTAATTTTTTATACTATACACAAGTTCTAATATACTTGAGTAATTGTACCGCACGGTGCAGTTAAAACTACACCATGTGTACAAGAAGTAGAATATAGATTATCAGTGTTAAAAGTGAATATATTATATCAAATGGAGGATCATAAATATGAGAAATAAATTACATAGTAAATTCAAATATCTATATACCTTTATTATTTTTATATTTAGTATTAACATTGTTGGTTGTAGTTCTGCAAAAATAGTATCTCAAAAAAACTCTAATGAGCAAAACTCAATAAGCGTCCAAGTTACAAAGAGTACAGTTATTACATTTGCAGATAAGAATTTAGAACAAACAATAAGAGATGAGATACAATGCCCTAATGGAGACATTTTAAAGGATGATGTTGATAAGATAACAAAACTTCAAACCACTAAAGGCAAACATATTACTAACCTTTCCGGGATAGAACATTTGACTAATTTGGCTTTGTTAAATTTAAATAATAATCAAATCATAAACATAGGCCCTTTAAAAGATTTAACTAACTTGACCCATTTGAATTTAGATAATAATCAAATCAGTAACATTGAACCTTTAAAAGATTTGACTAACTTAACTAATTTGGATTTAGCTACTAATCAGATGAGTGACATTGAACCTTTAAAAGGTTTGACTAAACTTACTCATTTGAATTTAGCTGCTAATCAAATGAGTAACATAGAATTTTTAAAAGGTTTAACTAACTTGACTAATTTAGATTTAGCTGCTAATCAAATGATTAACATAGAGCCTTTAAAGGGACTTATTAACTTGACTAATCTAGATTTAGCTACTAATAGAATCAATAACATAGAATCTTTAAAAGGTTTGACTAATTTGACTAATTTAGATTTAGCTACTAATCAAATGAGTAATATAGACCCTTTAAAATGTTTAACTAAATTGACTCATTTGGATATATCTACTAATCAAATGAGTACCATCGAACCTTTAAAAGAATTAGCTAACTTGACTGAGTTGAATTTAGAAGCTAATCAAATTGAAGATTATTCACCAGCTGTGGTTTACAACAAAATCATGGTAAACACTGGCAATATAGATACAGTTATTACTCCTAAAGAAAAACCAATAAGCATTAGTAATCAAGTTGTAGCTAGTACATCTATTTCACTTCCAGATGATAATTCGAAAAAATCTATAAAAGATACAATTCAACCAGCTACTGTAGGTATTCTAAAGGTTGATGTTGATAAGATAACATCCCCTCAAGACAACCCTATTAAGGATGTTTTAGAAATAGAAGATTTTACTGATTCTAATTTAGATACTAAATAAATCACCTGAAACAGTTAGTATTAGTGTTTATCCTCTCCACAATCATGCTTATCAACATGATAACCGGATGGTTCCTTTGTATTATCACCAGTCCCATTTGAGATTGTATTGTTGTCTAGTGTCACTGCGCCATTTCTTGCAAACAATTGTCCTCTCACCGTGGCCCCAGTATTGGCTGTGATGGATGTCAATTCTAATATGTGTCCTACAACATTAGAATTTGTTCCTAATGTTCAGAACTACCAACCATCCACATAATTTGAGCTAAATGAGCATTATTCACGAGTTTAACACTACTGCCTGATGCTGTAATATTCATTTTATTCTTCTACTATATACCACTTTTGTATAAATTTTTTATATATTAAACACGTTTAACACAAAAATTTGAATTTTAACACTCTCATTGTTAAATACTCTACAATCAATATTCTAAATTATAAAAATGAATATCTTTATTCCTTATAAAAATATAATCTTTATATTATATTCATATCATAGTGTTAAACTTAATTAGTAGATAATAAATATTTCAATTAACTTAAATGGAGGTTTATATATGAAACTATTTAAAAAATGGTATGATAATTTTTTAAAAGATATGGAAAACGCCAACAAAAAAAGTTTTGGTGATAAAAAATTAGGCTGCTGCGGCTTAAATGAGAATAAACAAAAAAATGCTAAGAAAAATAAAGATTAAAAATAGATCCAACCTAATGAGTCGAAGAAACTAAAAATACTTAGCCTAGGCTAAGTATTTTTTAGTAACTCTTTAACATTTTCTCATGTAATAAATATATTTGCTTCATTATAATTTTATCAGCCTGGCCCTGTGTTATAGTTCCATTATCTACAAGATTAGTTAGTGGATTTATATAATTTATCTTACTGCTATCCTTATATATTTTAGGTCCTTTCTCAGCCATAGTTTTAGTGTTTTCAAGATTTGTTTTATTTAAATCTTCTCTGTTATTTATTACAGCTTTAATTTTTTTTGCTCCATCTTGAGTTATAGTATTTGCAGTTACAAAGTTTTCAAAATTTATATATACACCCTGTTTTATATTAACATAATTTTGTTTACACTCATTTCTTAAGCTTGTCTTATCATAAATGTTTAGTGGTTGCACCGTTGCTGCAAAAGCTGTACTAACAGATGATAAAAGTATACCTCCTGCTATTAATCCTGCTAGAATTTTAGTTCTTGAAAATATATTTATCATTTTGGTCTCTCCTCGTTCATTTATTTTTCTTGTTTCTAATTTTTAATTATAAACATTGAAAATGTCAGTGAAGTGTCAATATGATGTATATTTTGTTTGTTTTCTATAAATTTTCAGACTAAAAAAATGAGATGTGAAAATAAAAGCACAGGATTGTTTTACGCAATCCTAAGCTTTATTATTATAAATTATTTTTTATCCTAATATTTGTTTTAAATCATCCTCTGGTGTACTTATAGGTTTAATTTCAAAAGTATCAACTAAGAATTGTAATACATTCGGACTCAAGAAAGCTGGTAATGTTGGTCCAAGGTAAATTCCTTTTACTCCTAGTGATAGTAATGCTAATAAGTCGGCAACAGCCTTTTGCTCATACCAAGTTATAACCATTGCCAGTGGTAGGTCATTAATTCCACATTTAAATGCATCCGCTAATGCTAAAGCTATTTTAACAGCAGAATATGCATCATTACATTGACCTACATCTAGTAATCTTGGAAGTCCTGCAACTTCACCAAAATCTAATTTATTAAAACGATATTTTCCACAAGCTAAAGTAAGAATAATACAATCCTTAGGAACAAGTTTCGCAAATTCAGTATAATAATTTCTTCCTGTTTTTGCACCATCACATCCTCCTATTAAGAAGAAGTGTTTGATTTTGCCCTCTTTAACCGCATTCACTATTGTTTCAGCATGACTCAAAGTTGCTTTATGTCCAAATCCTACTAGAATTTCTTTAACTTCTTCATCTTTTTCGAAGCCTCCAAGTTCTAGAGCTTTATTTATTATACCAGAGAAGTCCTTTTCTCCATTCTCATCAGCTGGTATATGTTTTATGCCATCCCAACCAACAACGCTTGTTGAGTAAATTCTATCTTTATATGAATCTTTTGGTTTCATTAAACAATTTGTTGTCATTAAAATACAACCAGGTATACCATCGAATTCCTTTTGTTGATTTTGCCATGCTCCCCCAAAATTACCTACTAAATGAGCATATTTGTTTAACTCAGGATATCCATGGGAAGGAAGCATTTCACCATGAGTATAAATATTTATTCCCTTACCTTCTGTTTGTTTCAGTAACATTTCTAAATCTCTTAATTCATGACCAGAAATTATAATGAATGGTCCCTTTTTAATGTTTATATTAACTTTTTGAGGTGAAGGTGAGCTATATTTTTCATTATTAGCGGTATCTAATACCTCCATAATTTTAACGCTCATCTCTCCAGTTTTAAGCAAGTGTTTTATAAGATCTTGAAGATTTAAGCTATTATCAGTAAGTGCTTGGAGAGCTATAAAATAAAATTCATCTACATCCTCACTATTATATTTAATAAATCTAGCTTGATGTGCATAAGCCGCAATTCCTTTTAATCCATATTTTATAGTTTCACGAACTGAGCGTATATCAGCATCTAATTCTTGGTCATACATAACTCCTGCTTTTTTAGCATCTTCAAGCATTTGTTCTTTTGAATCGCTTAAATTATATAAAGCCTCTTCGCCATTTACCTCTTCATTCCCAACTTTTTTCCTTATTTCTTCTTTGATTACTTGAGATTTTTCAAGCATATCAATATGAGATTTGGGATCAAAATTAACATTAGTTAATGTCATAAACAATGAATTTTCAATAAATGAAACCCACGATTTATCAAGTTTCTGTCCTTTATTTAAAAGTTTAGTAGCGTAACAACTTATTCCTTTTAGCTGATATATGAGCAAATCCTGCATTGCAGCAATTTCTGGTGTTTTTCCACATACCCCTATGTTAGTACAACCTTTTCCCCCTGCTGTTTGTTCGCATTGAAAACAAAACATTTTTGCTTGCATATGTAACCCTCCTAATTTCTATATTATTCCAAAGCTATTTTGCACCTTTTTCTACTCAAGTAATGTATTACATTTATTAATATAATAACATATATTACCATCATATAATTATTAACCCAATAATACAAGTTAAACTTTTATAAATAATAAAAATTTATATAAAGATAAATAGATCATGAATTTTAAATCCATTTAAATATTAATGCTTAGTCTTTGTTTATATAAAAGTTTTTTTGATTGAAGATAAGATCTTATTATGTTGTATGGTTTTGTGGTTTAAAACTTAAAATCTATATATAAAAAACATGTAAAACATAGTATAATTAGGTAAATAAAATAACTAAAGCATTATCTTAAATAGGAATCAGGTTAGATATTATTTCTTTATTGATATTTATTCTACCTATAATTTTTTTATATAAAATTTATTTAATAATAGTTTAATTCAAAAAAGCTTGGAGGTAAAAAACATGATTATAAGGAATATTGAAACAAAAGATTCAGTGAAATTTTCAAATATGTTAAAACAATTAGATAATGAAACAAATAATATGATGTTTGAACCAGGGGAAAGAAAATCAAATATAGAGGGAACTAACTCTATGATTCGAAATATACATGATTCAAAATCACTTCTGTTAGTGGTAGAAGATGACGAGGAAATAGTCGGTTTTTTATTATCACAAAGAAAATTGCTTAAGAGAATAAGACATAGTGCTTATATAGTTATTGGTCTATTAAAAGATTATAGAGGTAAAAAAATTGGATTGAAGTTGTTTGAGGAGTTAGAAAAATGGGCATTGGACAATAATGTTACAAGATTAGAATTAACTGTGATGCAACATAATAAAAGTGCAATTAAATTATATGAAAAAATCGGGTTTAAAATAGAAGGTTTAAAAGAAAACTCACTTATGCTTGATGGAAAGTATGTAAATGAATATTATATGGGTAAAATTATTTAGTATCCTAATTAGCAATAATATTTCTTATTCCATAATTATCTAGTCTGCTGCTTCTTATAAATTTCGTTGTTCTGTTATAATTTAAATCTTCTAATTGGCCAAAATTTAAACACTGATAGGAACTGCCACCATTCCTTCACCAATGATCTACGGAGAAACTGGCGACAGTATTTATATAACCTAAATAAGATTTGAATCAATTGTATTATTATCTTCTTTGTAGTGATTTAGCCTTGTAACGGCTGGGCCTTCTATTATATCCCCTTCAAAAGTAAATCTCGATCCATGACATGGACAATCCCAAGAAGTTTCTGCACTGTTCCATTTTAGTTCACATCCTATATGCGTACAAGTTATATCAACAATATGCAACTGACCATCTTTATCCCTATATGCACCATACCGCTCTCCATCAATATGTACTATCTTTCCTTCATTATTCTTTAAATTAAAATTATGTTCACCAGTTTCTAGTTTTCCTTTTATTAACTGTCCAGTAACATCAAGATTTTCTTTAACAAAGTTTTTAAAACCATTTGGGAAAATATGACGCGATGGATTATATAACCCCGCATAAGGGTTTTCTTTCTTAATAATGATATCTCTTAATATGCTAGCAGCTGCTGTTCCATTTGTCATTCCCCATTCACCATATCCTGTAGCCACATAAATATTTTCTGAAGTAGAAGTAAGATTACCTACATAAGGTATACCATCTATTGTTATATAATCTTGTGTTGACCATCTATATAAAAATTTATCAATGCTAAAGTTTTTCTCAGCGAATTTTACTAAATTATCATAATGTCTAATCATATCTCCACCATGGGCGGTTTTATGTTCTTCCCCCCCAATAATTATCATCTGACCATCCCTATAATTTTGCATACGAAAATACCAACCTTCTTCTCCAGTGTCTACAAATGTACCTTTTGGCATATCATCCTTTATTTTTGCAGTTATTACATATGATCTTTGTGGGCGTAGTTTTGCAAAATACAATCCTAATCCATCATAGAAAGGAAAGTGCGAAGCTATAATAACTTTTGAAGTTATTACTTTAAAACCTGTATCGGTTACTACAGTATATAAATTATCATGTTCTATATCTACAGCTCTTGTATGTTCATATATCTGGCAATCATTTTCACAAATATTTTCCGCTATTTTAAGAAGGTATTTTCTAGGATGAAATTGAGCTTGATTTTCAAAGCAAACTGCACCTTTTACTGAAAATGGTAAAGCTAATTTTTCGACAAATTTAGCTTTTATACCTAAGCTTTTAGCGGCTTTTACTTCTGCCTTAATAGTTTCTATAGAATTTTCATCTGTTGTATAGATATATGCTGGCAGTCTGCAAAAATCACAATCAATATTGTATTTATTCACCATACTTTCTATAAAATCTATTGCCCCTTCATTAGCAGCTGCATACTGCTTAGCTTTTTCAAACCCCATATTGTTGATTAAATTATTATATATTATATCATGTTGTGAGGTAACATAGGCGGTAGTGTGTCCTGTAGTTCCCTGAGCTATTTTATCAGCTTCAATTAAAGCAACTTTGAAACCTTCATTTTTTAAAAGGAGGGCCGTTGTAATTCCTGTAATACCTCCTCCTATTATTGCTATATCTACCTTTATATCTTTTCCCAAAGTTGGATAGTTAGTATCAAAGGTTGAATCAAGCCAATAAGATTTATGTGTTATGATATTATTAATAGACATATCATTTATCTCAATCATAAATATACTTCCTTCCGTAATGTAATCAAATATATATATTGTGTTCCTATATATACATAAATATGTACATTACTATTATTACTTTTAGTAAAATATCTCTAAATGGCCTGGAGGATATTTAAGGACATAAAGGATAATATAAAGCTGGTTACTCATATTAGAAAGTATGTTTATAATACAACTACAAATTTGGCGAATTAATTTTAGGTCAAAAATAATGTAATGATGTGGGGTTAATTAAAAAAATTAATATTAAATGTAACTTTTTATATATTAACATCGTCTTATATTCAAATAGAAATAAAAATATAAATAAATTATAGTACTGTAGGATCTAACTAAAGGTAATTCTTGGACATTGAAAGATGGCAGTAAAAGGAGCATAACCAATGTTAAAGTTGCTATAAAAACTGCTTTAGCTAATTATGAATGTATAGAAGTTACAACTGTTAGAAAGGATAGTACAGTTAAAGATTATTATGCAGCTAAAATTGGATTAATTAAAACTTTATTCTCATCTAATGGTACCGAAGTAAGCTCTACTTTAAATAAAATGGAGAAAAATGTTCCCTTTGTTCAAACAGTTAAATTTTATTATCCAAATGGAAATGACAGTAAAAATTATATAACAGAGAAAAAGCTTTCATTTAATACAAATGATATAACTAAGAAAATATTCGAAAAAAATTTCAAGGAAGCTCCCAGTAAGAATGTAGGAAGATTAATTAGCCCTAACACGACAATAAAAAGTCTTTATTTAAATAAAGATAATATGGTATACCTAGACTTGTCGAAAGAATTCACTAAGGAAATGAATGCTGGTAGTGGTTATGAAAGTCAGATACTCCAATGCATTACTAATACACTCGGTGACTATTATATGGTGAAAAAGGTTTATATAACCGTGTAAGGTAAGCCTTATAGTTCTGGTCATATATTAATGAAAAAGGG
>Ga0105047_10009767_pt1 | contig 15758 bp, 13 predicted proteins | sample MAT04_FD_78384 | JGI IMG/M metagenome (GOLD analysis project Ga0105047, IMG submission 78384) | Freshwater microbial communities from Lake Fryxell liftoff mats and glacier meltwater in Antarctica - MAT-04 (megahit assembly) | ecosystem: Environmental > Aquatic > Freshwater > Ice > Liftoff... | reverse complement strand
TCACACTCAACGCCGTGATCAGCGCCGCCAAGGCCACTCCGGCCCACAACCGCAACGAGGACATTGGAAACGCCCGAACGCTTCGATGGGGGTATATAGAGTCCCTTCGCCCGGATCGCCCACCCGCCGCTCGTCCCGCGGACGGATGAGGGGTGTCCACTCTTACCGATAACAGCATCTAAACGAGTTTCGTCGTCCGCCCGCCCTTCCAACAATGGGCGGGACGTACCGAAAGCCCGTACTAAGGCCCCGTGATTACCTTAGTACACTCGTACACAACAAACGCGCGCCCTGCCCCTCGGGTCTCCGCCTCGGATCACAACCCTGCCGCCACCACCGGTCAACTCAACGGATCGGTGATACGAAGCCCTGCTAATCCAACAAAGCGCTAATTCCGCGCGCGCATGCTCCGGCTAACTCGTCGCGTGGCCCGGTCGGAGATCATCCCCGCGACCTGTCCCAGCAGCTCTGGAATATTCTCCGTCTCAATCAGCATCGTCCCGGCCAATTTGGCCGCTTCGTACTGCTCCGGCTGCCACGTCGACAAGATCGCCGTCGCCGGACGGTAGTCCAGTCCACGCGCATGGGCCACTACCCGCAGCCCCGATTCAAAGGACTCCATATGCAGATCGCTGAGGATTAGGGAGTACTCATTTACGTCCATCTTCGCGATAGCTTCCGCCGCCGATGCCGCTGTGTCAACCCCATACCCTCCCGCACGCAGAACCGTCTGCAGCGTCAGCCGCGATGCCGGTTCGTCGTCAACTAGCAATACCTTGGCCATCTCAAAGGCCACCGGGGTAGGGAACACAGGACATTTGGCTGCTGCCATCAAGATCTCCACCACCAGTGTAGGAGATATACAGTTTTTTCCAAGTACCAAATTGCGGTAAGGACTAGTTCTTTTCAGAAACGGCGGTTCGCCGTTTGCCGAAAATCTATCTATCTATATGAAAATGAATATCTTGCCTACTAGTAATAATGTGGTATCAATAAACTTATTTTGCACCGGACAACGAAGGCCCGGTCATGGTACCAATACTTGTCCCGCCAAGCTTAGGCTAAAAGCCTTATTTTAATCCCCAAAGTCATCCCATCCCGCAACGGAATGATACTTGTTAAAAATCGCGGATCGGCAAATATCCGGCGGTTGAAGGTGTCTACCCCTTCCGTCTCCTCGTCCTGTGGATCCAAAACCTTGGCCTTCCAGAGTGTGTTGTCCGTTACAAACACCCCACCCGCCCGAACCCGGTCCGGCGCCACCGTATGAACCTCCGGATACCCCTCCTTGTCCACATCGTTGAAAATCATGTCGAACTCGCCCGGCGTCGCCGCCAATGCCGCCAAGGCGTCGCCCGTATGAACCGTAATTCGGTCGGCCACCCCCGCCCGCTCAAAATAGGCCCGCGCCCGTTCCGCGTTTGCCGGATCGCCATCGGAGTAGTGCACCTCCGCTCCCGCCCCCGCCGCCCGCGCCATCCAAATTGTCGAATATCCGATTGCCGATCCCAGTTCAAAGATCCGCTTCGCCCCGGTCATCAAGACCAATTGCGCCAGAATCGTCGTGCACCCCGGTCCGATAATGTTGATCCGGTGCGCGAAAGCGTACGCCTCCATCTCCGCCAAAACCGGATCCCGTGCCGGCAACAGATCGGCAATGTACTGTTCCAAGGCTGGATTCACAATCATTCGGCAAATACCCTCTCAAAGATCTTACCCACATTCGCCAACTGCCGATCCATCGAAAACGCCGCCTCAATTTGCTCCAGGCTCAAATGCCGACGTACCGCCGGGTCGTTTTCAATCGCCGCCCGGAAGTTCGCCTCCGTCTCCCACGACTGCATCGCGTGGCTCTGCACCAGTTTGTACGCCTGTTCCCGCAGCATTCCCGCCGCCGCCAAGTCCAACAATAGCTGTCCGCTGAAAATCAGCCCCTGCGTCAGGTTCAGGTTGCGCAACATCCGCTCCGGATTCACCCGCATTCCCGCCACCAGCCAAATCGTCTTGGCCAACAAATAGTCCGTCAAAATACAGGAATCCGGCAGAATCACCCGCTCCACCGAAGAATGCGAAATGTCGCGCTCATGCCACAACGAGATATTCTCGTATGCGGCATTTACGTTCCCGCGGACCACCCGGGCGAGCCCGCAAATCTGCTCACAAGTGACCGGATTGCGCTTATGCGGCATCGCGCTCGAGCCTTTTTGGCCCGGCGCGAATGGCTCCTCGGCCTCTCGCACTTCGGTCCGCTGCAGGTGCCGGACTTCCATCGCGATCTTCTCGCAAGTGGCCGCAATCAGCGCCAATGCACTAATCAGCGCCGCATGCGAATCCCGGCTGATCACTTGCGACGCAATCGCCGCCGGCCGCAGTCCCAGCCGCGCGCAGATTTTTTCCTCCGCCTCCGGGCCAATGTGACCAAACGTGCCAACGGCGCCGGAGATCTTCCCGCACCGCATATCCTCGGCAGCGTCGGCCAGCCGCTTCCGGTTCCGGCGCAACTCGTCGAACCACAACGCTAATTTCAACCCAAACGTATACGGTTCGGCGTGTATACCATGTGTTCGGCCCATCTGGACCGTATGCTGAAACTCAAAAGCCCTCGTCTTCAACGCCGCCAGCAGCGAATCTACGCCCGCCAGCAACAACCCGGCCGACTGCATAACCTGCAGCGCCTGCGCGGTATCCACTACATCGTTCGAAGTCATTCCATAGTGGAACCAGCGGGACGCTTCGCTCTTCCCCGCCGCCGCCATCTTCTCCGCCACCGCCGTTGTAAACGCGATGACGTCGTGTTTCACTTCCCGCTCGATCGCGAACAGCCGTTCCACATCCACCGCGGCATGAGCCCGCAAAGCCTCCGCGGCTTCCACCGGAACCTCCCCGAGACCCGCCAGCGCCTCGCTCGCCGCCAACTCCACCTGGAGCCAGCAATCATACTTATTCTCATCGTTCCAAATGCGCCCCATCTCGGGCCGGGTGTACCGTTCAATCATGCGTCCTACCAGTTTAATGTAGGACCAGCTGCCTTCCGCTATTCCCGACGCAGTGCCGTAGCCGGGTCAAGCCGCCATGCCCGTTGCACCGGAAGGAATCCCGCCGCTAACGTCGCGACGGTAAGACTCAGCGCCGCCGCCGGAATGGTCCACGGATCAGTCGGCTTCAACCCGAAAAGTAGCGACGTCGACAGACGCCCCGCTGCCATCGCCGCTGCCAAGCCGGCAAACCGCCCGGCGCCCGCCGCAATGAACAACTCCCACAAGCTTGAGCCGGGCCAATAGCTCAGTAAAGGAACACCGGCGTCTGTTTCCGCGGTTCGGCCACGTGCAACTTCAACGCCACTCCCCGTGCCCCCAACGCCTGCTCCGCCATCTGCTCCACCAGCGTCGGATAATTCGTGTTCTCGCTCAAATGCCCCAAAATGAGCGTCGAAACCGAAGTATCCATGTCCTGCGTTATAAAATCGTACGCCGCGTCGTTCGACAGATGCCCTTTCCGCCCCATAATCCGCTGCTTAATCGACCACGGGTACGGTCCCACCTTCAACATCTCCAAATTGTGATTCGACTCCAGCAACAACAGGTCCGTGCCCCGCAAATGCATCTTGATCGAATCCGGCATATACCCCAAATCTGTCACTACACTCGCCCGAACCCCGTCCGCGCGGAGCGTGAAACCCACCGGATCCACCGCGTCATGCGGGATCGTAAAACTGCCGATTTCAATGTCCCCTATCGTGAACCCGGTACCCGCCGCGAACGTCTCCCTCGGCGCCCGAATCTCTTCCCAGTCCAATGACTCCGCCGTCAAATGCGTACAGTAGATCGGTTTGCCAACCGTCCGCGCAATCACCGGCAGCCCCAGAATATGGTCGGAATGCTCATGGGTGATTAGGATCGCATCGATCTTGTCGAGGCTCTCACCGATAGCCGCCAACCGGAGCATCGTTTCCCGGCGGCTAAGCCCAGTATCGATTAGCAGCCGCGTGTTGTTCGTCCCAATGAACAAACAGTTGCCCGAACTCGATGATGCCAAAACGCAGACTTTGAGAATAAGAGCCTCGCCTTCTAGAGTACCTCGCCGCCACGTAGTACCGATTCCGCACAAATCGACAACAAAAGTGAGAGTATTGCCAGCCTCCGTCCACTATTCCAATAGAGGTAACGATCATGGCAGTAATTAAACCACGCAACCGGTTGGTCAACTTCCGTGTGAGCGAAGACGAGTTCCAAAGCCTGCGAGAGGCTTGCGAAACAGGCGGCGCCCGAAGCATTTCCGACTTCGCCCGTTGCGCCGTTCTGACCAGTCCCGGTGGCAAACCGGAAACCGATGAAGTCCTCCGGCTTCGCCTCGCGCTGATCGAAGAGAAAATGGGCGAAGTGGACGCCAAGCTGCTCCTCATCGCTCGCATGTTACGCGACACTGCGCCTCCCGCGGTCATGGCCGTCGCTCAGTACAGCTAAATAGGGAAAGGCTTACACGAGTACCAGTTCCGGCGTGTTGGCCTTCTCTTTCACCAGTTGCTCCGTCGGATCGATCATCGTAAACAGCACCGCGCTAACCAACAGCATCGAAGCCAGCGGAATCAGCGCCTTGTTGTAGTCGCCGCCAAACCAGGAAACCATGTATCCGAAAAGTACCGAGCTGGCGAAACTGCCAAGCTGCCCCGCCATGTTCATTGATCCGCTCACCGTGCCCGCGTACTTCTTGCCAACGTCCATGCAAATCGCCCACGAGACAGGAAGCATGCAGTCCATGCTGCCATAGCCGAACGCCAGGAACAGCACGGCAAGTTCCTTGCTGGCAACCTGCGTCGCCGCCAGCATGAAAAATCCGGACAACGCCAACCCGGCCGACCCGATCACGCAGCGCCCAATCTTCAGGCCGTACTTCTTGGACAACAAGTCGCTCGAAAAACCGCCGATCAGGTTGCCGCACGCGCCAAAAATGAATGGCAGCGTTGACCACAGCTTCATCTCGTCTTCACTGAATCCGCGCCCGCGCTGCAGGTAAGTATGCAGCCAGCTCAAATAGAAATACGATCCCCAGCAATAGGTGTGGTACATCGCCAGGATCATCCAAAAATTGCGCGAACCCTTAACCTGGGCCCACCGCAACGCGACGTGAGCCGCCGCCACCTTGGGCGCGCCGATATGCTGCAACTCCTGTTCGGTAATGCCCGTCTTTTCCCGAGGATTGTCCCGCGCGTACAGCCACCACCACGCGCACCACACCAGTCCCACCGCGCCGAAAACGTAGAAGGTTGCGCGCCACCCGAAGCTCTGCTGAATCGGCACGACCAGCAACGGTGAGAGCGCCCCGCCCAGCCGCGACGCCATCCACGTGAAGCCCACCGCCCGCGCCCGTTCCTGCGCCGGGAACCACCGCGAGATCATCGCCGAAATGTTCGGATACGCCCCCGCCTCGCCCGCTCCGAAGAAGAATCTCGTTGCTAGCAAAACGTAGTAGTTCGTTGCCAGTCCCGTCATTGCCGTAAAGGCCGACCACCACAGCACAATGCGCGTCAGGATATTCCGGGGACCATATTTATCCCCCCAAACTCCGGCCGGAATTTCAAATGCGGCATAAGAGATCGTGAACGCGCCAACGATCCAGCCCCACTGCTCCGTGCTGAGGCTCAAATCGTCCTGCATCCGCTTGCCCGCGACACTAATGCAGACACGGTCAAGGTAGGTGATGATCGAGAGCAGGAACAACAGCCCCAGGATTCGGTAACGATACGGCATAAGCCGATTATTCTGTCACAGGTGACCGCATGCGTCCATATATTTGATCGTGCGCCCGTCATTCCGCCAACGGCGGAGTAAAGACGGTATTCCCTCAGCGATGCCGTCTGCCGGCGCACCCGGAAACGGAAGTTCTATTTCCTCAAAGCGGACTGAGCGGCGGTAGCGGCGGCGTTCACCAGCTCCGCCGGCTTCAGATTTTTGCGCACGACCAGCGAGAAAAGCTCGTTCTTCCGCGCTACCACCAACTGGCTTAAAGAGGCATTCCAGAACGCCTTCTCACCGACATTGGCGACCCACTCAAGCTGCTGGGGCTTCACTTTCAACTCCTGCCCATCGCGATCGACACTATACCCTTTAGCGAGTTTGTCAAACCGGGCATCCAGCTCCTTAACGGCATTCGTAACGGGCTCGATGCGCAGACTGATCGATTCGTTCGCCCTCGGCGGCAGTCGCTTCCCGGCCATCAACGCTTCGCGCAACTGCGGCCCCGTCGGCGGCAGCCCCATCCAAATGTAGCTGCAACTGTCGGCGCGTACCGCCCGAAGCGGAGTCGATTCAGGGATCTCGAATAACTGCCGGACATCCTGCTCTGGGAGGTAGGCGCAGGGGTCGATAGCGGCCAGAAACGCGAGAAATAATGGCGTCATCATGCTTTTAAGTGCCTTGCGAGGAAGGGGATTCCCGCCCCGCCGTGGAATAGATGTTCCCCTTCAAAAATTTCGTGCTCCGCCGCATCGGGCGCGCCAAGCGCGGTATAAACACGCTTTACATTGGCGAACGCCTCCTTACTCGCGGCGATCGGGAAAATATTGTCGCGCGTACCGCTCTCAACATAAAGCGGCCGGGGCGCGATCAGGCTGGCGACATCGTAGTTCTCGCACCAGTTCAAAATTCCTGGTACATAGTTGTCGATGCAATGAGACAGGGCAACGATGGAAGACTTAAAAGTGTTGAGGTACCCGCTGATCATCGCCGCCTTAATCCGCGGTTCCAGCGCCGCCGCAAAGGTCGTGATCGTCCCGCCGCCGCTGATGCCCATCAGGCCGACGCGGCCCGCGTCCAGTTCCTTGCGGGTTTCGATCCAATCGATGGTGCGGATAACGTCGTAGGAGCGCCAGCCGACCATCGTCTCTCCCAAAAGTAGCGCCGCGCCGGCCACCGGCTGGCACGCGGAATTGCCAAGACCCCGCTTGGCCGTCCGCGCGTCACGGCGGCAGCCGAATGCGATCGGCTCAACAGCGACGGCGGCCATCCCGGCTTCAACCACTTGAATGGCAAAGTCATGTTGGTACCCGGCTTTATCGGTTCGGTCGCGGCCCTTGTCGTCGATGCCAACAATGTCGTCCACCCCGCGGCCGTGGCCGGGCACGCAGATCATGGTCGCCAGCGGTCCCTTCGGGTTCTTGGGAGTCAACAGATAGCCCAATTGCGCCATTCCCGGTTGCGTCTGAATCACAAACTTTTCCCTCCGGTATGTGGGGAAGTCGCGAACCTCCAGGGTCACCGGTTGGAGCGGCGTCTTGTCTTTGGGGAAGCCGCCAATCAACTCCTGTACTTTCACCCGCAACTTCTTCTGCCAGGCTTCCGTCGAGCGCTTATTCGCCGGCTTGTAGGTCAGCGCCATTGGCGCGCGCGCATGGCGTTCCATCGTCCACGCGACGGGATCGAAGGCGGGCATCGATACTTTGCCCTCAAGGCCATCAAGAGCTCCCGAATACACGGTCTCCGCGGCGGGAGCGGCGGCGGCCGAAGACAGCGCGGCGGCGGCCAAGCCGAACTGACGGCGATTCAATCGTGAGCCCATTAATCCTTCTCCTTGCTCTTCTCTTGGATTTTGCTGACGAGCGCCGTCGGCGGATTCACCAGCAGTGCAATGATGATAACGAAGAACGCGGCCGCAATCATGCCGCCGGCAATTAACCAATCGATCGCGGGAAGGAAGATCACCCCTCCAGTTTATATGTTGACGCCGGAGACTTCGTCGAAGATTCCCGGTGGCAGCGTGATACCGCTGATGCGGAGCCGTTCCAGAATCGCCGGCGTCTCGCCGCTCCATTCGAACTGCCCCTGGACCTTTCCTTCGGCATTCACCCCGATCCGGCGGAAAACAAAAATATCGCGTACCGCAATGTGATCGGTGTCGATTCCGATGACCTCGGAAATGTTGACGATTTTGCGGGAACCGTCCTGGAGACGCGAAACCTGCACCACCATCTTGATCGCGCTCGCCAACTGCTGCAGGATGACCCGAGTCGGGATTTCCAGGTCGGCCATCAGGATCATGGCCTCCAAACGCGAAAACGCGTCGCGCGGGGAATTAGCGTGGATGGTCGTCATCGACCCCTCCACACCGGTATTCATCGCCTGCAACATATCGAGCGCTTCCGCACCGCGACACTCACCCACCACGATCCGGTCGGGCCGCATCCGGAGCGCCGTTCGCACCAGTTGGCGCTGATTGATCCCGCCCTCTTTGTTCAGATTCGCCGGGCGCGTTTCGAACTTAACGACATGCCGCTGCTGGAGTTGCAACTCCGCGGTGTCCTCGATCGTAATGATTCGTTCATCGGAAGGAATGAATCGCGAAATGGCGTTCAGCGTCGTCGTCTTGCCGGAGCCGGTACCGCCGGAGATGAGAATCGTCGCTTTGGCTTGAACGCAAGCGGCGAGAAACTGCAAGATCGTCGGCATGATGGTGCGGTTGGCGATCATCTCATCGCTCGTGATAACGTGACGGCCGAAACGCCGAATCGATAGCGACGGCCCGTCAAGCGCGAGCGGCGGAATGATGGCGTTGACGCGCGAGCCGTCCTTCAACCGCGCATCGACAATGGGTTGCGATTCGTCCACGCGCCGGCCGACCTGCGCGACAATCTTCTCGATTATGTGCAGCAGGTGGGCGTTGTCACGGAAACGGACCGTCGTCAGTTGGAGGCGCCCCTGACGTTCGATGAAGACCTTGTCGAAAGAGTTGACCAGAATATCCGAGATGCTCGGCTCTTTTAGCAACGGCTCCAACGGACCCAGCCCAAGTACCTCGTCGAGGACTTCTTCGACAATCGTGTTCTGCTCGGCCGTCGTCATCGGCACCCGCTCATCATCAAGGAGGCGTTCCACCACACGGCCGATTTCGCTGCGGACCCGTTCTTTCGGAATCGAAGAGACTCGATCAAGATCGAGCACGCCAATCAACTTCTTATGAATCTCCGACTTCAGCTCGAAGTAACGGTCCGATGTTCGCGTGGCTTGCGACGTTGCCGGGTGACGTTCCTTGGGTTTGTCCTGGTCGGGCGCGTTGGCTGCTCCGGGGCGTCTGGAGGCCCCTCCCGCGGCGCGCGGCGCCTTTACCACGGTCTGCGTACTCTTGGCGGCCATCAATTGGGCGAGCGAAGGGCGACCGGTGGAAGTTGGCGCGGATTCGGGTATTTTGGGATCAGTTGACACGCGCGGGCAATTTTCTCAAACCCAAGGTAGCATGAGAAGTTGCTGACCCGGCGCCAATTCGGTCTCGCGGCGGCGCTGCAGGAACTGCGGCGTCCGAACGTCCTATTTATACTGTGTGATCAGTGGCGGCGGCAAACGGACCTGATCGCCCCGAATCTGGATCGCCTCAAGGCGGAAGGCGTCGAGTTTACTCGGGCATACGTCGCAAACCCCGTGAGCGCGCCGTCTCGAGCGGCGCTTCAAACGGGACGCTACCCGCACTCGATATCGATGCCCTCGAATGGGAAACAGCTCCCCCTGGAATACCCGTGCCTGGCCGACGCCTTTGTAGCGGCCGCCTACAAGACAGGCTATATCGGCAAATGGCATCTGGATGGCGCTGAAGCGCCCGGTTATACTCCGCCCGGCCCTCGTCGCCGGGGTTATCAGTACTGGGCCGCAATGAATCACGGCCACAGCTACTTCGATTTCGTCTACTTTCTCGACGACCCTCGCCCCATCAAACTCAGTGGGTATGAGCCGGATCATCAGACCGGCCTGGCGTTGGATTTCATCGACAGGAATCAGTCGTCGCCGTTTCTCTTATTCTTGTCATTCGGCCCGCCGCACGGCCCGAACCGCCTGCCGGAACGCCATGCCAAGACATACAACCCGGAAACGATCCAGTTACGTGGAAATGTACCCGGCGCATTCGAGGCCGACGCCAGAAAGTCGCTCGCCGCATACTACGGACTATGTTCCTCGATTGATGACAATATCGGCCGGCTATTGAAGGCGCTGGATGACCGGAAACTGGCGGACAATACCATCATTGTTTTTACCGGCGACCACGGCGACATGTTGCGCAGCCATGGGCTCGAAGGGAATGAAGTCTGGTATGAGGAGTCATCCGGTGTGCCGATGCTGATGCGTTGGCCCGGTCAACTCGCGGCTGGAACCAAACAGGACTGGCTTTTCAACAATATCGATGTCGCGCCAACTCTACGCGGTCTATGTGGATTGCCGCCGATAGACGGGGCCTACGGGGAAGACCGCTCCGCCCTGATTCGAAACCGGGGCCTAGGCCAGCGGCCCGAATCTATTTATTCCCAGGGGGAGCTAGGTTCGCCTCGGGAGTGGCGAATGGTTGTGCGAGGCTGGGACAAGTTAGTCGTTGATCGGGAATTGAAACCGGTTCACTTATATAACTTGGCGCAAGATCCGTTTGAGAAGTATAACCTGGCGGGCGATCGCGGAACGATTCGCCGCCAGGAGGAGTTAGCGGCCTTGATACGCCGCTGGATAACGAAGACCGGAGACCGCATACCCTTCCCGGTACGGTAGACGGCGAGAGGACAGAATCATATGGATGAAAAGATTGACGTAGTAGCGCATATACATGCGGCCGAAGGACATATCGACGCTGTACGCGCGGCGCTGGAGAGCTTCGTCGAGCCCACCCGCAAGGAAGACGGGTGCCTGCGCTATGACCTGTTTCAGGACATCGGCGATCCCCTGAAGTTCACTTTCATCGAGGAATGGGCCAGCCCGGCCGCGCTGGAGGCGCATTCGAAATCGGAACACATCGCGGCTGGACGAGCCCGGATGGCCGGCAAACTATCCGGTCCCAGTTGGGTGCAAGTGGCGCGGCGGATCCTCTAAACAGTCGGCTGGATTGCGGTGGGGTAACTCCTGCCCCATCGCTAACTCGCTATGATGAGAGAGTGTGCGACGGCGCCGAATGCGGCAAAGATAAAGCGAAAGCGCTCAGATGAGATCAGCGGGGCCGTTCCGGCCAAGCGCCTTCGACTCACCGTGGGTCATTCACTCGTCACGGTCCATCGGGCCGGATCGGGGCAACCCCGGATCTGACGCACCGCAATCCGCGGCAGTCTATCCTCGCAGGCTACAGCGATCACCATGTATGCCCGCCCTCCTCATCAGGCCACGTTTAAGGTGATCAGGAAAACATGACAACAGTACAAAAACATCCCCTCCAGAAGGTCATGGAGAACCGCATAGCCATCATTGACGGCGCAATGGGCACGACGATTCGTACCTATGGCATGACGGAAGCTCACATCCGCGGGGAGCGTTTCAAGGATTCGCCGAAGGATCTGCTGAACAATGGGGACATCTTCTCGCTCACGCAGCCGGAGATGATCTGCGACATCCACCGCCGCTTCCTGGAAGCCGGCGCCGACATCATCGAAACCAATACCTTCGGCGCGACCAGTATTACCCAAAGCGAGTTCTTCGTCGACGACCCGCGCGAGCGCGGCGGCCGTAAGGACCCTGCTTTCTACCAGAAGATCATTGAGGATCCGTTTCTCAAAAGCCTGGCTTGGGAAATCAACGAACAGTCCGCGAAGCAGTGCCGGGAATGGGCTGACCGCGTAGCGAACGCCACCGGCCGTCAGCGGTTCGTGGCGGGAGCGATCGGTCCGCTCACCGTGTCGCTCACGAATTCGCCGGATGCCGACGATTCCGGCTTTCGTGTCGTCACTTTCGATCAGGTAAAGATCGCCTACGCTGAGCAGATTCGCGCACTGATCGCCGGCGGCTCGGATCTTCTGCTCGTCGAAACCATCTTCGACTCGCTCAACGCCAAAGCCGCTCTGGTCGCCATTCGCGAAGTATTCGACGAGGACGGTTTGGAACTGCCGGTCATGATCTCGGCGGCAGTCGGCCGCGGCGGGGAGACCATGATCTCCGCCCAGACCATTGAAGCGTATTGGAACGCCGTGGCTCACGTGAAACCGCTCTCGGTGGGGCTAAACTGCTCACTCGGCCCCGACCTGATGTACCCGTTTCTGTCCGAACTCGCCGAGAAATCGAATACGGCGATCTCGTGCTATCCGAATGCCGGGTTGCCGAATCCGCTGTCGGCCACCGGGTTCGATCTGGAACCGCCCGACATGGCGCGATTCCTCGGTGACTTCGCCAAGGCCGGGTTGATCAACATCGCCGGCGGCTGTTGCGGCAACACGCCGGAACACATCGCCGCCATCGCCAAGGCGCTCGAAGGGATGCACCCGCGGGAGTATGGCCGGACGTCCACCGCCGTGAGCGTAAGTGTCCCCGAAGAACTGCCCGAAGTAAATCCGCTCCGGCTCTCCGGTTCGCAGCCCTTCACGCAGCAAGCAGGCGTCTACATCATGATCGGGGAGCGAACCAACGTCGCCGGGTCGCCCAAATTCGCCAAGCTGGTCAAGGAAGGGAAGTACGAGGAAGCTGTCAGCATCGCCCGGCAGCAGGTCGAGAACGGCGCCAATGTCATCGATATCTGCATGGACGAGGGGATGATCGACGGCGTTGCCGCCATGACCCGGTACCTCCTATTGCTCGCCAGCGAACCCGAAGTCGCCAAAGTGCCTTTCATGGTCGACTCCTCGAAATGGGAAGTCATCGAAGCCGGCCTGAAGTGCCTGCAGGGAAAGGGTATCGTTAACTCCATCTCGCTAAAGGAAGGCGAGGAAAAGTTCCGGCAGAATGCCGCCACCGTGCTGAAATATGGCGCGGCGGTGGTCGTCATGGCGTTCGATGAGCAAGGCCAGGCGGCTACCTTCGAAGAGAAAATTCGCATCTGCGAGCGCGCTTACCGGATCCTGGTGGACGAGGTTGGGATGGCCGCAGAGGACATCATCTTCGATCCGAACATCCTGACGGTCGCCACCGGCATGGACGAGCATAACAACTACGCCGTCGATTTCATCAACGCGACCCGCTGGATCAAGGCCAACCTGCCGCACGCCAAGGTGAGCGGCGGCGTGTCGAACATTTCCTTCAGTTTCCGCGGCAACAACAAGGTGCGCGAGGCCATGCACTCCGCGTTTCTTTACCACGCCATCGGCGCCGGTATGGACATGGGCATCGTCAACGCCGGCATGCTCGAGGTGTACGAGGAGATTGAGCCGGAACTCAAGGTGCTGGTCGAGGACGTGCTGCTCAACCGCCGGCCCGATGCCACCGAGCGCCTCGTCGAGCATGGCGAAGCCTTGAAAGCCGCGAGCAGCGGTGACGTGGTGAGCGAGAAAAAGGCCGAGGAATGGCGTAGCGGAACAGTCGAGGAACGGCTTTCTCACGCGCTCGTCAAGGGCATTGACACCTACATCGAGATCGACGCGGAAGAAGCGCGCGTCAAGCTTGGCCGCCCGCTGCTTGTGATCGAAGGCCCGCTCATGGACGGGATGAGCGTAGTAGGCGACCTGTTCGGCGCGGGTAAAATGTTCCTGCCCCAAGTGGTCAAGTCCGCTCGTGTCATGAAGAAGGCCGTCGCGCATTTGACGCCCTTCATGGAAGCCGAGAAGGCGGCGATGGCCGCTGCCGGCGAAGTAGTCAAGACCCAGGGAAAGATCGTTCTGGCCACGGTGAAAGGCGACGTTCACGACATCGGCAAAAACATCGTCGGAGTCGTGCTTGCTTGCAACAACTACGAAGTGATCGACATGGGCGTGATGGTCACGTGCGAAAAAATCCTGGAACGGGCCAAGACGGAGAAGGCGGACCTGATCGGGCTGAGCGGCTTGATTACGCCATCCCTCGATGAGATGGTTCATGTGGCGAAGGAGATGGAGCGCCAGGGGTTCCAATTGCCGCTCCTGATCGGCGGCGCCACAACCAGCCGCGCGCATACGGCCATCAAAATAGCGCCGCACTACAGCCAGCCGGTAGTCCACGTCCTCGACGCCAGTCGCGCCGTTCCGGTCACCACGAGTCTATTGAGCGATGAGGGCAAACCGGCGTTTGTCGCGCAACATATCGCCGACTACGAAGCGCTTCGTAAAGCGCATGCCGCTCCGAAGCTGAAGGCGATCGGAATTGACGCCGCCCGTGCCCGAAGGACTCGCATCGAGTGGCGCGCCGAGGACGTGCCGGCGCCCGAATTTACCGGCATACGCGTTTTGGATAGCTTCCCCCTGGCAACCCTGCGCGAGTTCATTGACTGGTCCCCGCTCTTCCACACCTGGGGACTCAAGGGCATTTATCCGCGCATCTTTGATAATGAGAGTAACGGAGCCCAGGCGCGCCAGCTATTCACGGACGCGAACGCCCTGCTCGATGAGATCATCGCGAAGAACCTCGTAACGGCGCGTGGCGTTTATGGCCTGTTTCCCGCCAGCGCAATAGGCGATGATGTGGAACTCTACACCGATGAAACGCGGCAAACAGTTCTGCAACGGTTCCACTTCCTGCGCCAGCAGGTGCACAAGGAGGGCAGCGAGCCCTGCCGTTCGCTGGCCGACTTCATCGCTCCAAAGGAAACCGGACTGCCCGACCACATCGGCGCCTTCGCGGTGACTTCGGGAATTGGCCTGAAAGAACTCTGTGAGCGCTTCAAAGCCGAGAACGACGACTACAACGCCATCATGGCTGAGGCGCTGGCTGACCGGCTAGCGGAAGCCTTCGCCGAATGCCTTCACAAACGGGTTCGTGATGAATGGGGCTTCGGCCGCGAAGAAGGGCTCAGCAATGAGGATTTCATCAACGAGAAGTACCTGGGCATCAGGCCAGCCGCTGGTTATCCCGCCTGCCCGGATCATACGGAAAAGGGCCCCTTGTGGAGTCTGCTCGACGTGGAGAAGAATACCGGCATGCTGATCACCGAGTCCTTCGCCATGTGGCCGGGATCGAGCGTCAGCGGACTTTACTTCGCGCATCCGGAATCGCGCTACTTCAGCCTTGGCAAAATCGACAAGGATCAGGTCGCCGATTACCACGAGCGGAAAGGCATGAGCATCGCTGAAGTCGAACGATGGCTCGGGCCCAACCTGAACTACGATCCGGTCGCCTGAATCACAAATCCGAGCCGGATAAGCGGTGTCCGGCGGCCGTCTTGCATGTCCTGAACCAATTTCGCCAGGCGCTCGCGGCCGCGGCGCAGATCGCCGGGTTCCCACGAACCGGCCGCCAACAGACGCAGCGCGTCGAATACTTCCGCGTTTGACCCGTCCGTGTGTTGAAGTTCATTGTGGCGGCGGCGGACAGACTCCTCGAGCCATCATCATCGAACCGGAGGGCGGCGTCCTCACCTCGGCCGCCGGAACTGTGGCCGTCTTCCCCACACAAACCCCGCGATACACGTTTACGACGTACGCCGCCGACAACTCGACTGACGTATGGACGATCGTCGTGAACGTGACCGGCTCCGGCGTCCGGCCGGTCCGGACAATCACCGGATACTCTGCCCGCCTACCCGATTTTGTAGCCACATCGGGTAGGCAACGACGGCCGTGCGTCTGATTGATATTCAATTGTCAAAGAGCATTTCCGGAATACCGACGATGGGAAGTCCCGAGATCGGAATCACGGTTGCCTCGAAATGGTATTTTCGAGGCACAGATCGAGCGGCCGGAAGTCCTTCGCAGGTACGGCCTAAACCAAAACGTAAAAGGCAACAGACAAATGCAATCCTCCCCCGCAGTAGTCGGGTTAGGATTCCCAAGATCGGCGTCGCGGTCATCGGCACTCGCGAGAAATTACCCGGGTATGCTCACGGAGAGTGACCCACCGGCCCAACGGGGCCGGGGATGATAATGCCTTGCCCATCTGCGGCTTACGGGCCAAGGTGCGGTGCCGGGGGTG
>Ga0105047_10009766_pt1 | contig 15758 bp, 12 predicted proteins | sample MAT04_FD_78384 | JGI IMG/M metagenome (GOLD analysis project Ga0105047, IMG submission 78384) | Freshwater microbial communities from Lake Fryxell liftoff mats and glacier meltwater in Antarctica - MAT-04 (megahit assembly) | ecosystem: Environmental > Aquatic > Freshwater > Ice > Liftoff... | reverse complement strand
TGATTTCCCTTGGGGCGGCCCGGCGGGAAATGTGGCCCCCACGCTTGTCACTTCGTGTACTGCGCTGCCCCCCGAGGGGGCTGATTTCCCTTGGGGCGGCCCGGCGGGAAATGTGGCCCCCACGCTTGTCACTTCGTGTACTGCGCTGTTCCCCGAGGGGGCTGATTTCCCTTGGGGCGGCCCGGCGGGAAATGTGGCCCCCACGCTTGTCACTTCGTGTACTGCGCTGCCCCCCGAGGGGGCTGATTTCCCTTGGGGCGGCCCGGCGGGAAATATGGCCCCCACGCTTGTCGCTTCGCGTACTGCGCTGCCCCCCGAGGGGGCTGATTTCCCTTGGGGCGGCCCGGCGGGAAATGTGGGCCCCACACTTGTCACTTCGCCGACCTCGGCGCGAGCCGACGACGCAAGTACTGCGCTGCCAGCGAACATTCCATGATTCACCAGAAAATATTGATTCTCGATTTCGGCTCCCAGGTCACCCAGCTGATTGCGCGCCGTGTACGCGAAGCCCATGTGTTTTGCGAGGTCGTGCCGTGCGACGTCGGTAACGACTGGGTGCACGAGTATGCGCGCGACGGCAATCTCAAAGGCGTCATCTTGTCCGGCAGCCATGCCAGCACTTACGAAGCGCACGATTTGCGCGCGCCGCAACTGGTGTTCGAACTGGGCGTTCCGGTGCTGGGCATCTGCTATGGCATGTTCACGATGGCGGTGCAACTCGGAGGCATTGTCGCGCCCAGCCAGAAACGTGAATTCGGTCATGCCGACGTACGCGCCCACGGGCATACGCAATTGCTCGAAGGCATACAGGACTACGCCACGCCGATGGGCCACGGCATGTTGCAAGTCTGGATGAGCCATGGCGACAAGGTCACCGAGATGCCGCCGGGTTTCCACCTGATGGCCAGCACCGACAGTTGCCCGGTCGCCGGCATGGCCGACGAGGAGCGGCGCTTTTATGGCGTGCAGTTCCACCCCGAGGTCACGCACACCCCACGCGGTGCGGCCATACTCGAGCGTTTCGTGCTCGACATCTGTGGCACCCGGGCTGACTGGATCATGGGTGACTACATTTCCGAGGCAGTTGCGAAGATCCGTGAGCAGGTGGGTGACGAAGAAGTCATCCTCGGCCTGTCCGGCGGTGTCGATTCGTCTGTTGCAGCGGCTCTGATCCACCGTGCCATCGGCGACCAGCTCACCTGCGTGTTTGTCGACCACGGCCTGCTTCGCCTGAACGAGGGCGACATGGTGATGGACATGTTCGTCGGCAAGCTCCACGCCAAGGTGGTGCGGGTCGACGCCGAAGCCCAGTTTCTGGGGCACCTGGCAGGTGTCCACGAGCCTGAGGCCAAGCGCAAGATCATTGGCCGCGAGTTTGTCGAAGTGTTCAAGGCCGAGGCTGAAAAACTCAAGAACGACCAAGCCCGCCATGTCGCCTGGCTGGCCCAGGGCACGATTTACCCGGACGTCATCGAATCGGGCGGCGCCAAGAGCAAGAAAGCCGTGACGATCAAGAGCCACCACAACGTTGGTGGTCTGCCCGAACAACTGGGCTTGAAGCTGCTCGAACCGCTGCGGGATTTGTTCAAGGACGAGGTGCGCGAACTCGGCGTCGCGCTGGGATTGCCCCTTGCCATGGTGTATCGCCACCCATTCCCCGGCCCCGGCCTGGGTGTGCGCATCCTGGGCGAGGTCAAGCGCGAATACGCCGACATGCTGCGCCAGGCCGACGCCATCTTCATCGACGAGTTGCGCGCCTTCATGGATCCGGAAACCGGCAAGAGCTGGTACGACCTGACCAGCCAGGCTTTCGCCGTGTTCCTGCCGGTCAAGAGCGTGGGCGTCATGGGCGACGGCCGTACCTACGAATACGTCGTGGCCTTGCGTGCGGTGCAGACCAGCGACTTCATGACCGCCGACTGGGCCGAGCTGCCGTATGCGCTGCTCAAGAAAGTGTCGGGTCGCATCATCAACGAGGTCAAGGGTATCAACCGGGTAACCTATGACGTGAGCAGCAAGCCGCCAGCGACGATCGAGTGGGAGTAGCATTCGACACCTTTCGGAGTCTATCGAGATCTATCGACATCTATGAAGGCGATGCCTTCCCCATTGACAATGGAACCACATCATCAACGGCAGTATCTCCGCCCGTCGACCCGCGTTCAACCACCCGCTCGCAGCCGAAGCCTTGTTTCACAGCCGGGCGGTATCCCGCTTCCGCAATGTCGAGCGCGTCTCGAGGCGCAAGTTGCTTCAGATCCACGCCGCCACCGAACCTGCCAGCTTGCGCATCCCGCCCGGCAACCAGCTGGAAACACTGAAAGCCGAGCGCAAGGGTCAGCCCAGCATTCGCATCAATGACCAGTGGCGAGTCTGCTTTGTCTGGAAGTCGGATGGAGCGCACCGGGTCGAGATCGTGGACTATCACCAGGAGTGCCGAACATGGCCAAGTTGCTTGAAGAGATCGGGTTGCGGATCGGGAGCTCCGGGCCAGGCTCTCGCCGAGGATCCGCGTGTTCCAGCCGGCCGCGGCTTGATGGTCGGCTTTCATATCCTTGCACGGCCGGTTTGATGAGGCACCCAGATCCACCCGTGAACGGGCCGCGTAATCGAACGATCACGCCGAAGATTCGCCGCCAAGCCGATGGTGGCGCGCGATTTCAATGCGTTCATGGACAACACCGGCATTGGCGCACTGACGCTGGTGGCACGCTGATCGCCGACGGAAATCGGGCACGTCCGCAGGCGAAGGCTGTGGGGACGAGGCTGCGGCATGTTCGAAGTGACCGGCCTTGCAATTTGGCGCGTCGACCCCAGGTGCAAGCCATGAAAACAACTCACCCAATCCCGACCGGGACCGATCTGACCAGCACCCGGGTCATGGCCGCGTTGCTCGAGCGGCTGGAACACAGTACGACCGCGGTTGACGCGCATCAGTATCAGTCCGTGGTGCACCGGTTGTCCGATGCATTGGGCCAGTTGGCGACCGCCACCGAATGCGATGCGGTGCTGACCGAGTTCTCGGCTGCGAGCGAGTTGTATGAAAACCTGCGCTACCAGCACGCCGGGCTGTGCCGGTCACCGCTCGATTCCGCACTGGCGGCCGAACGTCAGGCGCGGCAATGGATAGAAAAGGCCCGAACCCGGGGTTGATGCCGGCACAGACGAGGCGCCCGTCCACCTCCTTCAGCGCGGGCCAGCTCCTGGGCTGTTCAGCAGATCATCGGCCAACACGACAAGACGCCTGGCTTCGACACGCAGTCGGGCTGTAGGCGGCGGCCTACCGCAAAGTCTCCGTCTGGCCGATGGACGTTGCCGTTCGAGCGGCAAATACTGGTGTCTCCTGTTAACTTCAAGGAAACACCATGGCCACCCCACCCGACGCGCACATTCAGCCTTCCAGGCACTCCACGGACCAGGTCGATGGTTTCCTCGATATGGTGGAGGACAACGTCAATCAGGCACCAGGAGCGGGATCTCCCGCCGTCAAGCCAAGGACGGACCTGGACGTAGACGGCCGACCCATCTCGGACACTCCCAAGAATCCACGTATTTCCGGTTCACCCTGACACCCGGCGCAAACGCACAGACAGGCCCGCCAGCGCGGATATGAGGTGATATGCCAGCCCTCAAGGAGGGTCCCTGGCTTGCTCCACCGTCAACTTGTTCGGAACAGACTCATGAAACCATCCACCATAACGCCATCTCCCACCACAGCTGCGGACCGCGACATGGCAGAGCAGGCACAGCCCGGCCACGGCATTCCCTCGCAAGACCCCGATGCCTCGGCGCAGTCTGCGCTGCAGCCCCGGGAGGTGGAGCGCGAGGCCCGGTCGGCGTTGGCAGGTGGAGGTGCGGCGGCGGGTTTGGCTACGGGCGCCGCCCTTGGTGTGATGGTGGCAGGCCCGGTGGGCGTGGTGGTGGGGGCCGCGCTGGGCGCCGTCGCCGGCGCAATGGGCGGTGCTGCCGCCGGAGCGATGGCGAAACCGGAGGCTCCGGGCCTCGCAGATGCGGTGCCGCAAGACGGCGTTCGACTGCACATCGAAGACAGTGGTGGCAGTGGCCGACCCGTGGTGCTGATCCATGGCTGGCCACTGTCGGCCCAGGCCTGGGAGCCGCAGGTGCCTGTGTTGCAGGCTGCCGGTTTTCGCGTAGTGGCGTATGACCGACGCGGTTTTGGTCGTTCGGACAAGCCGGAATTTGGTTACAGCTACGACACGCTGGCCGACGACCTGCAGCGGGTCATGGACCATTGCGGCCTGCAGGACGTGACTCTGGTGGGGTTTTCGATGGGTGGGGGAGAGGTGGCACGCTACATTGCAAGACACGGGCAATCGCGTCTGCACAGCGTAGTGTTTGCTTCGGCGGTGCCGCCGTTTCTTTTGCAGTCGGCGGACAACCCCGATGGGCCGCTAACAGCTGAGAAAGCGCAGGAGATGAAAAAGGCGCTCGAGCTCGACCGCAATTCGTTCTTCGACCAGTTCACCCGGGACTTTTTCTCGGCCAACGGCACGTTGAAAGTCACGGAGTCGCAGCGCGGCGACGCGATAGCGCTTTGCCAGCAGTCGGCACAGTACGCGGCATCGGCATGTATGGACTCATTCGGAAATACCGACTTTCGCGATGATCTGAAGCTGGTGAATGTGCCAACGCTGGTGATTCACGGAGAAGCAGACGCGATAGTTCCCTTCGAAGGCTCTGGCCAGCGAACGCACCAAGCCGTGGCCCACAGCAAACTGGTACTGGTGAGCGGTGCGCCGCACGGACTGAACGTGTCACATGCCCAGGCGTTCAACGATGCGCTACTGTCGTTCCTGCGGGACTGACCGGCTGCGTGCTGCGTGCATTCGCTAACTGCAATCACGGCCGCCAGCGTGCCTGCGATGACAATGTATCAAGGGATTGCAAGCCGTGTCGCACGGCGACGGGTGGCCGCATCATAGGCATTGAACACCTCCTGCACGGATTTGGTATCCGGTAATACATAGACCACTGCTCGCCGCGTTGCGAACATGGGCCGGATGGTGGATTCGTAGAATGCCACCGGCACGTTGATGCAGCCCAGGGAAATGCGGTTGTCGTCTACTGTGGAGGTTGCCAGCCGTTCCAGCCGTCGTTCGTTTGGATTCGTTGTGATGACCCGGTGCATCGACACCGCTGCGTCATAGTCCACCCACACAACATCGGTGTGCGTGTTGCGTCCTCGCTCAGCCAAAAAGCGACCTGCCGGTGTAGTGCGTTCCTCGGGCAGGATCTGGTTCAGCGGTCGATTGCCAATGCCTGGGACCGTATCGTCGCCGATCGCAGCACCCAGCAATACGGGGCTGGCGCCCCGCAGCTTTGCCTGCCCATCGAAGGCATACACCGTCGCCGCTTTCTTGTCGACGATGATGAAATCGGAGGCCATGTTGTCGTGTGAATGGGCGATCCAGTCAGCCACATAGCGCGCATCCGGCGAGGGTGCGTGCGAGCGAAAATCTGCTACCAAATCCATGCCCGTAGCGGCTTCTCGCAACGTTTCCGCCTGGGTGTCCGCCGGGCCGGGAAGGCCCGAGCGGACAGCTAGCGGAACGACAATTGCCAGGGCCGCTACGCCCGCGAGCACCACGCGGGAGATGCGCATGATCAGCCGCGGTCCGCGCGTGCTACGCGCTCGGAGGACATGGTGCCATCCGCGCGGCGATTCATGGTGCCATCCGCGTTCATGGTCGACCCCGTCGTGGCATCCGTGCTGCGGTTGGTCGCTGCCGTGCTCTGATTGTTCATCGTGTCAGTGGCGGCGGTTCCGCTGTTCTTCATATCCGATGTGCCACTGTTCGTGGTGCGGGCGTCGGTCTTTGCCCCTTGCCCGCGCTGGATCACTGGAAGATCGGATGCGCTGCGGGTGGTGGTCTGGGCCTCCGAGGTTCCGGTGTTCGCGCTACGGGCGGGGGTTGTTGCCCCTTGGCCGCGCTGAATCACCGGCGCATCGGAAGTTGTGGTTTGAGCGTAAGCGAGAGAAAGAGTGCTGGCCATCGCAATGGCTGCAGCGCTTGACACGAGGCTTTTAGTAAATTTCATGATATTCATCCCTGTGGGTCAGTTACAGCACCACCGGTTGGCGACGCCGCTTGCCGGTCCGACCGGTCAATCTGTAGCGTAGTGGGCAGCGGGGTCCAAAGAGGTCAGCCCGTGGGCCGGTTCACCGTAGGAGATGCCCGCCGGCACACGTAGGCAACTTGCAACCAGCACAGGCAGCGCAGGAATTGCCACTCAGCGACCGGTCTTTTCCAACGATCAAGCATCTGCGCAATTCGTAACATGGATTTGACGCAGGCTGCATCGGTTGCCATGTCCGATTCACGGACGCTCGATGCTGTCGCTGAGACCATTTCCAATGACCTCGCAAGACGGCGTACATCACGCGATAGTTCGGTTTCTCGCGCCCTTGATTCTTGTTTTTTCAAGTCTGGGCCTGCAAGGTGTTCATGCGTCCAGTATGGTGACGCACCATCATGATCAAGACGCCGAGCCGCAGGCGGCGTATGAATTGGCTTGGCGTGTATTGGAAACTGGCGATCACGCCGGCTTGCCGTTTGTCATCGTCCACAAGCGGGCTGGCCTGGCCCTGGTGTATCACGGGGACGGGAGATTGGCAGGCGCCTCGCGCGTCCTGCTCGGCCTGACGGTCGGCGACCTGGCGACTGCGGGCGTGGGCGAACGTACCAGTAAGGGAACTTTGCGCAGGGCAGATCTCACCACGCCGGCCGGCAGATTCGAATCCGAACCCGGGCGCAATCTGCGCGGAGAGCCGGTAGTCTGGATTGACTACGAAAGTGCCCTGGCCATCCACAGGCTGCGCCCTGGTGCGTCCAGGACACAACGGGCGCTGCAATTGGCCTCGAGCAAGGTCGGAAACAAGCGAGCTTCGGCCGGCTGCGTGGTGGTACCCGAGAATTTCTACGATCATGTAATCGGCCCCGTCCTGGGGCGTGGGCGCGGCATCGTGTATGTGATGCCCGAGCAGAGTTCATGGCGCGATAAGTGGAGCGGCCTGGGCTTATCTGCTGCGAGGTAGCGCCTGTTGTCAGGCCCTGATCGTCAGCGCGTCGGGCCCGCAGAGGGCGACTTGATGTCAAGTCCGCGATCAGGGGACTCGAATACTTGGCCCTTGCCATCCGCAGGGACGATCAGATCCTCAATAATGAGCGACCCGTATTGATGGGCGGCAACGGCACCGGCCGCCTGCGCGATGTCGGCAACCTGTCGCGCAACCGCATCCTCGTCGGTCGGGACAATCATGAAATGGCAACCCTGGCCAGCGAATTCGCCATGTGCTTTGACCAGATTGAGCTCCTGGCCGACCGAGGCCAAGATACTCGCACCCTGGATGTCCGCCTCGACCTGCGCGGTCATCTCCTGGGGAGAATAGCGGGTGACATGAACCAGGTCGATGCCTGCGGCCGTGAGCTGCAGTGCTGCTTGTTCCAGTTTGTGCAAGTCTGGGAAAACCAGAACGGTATGCCCGACTGGCTTGAAGACGCCATAAGAGCGTGGTGGATCTGCCTTGTTCATTACAAACTCCTGTTCCAACTGCAACCAGTTGCCGTGTGATTGCATCGTCGCAGTTGGCGCGCCGGGCCGCCATCGGCGCGCACCACCCTGAGCTGTCGGCCGGGTCCTACACGTGCAAGATTGACACGAATGCGCGTGGTCGTGGTCCACCGGACCAACCTTTACAACTTTATGGTAGTGAATTGCCTGGCCATGAACGCCCAGATGATGCGCGAAGCGTCGGGACCCTTGGGGTCGCTGTATGACTGGCCGGCGGCGCCTCCACTCCATGCATGGCCAAGACCGACGACTTCGCAGAGCGTTGCCACCAATCGGCCCGAGGCTTTGTAATCAGTTACCTGCATGGGATGACGCGCACCTCGCTGTACCTTTCGCATGGCGCCCGGCTTCGCGCCTTCTCTTTCGGCCCATGAGCGCACGGCCTCAAGACCGTTGCTCGGCGCGACGGTATGGTCGGCACTGCCCTGAATGACCAGCAGCCCAGGGAGATGGACGCCGCTCGCCAGCGGCGCGGCGGGCGTCGCCTTTACCTTGCGCCCGAGCATGGCGCTGACCGCGGTGGCGGACGAGTGGGCAACACCTGGCGCGATACCGGAATGCATGGCGACAGCCCTGAACCGTTCGGGACGACGCACGGCCAGCAGCGCAGCCATACTGGCACCCGCCGACAGGCCAGCCACTGCAATGCGTTTGCGGTCCACAGGTTGCGACAGGCAGACCTGGCTGATCGCCGCATCGATGGAATCGGCCTCGGCATATGCGCGGCCGTTGCGTGTTTCATACCAGTTCCAGCAGCCCTGCGCGTTTGCGATGCGGTCCTGTTCCGGGTAGAGCACCAGAAACCGTTCACGCTCGGCCACACGATTCATCTGGCTGCTGGAGCTCAGGCCTCGAGCGTCCTGGCCACAGCCATGCAGCATCACCAGCAAAGGCAGTTGTTCATTGCGGTGAATGCCAACTGGCCTGAAAAGCCGGTATCGGCGTGTGCCCGATGTACTGATGGAGACGCCGGCGCGCCCATGCGCGGCGTTTGCGCTGACGCGCCTGGTTGCAGCGGTCGGGCCTGCGGTGGACGCCGATACGCGCTTGACCGGCTTGACCGGCTTGGCCCGCAGCGCCTGGGCCATCGCCTTGGTACCGGTTCGCACCGCTGATCGGGTCAAGGCTGTGAGCGTGCGCTGGAGCGTTCGATTCAAAAAGGGGTAACTTGCACGTCTTGCCATGGTGTCGAATGCATAAATGAGGCCGCAGATCGCGGCCACCATGTTACTGGCATGAAACCGCCAGCGGAAGGTTAATGAGAAGCCGAAGTCAGATCTGTGCGCTGTCCAACATATCCGTTCCCGCAGGCCGATCCGCCTACGCGTTCGAGTGCCACGAAAAGGCCAATCGGCCGGCCAGAAGGCGCCGGCACCTTCGCCACCGAGCTATGTTGCCTGGCGCACAGACTGGCGGCCATGCTTCGCCGAACACTGCGAGCGATGGAACCAAATACAACCGGAGTTGCCACGATGATAGAAATTCGCAAGGGCCAGGCACCTGCGGCGTTGACGCGACAGGCCTTTGGCGAACGCTACCGCGCCTGCTTCGTTGACCCGGCTTTCGCTGTGGAGGAGGCCGCGATCGCGCGTCTGGAAGACATCGCCTGGCAGGCCTACGACGAAGGCCGCAAGGCTCCGCATACGCGTCTGGCCGGACCGGGGTATGCCGATCCGACCTACGCGCTGTCAGTGGAGTGGCTTGCCACCCGGCAAGCCATCGACCAGGCTCAGCTGGTCTGGGGCAATTCCGCCACGCCCTCGCGCGTGCTGCTGGTGTGCGGCAGCGCCCGCAACGACGGCACCTGCCCCGGCGAGGTATCGAAGACCTGGCGGTTGACCGAGATCGCGCAGCAGGTCGTGCAGGGCGCCGGTGTCGAAGCTGACCTGCTGGACCTGAGCCTCGTCACCTCGGAATACGGCCGCCACATCCACCCCTGCAAGGGCTGCGTGTCCAGCGCCATGCCGCTGTGCCACTGGCCATGCAGTTGCTACCCGAACCATGCGCTCGCCCAGACCCACGACTGGATGGCCGAGATCTACGAACGCTGGGTCGCCGCGCATGCGGTGATCCTGGTGGCACCGACCTACTGGTACCAGTCGCCCAGCCCGCTCAAGCTGATGATCGACCGCCTGGTGTGTGCCGATGGCGGCAACCCCGACCCCACCACCACCCACGGCAAGCGAGTGGCGGAGGCCAAGCAGATCGAACAGCAGGGTTGGGACTACCCAAAGCACCTGGCAGGCCGCGCGTTTGGCGTGGTCGTTCACGGCGATGTGGCCGGTGTCGAAGACCATCGCCGCAATCTGTGCGACTGGCTCGAATGGATGGGCCTGATCGACGCCGGCGCGACCGCCAAGCTGGACCGCTATATCGGCTACTTCGAGCCTTACTACAACAGCCACGAAGCGCTGGATGAGGACACCGCCGTGCAGCAAGAGGTGCGCAATGTGGCCCGCTCGGTGGTGGGCGCCGTCAAGGAACTGCGCGCCGGGCGCCTGAGTCAGCCCGACAAGAAGATCAAGCCTGCGCGGCCAAAGTGACGTGGACGCACAACGGGGTCCGGAATGACCCGTCGCTACGTCCTCGATAGTTCCAGCCAATACTCATTCGAAAGGTTTCATCATGACTGAAAAGGCCGCCAACGTGCATTGGGAAGGACAGGGCAAGAAGGGCCAGGGACAGATCAGTACCGAGACCGGTGCACTCAAGCTGTACCCCTACGGTTTTGCGAGTCGCTTCGAAGATGACCGCCGTGGCACCAACCCCGAGGAAATCCTGGGCGCTGCCCATGCCGCCTGCTTCACGATGGCTTTCTCGTTCGCCTGTGACAAGGCAGGGTTCGCCACCGCCTCGGTCGACACACAGGCCCGTGTTCGCCTGACGCCGCAGGGCGACGGATTCATCATCGACCGGATTGCCCTCGTCTTGAAGGCCACCGTGTCCGGCATGGACGAAGCGCAGTTCCAGGAGATCGCTCTGGCCGCGAAACGCGATTGCCCGCTGTCGAAGGCGCTGGCGAGCGTGGCCGAAATCAGCTTGGATGCGACGCTCGACAAAGGCAACGCATAAAGATCCAAGAAAGATGGGTTCTGGTCAACCAGCAGGGTGAATGCGCGGCGCGCTGGTCGGTCATTTACTTCGGCCCTGGCTACTGGACGGGGCCGGCCGGCGCGATTCTGGTTGGACTGGTTGCCGCGGCGGGCCTGAAACCGGTTCCATGGGGGCTGGCTGCATTGGCACTTGCCACGGGGTTGGCGGCTAGCGCATCCGCGCAACTGGACGATCCAACATGGCCCGCCGCGCTGGGAGCGGGAGCAGTCGTATTCATCGCCATTGCGGCGGGCCTGGCGGCGTTCGAAGCAGTGCCAAACAGCGCCAGCATTCAATCTGCCGTGGTCATCGCCCGGCGCATCACCGGCGCCTGGGTCGCGGCGATCGGTGCGTTGCTGGGCGCGCTTGCGGCGAAGATGCCCAGCATTTGAACGCACCGCGCGAGCCGTGCTGACCAGGCCCAATGGTCATTCATTCGGGCGGATTTTCCAACGCCGCAGCGAGCCCGTGCGCCAGGACCTTTTATGTTTCTACCAGGCGCTCGCGCCGTCTATCCCACTGTGCCAGCCATTCAGGAACACGCTCTGGCGCCATCGCGCGGGCGATGAACCAACCTTGCGCAAGGTCGCACCCGATCTCGCGCAGAAGGTGCCAGTCGTCTTCGGTCTCAACACCTTCACCGACCGACTTCATGCCCATTCGCTTGGCGATGCCGATGCTGCCTTCGAGAATCGGCCGGATGATCTGGTTGTGGCGCGCTGCCTGCACGAAGCCGCGGTCTACTTTGAGTTCGGTGAAAGGTACATCGCGCAATTGCGCCAGCGACGAGTGCCCGGTGCCGAAGTCGTCGATTGACAGGCCAAAACGCAGCATGCGCAGCCGCACCAGGCTCTCCAGCGGTGCCGGCGATGGGGACATCAACCGGCTCTCGGTGATTTCCAGCGTGAAATCCTGCGGCGAAGTACGGGTCTCGCGCGCGAGGTCGTTGACGCGGCGCGCAAAACTCGGCGCGCGCAGATTCTCCATCGACAAGTTCACGGCCATCTGCACCTGCATGCCCGCCGCGTGCCAGCGTCCGAGTTGCTCCATCGACTCCCGCAGCACCCACTCGGTGATCGCATCGATTGCGCCGCAATCCTCTGCCACGCCGATGAAGCGGTCCGGGTACACCAGTCCGTGCTTCGGATGGTTCCAGCGCAGCAGCGCTTCCAGCCCGATCAACTTGCCGCTGCGCAAGTCCACCTGAGGCTGGTAGTGCAACACCCACTCTCGTCGCTGATGCGCGGCGTGCACTTCGGCGCAGGTGAAAACACGCACGGCGCTCGCTGGCGCGGCCGCGGTCAGCGGTTTCCAGCGGTCCAGCAGGGCGCGCAGTGGCTGGCGTGCGGCCGGCTTTTCCAGGGCCCCGAGAATCAGCAGGCCACCACTGCCCAGCAGCTTCTGCACCGTGTGCATCAAACGCAAACCCTCGCCGCTGAGAAGGATCACACTGGCGCGGAACCGACGGGTACTCAATATCTGCAGAAATTCGATACCGTCGATGTCAGGCATATTGAGGTCGCAAACGATGACATCAATCGCGCGCGGGTCCGCGCCGAGCATCTTTAGCGCCGCCTCAGCGCTGCCGGCCGCGCCGATCATCTCGTAGCCCATGCCGCGCAGCATGCGCGCATGCATTCCCAGCATGAAGGGGTCGTCATCGACGAGCAGAATGCTTGGCTGGCTCCGAGCGGGTACGGGCAGACTTGCGGGAAGGTTCCCTGTTTCGTCCAGGTCCATGGGACGGGTGTCGGTAAAGGGCGGCCACATGTCCATATTTTTCCTATCTCGCATCGAGGAAGCGGAGTACGGTCTGCGATTCGGCATGCAACAGCGGTATCAGCGCCGTCAGTTCACCTGACCGCCGCGCTTGGGCGACCTGCTCCATTTGAGCGCACAGTTCCCCGAGCTGCAGGGCCCCGATGGAACGCGCGGCTGATTTGAGCTTGTGAGCAGCGTCCGCCACGGCTTGCCCCGAGCCCGGTAAATTCGCCTGGTCCAGCACCATGGCCGAAAGCGCAATGGTTGCGCGAAAGGCATCCAGCACTTCGTTGATCACAGCGGGATCGTCGCCGACCAGGGCTATGAGTATGCGCAGGTCCACGGCAGGAACCTTAGCCTCAAGTGGCTCCTCGCCTTTGATGGAAGCGGCTGGCTGCGCGCAGGGACCGATCCATTTTTCGATCGACGCCTTCAACTGGGCCACGCGAACCGGTTTGGTGAGGTACGCATCCATGCCAGCGGCAAGACAGTGGCGCTCTTCGTCGCGTAGTGCGTTGGCGGTCAAGGCGATGATGGGAATGCGGCGCCCCGCCACTTCTTCGGCTCGGATCGCCTCTGTCAGCGCATAACCATCCATTTGCGGCATGTGCAGGTCAGTCAGCAACAGCGCAAAGTCGCCGGTGCGCCACAGTTCCAGCGCTTCACGCCCGTCCACGGCAATCTGGGCCGCGAAGCCAATCAGCGCCAGTTGGCGAAGAATCACGATGCGGTTGGTCTCATTGTCTTCGGCCACCAGGATCAAACGACCCTGCAGCTGTGCATCCTGTCGCGTTGGGGCCTGTGCGGGCTCGTCCTGATCCTGCTCGTCCACGGTGGATTGTTCCTGGACACGGCCAGCAACCAGCGCAAGGGACCGGATCAGGGTTCGCCGTAGCAGCGTGTTGGCGTCGAGGAACACCAGGTCGGCCGCCTCAACCCGTGGACGTCGCCGCTTTCCCCATCCGAGCACAATGAAACGCGTCTCGGCATCAGGCCGGCCGGCGCGCATGGCCCGCAACTGCGCCGCATCCGCAACCGTGACGCCAGGGAGGATCAGCCAAACCTCAGGCCCCGATGGCCTCACACGTGCTGCCGCCGCCAGGTCTGGCGAACGCTCGATCGCAACCTGGGCGTGGCTGAGGGTTGCGGCGATGTCCTCGCCCAGCGGAACATCCAGACCAACGATGCGGCATCGCAGGCCCCGTACCAGCGCCTGCGCCTCCTGTGCTTGGCCAGCGCCATCAAGCGCCGCCAGGCGCAGCCGCACCGTAAAAGTGGAGCCGCCACCGGGCACGCTCTGGACGGTAATCGTGCCATCCATCAAGCGAACCAGCATGCTGCAGATCGCCAGTCCGAGACCGGTACCCCCAAAACGCCGGGTGGTGGAGGCATCTGCTTGCGAGAAGGGGGTGAACAGGCGTGCCAATGCCGCGCCTTCGATGCCGATGCCGTTGTCGGCCACCACCATCTCAATGGTTACGGTTTGCGCATGTCGCTGCGCCAGCAACACCCGCACCGATACCTGCCCCGGTTGCTCCCGGCCGCCGGAAAACTTGATCGCATTGCCGGCAAGATTCACCAGCACCTGACGCAACCGACCGGCGTCACCCGACAGAACGCGGGGCACCGCCGGATCGATGAAAACCGTCATGCGTACTCCCTGCTTGACGGCCAGATGGTCGAGCATGCCGCAGGTCTTTTCGACCATTTCGGCCAGTTCCAGCGGCTCGTTCTCGAGCGTCAGCTTCCCGGCTTCGATCTTGGAGAAATCGAGAATGTCCTCGATGATCTGGAGCAGCGCGAACGCCGACTCGCGGATCACGTCGAGGATCTCCACCTGATGCCCCTTGAGGCTGGTCTGGTGCAGCACCTCGATCATTCCGATCACCCCATTCATCGGGGTACGGATCTCATGGCTCATCGCGGCCAGAAAGGCTGACTTGGCCTTGTTGGCCGTGCGCGCCTCGTCATGCGCTGACTTCAGCTCGGAAGTGCGGGCAAGCACGCGTGCTTCCAGCTCGATGTTGAGGTCCCGCAGCGCGTCCTGGTCCCGCTTGCGCTCGGTGATATCCTGGCAGGTGCCGGCAGCCCGCACCGGTTTGCCTTGCGCATCGTCAAACACCTGCCAACGCTCTTCGACGGATTTAAGGACACCACTGGATAACAGAACCCGGTGTTGAATCGTCCCGATGCTACGGTCACCGATGGACCGCTGGAAAGCTTCTTTCGCGGCCATGCGATCGTCCGGATGGATCAGGTCGAGAATGAGCTGGTGGGTTGGATGGAACGTCGCCGGATCGGTCCCGAAGATCCGGTGGGTCTCGCCCGACCACGCGACGACACCGGTGGCCAGGTCGGTGGACCAACTGCCGATTTTCGCCAGGGCTTGCGCGGCAATGAGCTGCGACTGGCCCTCCTTGAGCCGCACTGCGAGCTGCTCCAAATCCTGTTGCCGATGGCGCAGTGCGTCATTGACACGGGTAATTTCCAGCTGCGCCTGCTTCAGTTCATCAATATCCGTGCAGGTGCCGATCCATTTGAGGGGGGTGCCAGCGGCGCCCTCCTTGGGGACGGCCCGGATCAGCCACCATCGATACACCCCGTCCGCGCGACGGATGCGGCTCTCGACCGAGAAGATGCGTTGCGTGGCGCGTGCCTGCTGCCAGCAGTCCGTTGCATGCTGCCGGTCGTCCGCGTGCAGGGCCATCTTCCAGGTGCGGCCGAGGCTTTCATCGAGCGACAGTCCTGTGTACTCCATCCACTGGGCATTGAAATAGCCAGCCGCGCCATCCGCCTGCGCAACCCAGACGATTTGTGGCATGGCTTCGGCCAAGGTGCGGAATTCCGCCTCGCTCTCCCGAAGCGCGGCCTCGGCCCGCTTCTGCACGGTAATGTCGTCGGCGATAACAAGCACATGGCTTGGTTTTCCGCCTGTATCGTGCAGTACGACCTTGCGCATGTGGGTGCGGATGGGGCCACGTCCTTTTGTCGGAACAAGGCGGTCGGGAAAATGCTGGATGTCCCCACTAACCAACAGCGCAAGGTCGGCAGCGTGCATGCCATCGGCGTCGGCAGTGGGCCAGAGGTCGTGCACGGTGTGCCCTATGGCCGCCTCCCGCGGCACGCCATACAGGGCCTCCGCCGCCTTGTTCCACAGCTGGATGCGAAAACTGTCTTCCACCAACTTCAGCTGCACGGCGGTGGGAATGTTATCGACGATGTTGTTCAGCAGTTGCTGCGTTAAACGTTGTTCCTCCTCCACCAGCACGCGATCCGTGACGTTCAAATGCATGACCACGACACCACGCATG
>Ga0105047_10009764_pt1 | contig 15759 bp, 11 predicted proteins | sample MAT04_FD_78384 | JGI IMG/M metagenome (GOLD analysis project Ga0105047, IMG submission 78384) | Freshwater microbial communities from Lake Fryxell liftoff mats and glacier meltwater in Antarctica - MAT-04 (megahit assembly) | ecosystem: Environmental > Aquatic > Freshwater > Ice > Liftoff... | reverse complement strand
GCACGACGGGTTGGTATCCGGATCGGAGACAAGGCTGGCAAGGTGGAACTGGTCGAAAACAAAATCTCCGGGTTCGCGACAGAAGTTGAAGACCGACGAGTCAAAGCGTAGGGATCGCTCGATAGGCAACTGGCGCATGTGCGCCGTAGGGCAGACTTCCAGTTTGTCGGTTAGTAAAACACTCTACATCGACAGCCTGCCAGAGTCGATGGAGGCTTCTCAAACCAGTGGCCCGTTTCGAATCGCTCCGGGCTGGATTTAGACGTTCGCTGACAAGCATAGAAAATGTTGTCAGGACGAGTGAGGCACAAACCCTCGCTGGCGCTTCGGGTGGCAAAAACGCTCGGTTTCCGCCAAAACTGACGCTGTCCAACTAACGCGGGCTGTAAACACCAGCGTCAGGACGATTTGCCCGGTTGATTGCCACTGCCCGGAGGATCAGAATTTCCTGACACACGCTTTCGAACGGCTTTTATGAAACCGGAAAACGATCTACGGCTCGTGGAACCGATACTTTGATCGCGAGAATGTCGCAACAAATCAGCGAGCAGTGCATCAGCCGATGGATAGCGATCCAATGGATGCTTTTCCAGACAGTTCAGAATGATGGTCTCCAGCCCGCGTGGAATGTCGCGATTGATGTTTCGAGGACGAACGGGGCGGACTTCCATTATGCTCCGCGTGAGTTCTTCGCGATCTGAATGCTCGAACGCCGGTCGTTGCAGACACAACTCATACAGCGTCGCTCCCATCGAATATACATCGCAACTGGCGCTTTGCTGCCCCAGCAGTCGTTCGGGGGCGATGTAACGCAGCGTGCCGGCGATCGCGGGATCGAGTGCTGGCGAACGCTGTTTTTCAATTGGCTGCGAAAGTCCGAAGTCTGTCACCCAGACTCGACCGTCTGCGTCGAGCAGCAGGTTTCCCGGCTTGATGTCATTATGCAGAATCCCGGCAGAATGTGCGGCACGTATCGCTTGAGTTGTCTGAATCGCGATCTTTGTAAAACTACTCCAGGAAGTCCGCGTCAGCTTGCGACGGCCCGGACTTCCCGCCGCAGGTTCTGACGTTGTGTTCGGCAAGGATATCGCTTTCTTGCTTCTCGAAAGACGCTGCGATTCCTGACGCTGAATTTCTTCCGAATAAACAATATCATCTGTCGAGCGAAGTCGATCAATGACTCGGTCCAAACCGACACCGTTAATAAACTGCATCACAAAAAAACAATAGCCATTCTCCTGGCCGCAGCGAAATACAGGAACGATGTTGCGATGCTGCAGTTGAGCGGCTGTGCGTGCTTCATGTTCAAATCTCGCAACCCATTCTGGCACGATGGAAACTCGCCACGGCAGGATCTTCAATGCCACCAGACGTCCTAATTGCAGATCGCGCGCCTGGAACACAACGCCCATGCCACCGCGTCCCAGTTCGCTGATGAGTTCACAGTCGCCGATCCGCGTGAATGGAAAGCGTTCCGGCATATTGCGGCGAATCGACTGTGCTTCTTTAGTGATCCTGGTTTGTTCCAGCATTGCCAGCATGGGAAAGACGTCTCGGATTCGTGCAGCGTGCGGCGGAAACCTGCGGGCGTATCGTTCGACCGAGGGAAGTTTTCCCTGCCGCAGTTCATCGACAAACTGGGACACCAGCACTTCGAACGGTTCCCGCGAGCGCAGGGTGTGGGAATCGTCGTTGACGGGCAAGCCCAGCAACTGAAATTCCGTATCCTCATTCTCGGCGGGTGAAGGATTATTCATACTGCCAGCATACCAGATCGATCCATTGGGACTCGACGGCGAACTGTTTGCTTCCTAAAAAACTCTGCAGACACTACTGCGGCGACAGCCTAATTGGACATCGCCACTTTTATCCAAAGTAGTAACCCGATGCGTAAGCGAGGGAACGAGTCAGGTACAATCCTTCGCTCACGCTTCGGGTTGCAAAAACGCCAGGTTTCCGCCAAAACTGCCGCTGTCCAGCTAAACTACAAACAGGATCTCGATATGCCAACCACGAAAGCAAACCAATCTCCTTCAAAGCCACGCGGGCCGGTGATGGCATTTCTGGATTTTATTGAATGGCTTGGCAATAAACTGCCCGATCCTGCCGTGCTGTTTGTGATCGGGATTCTGATAATCTGGACGATGTCTGCTGTTTGTTCATCGGTGAATTTCACGGAAACGCTGCCCGGTAAAACGGAACCGATACAGATCGTCAACATGCTGACCCTGGAAAAGCTGGCGGAATTCCTGTCAACCATGACAGAAAGCTTTGTCGGATTTCATCCGCTGGGCGTCGTACTCGTGGCCATGCTGGGCGTGGGCGTCGCCGATCATTCCGGGTTCATCAGTGCCTTGCTCAAGACGATGCTGACTTTCACTCCAAAGTTCCTGTTGACTCCGATGGTCGTTCTGGTCGCGGTGGTGAGCCACACGGCTGCCGATGCAGGATATGTGGTGGTCATCCCGCTGGCTGGCGTCATCTTCTATGCCGCAGGTCGCCATCCACTTGCCGGCATCGCCGCTGGGTTTGCGGGCGTCAGTGGCGGATTCAGTGCCAATTTTATCCCGTCCGGACTTGATCCGTTGCTGGCGGGACTGACGACGCCAGCGGCACAACTGGTTGATCCGGATTATATTGTCAATCCGCTGTGCAACTGGTATTTTACCAGCGCATCAACCGTCTTGATCGTGCTTCTTGGATGGGTGCTGACTGACTTTGTGATCGAACCAAAGCTGCAGTCTTCTGTAGTAGACGGCGATCAGGAGGATATGCCAAAGCTACCGGAATTGACGCATCGCGATAATCTCGGAATGGTCTGCGCAGTGGGTTCGATTGTTGTTTGTGGCGGGCTTCTGGCATGGTGGGCATTGATGCCTGGTTCTTCTCTGCAAGCGACACCACCGGAAGGTGAGGACTGGGAACTCTATCGCCGACTGACTTCTCTCAGACCTCCTGCAGCGAAACTCATGGCCTCAATCGTGCCTCTGATTTTTATCTTCTTCCTGATCCCGGGCCTCGTCCACGGATTCATTTCCGGAACGTTCAAAACGCATCGTGACGCGATCAAGGGGATGAGCAAGGCAATGGAATCCATGGGATACTATCTCGTACTGGTATTCTTCGCCGCACTGTTCATCGCCTCATTCGGGCAATCGGGATTCGGAGCGTTGCTGGCGGTAAAAGGTGCGAACTTTCTGAAAAGCATCGACGCACCACCTGCCGTCACGATTGCAGGGATCATTCTGCTGTCGGCGATGATCAATCTGCTGGTTGGATCGGCATCCGCCAAGTGGGCGATGTTATCACCCATCTTCGTGCCGATGCTCATGATTCTGGGCATTTCGCCGGAATTCACTCAGGCTGCATACCGCGTCGGCGACTCAACAACCAACATCATCACACCGATGATGCCCTATTTTCCGCTGGTCGTCGTATTCTGTCAGCGTTATGTGAAGAGTACAGGTATCGGAACTGTGACCTCAATCATGCTTCCGTATTCGATCACGTTTCTGTTGTCGTGGTCAGCGTTCCTGTTCGTGTACTGGCAGCTTGGTTTTCCGCTCGGAATTCAGGGCGGTTACGAGTATACGGTTCCGGCAGCGGTGAGTCCTTGATCGCCGTTAATACGGAATGGTTGTGAATCGACGCACTTCGTGCTTTGTCACATTCAGATTCTGGGGTGGCCGGGGTTGGAAGGCGCTAGCCTGAAACCCCGGGGCTTCCTTCGCTCAGTCCAGCCCCGGCCACCCTACACCAATTCCTCGCTGGGACTGGGACAAAGCATTAGTTCGTGCGAAGCGCTTTGTTTCACGGCATTTCATGGGGCATGGTTCCCGACCTGAGGACAGGTCGGGTTACTTAGGCAGATCTTCGTACGAGCAGGGATTCATAAACCCGCAAAGATCCGACTCCCGATCCGCACCATGGTCGCGCCTTCTTCAATCGCCGGAATGAAATCCCCGCTCATGCCCATGGACAATTCGGAAAGAGTCAGACTGGCCTCGCCGCTGGCATCTGTTTGTCGCAGTTCGTCGCGGAGGAGTCGTAAAGATCGAAAAGTCGGCTTGGCGTCCTCGGGATCGTCGGATTCAGCGGCCATCGTCATCAGGCCATCGATCTGAACTACACCATGGAATGGAACAATTTCTGACCATTGACTTCTCAGTCCTTCAGCGCTGAAGCCCGATTTGGCCGCTTCCGCAGACATGTTGGCCTGAATAAGGACTCGTGGACGAATCTGTAATTCCGTGGCGACCTCAGCGACTCGTTCAAGCAATCGCAGTGAATCGATGGAATGAATCACACTGGCATGTTGCAAAGCCAGTTTGACTTTGTTGCGTTGCAACTGGCCGATCAAATGCCATTCCGCGTTCGGCAGCAATGCTTGTCGTTCGGCGAGTTGCTGCGGACGATTCTCACCGAACGAGTGGTGCAGCGAATTCAGCGCTTCAACCCATGACCATTCGGCATACTTTGTCACGGCGATCAAGCGGACTTCGTCTGCGGATCGGCTGACTCGGCGACAGGCCGAATGGATCTGGTCGTGAATTGCATTCAGGTTCTGCTGAAGTTGATCGTGAATCGTGATCATACAATGAGTTTATTGCGGCGATCGGAAAGGCGAGCTGTAGAAATTGATTTGTAAGCATCTATGCCAGGTCTTGGCTCCCGACCTGAGACAGGTCGGGCTAAGTAGCCCGCTTCTCCCAAGTCGTCAGCCGAACAATTGCGCGATTGGGTCACCGGTCGCAATGCGGTGTGGGCGATTGGTAGTGTCCCGAATCTCCGTCGCCGGATCAATTCCAAAACGCCAGAAGATCGTCGCGGCGAGGTCTGCCGGTGTCACCGGGTTCGTTTCGGGATAGGCACCGATTCGATCACTGGAACCAAATACCTGTCCGCCACGAATCCCTCCACCCGCCAGAATCAGCGAATAGCAATCAGGCCAGTGGTCTCGGCCCGCCGAAGCGTTGATCGTCGGCGTGCGGCCAAATTCGCCTGTGGCGACGACAAGCGTACTCTCCAGAAGTCCTCGTTCCGACAGATCTTCAAGCAATGCTGCCAGTGCTTGATCGGCTTGCGGCAACAGATACTTGCGATGCTGGCCAAAATTGTCGGCGTGTGAGTCCCAGTTCTGTCCCTGCTGTCGAAAATCGTTCACATTGACGAATGGGACTCCGGCTTCCACCAGCCGTCGGGCCAGTAACAGATTCTGACCTCGCAGATCGCGGCCCGGCGCAAGTGCCGCAGCAGCGTCGCCCGGCTGAGCGACGGGTGTCGTCAAACCGTAGCGTTCACGTGTAGCCGCACTTTCACGGGAAATGTCCAGCGCGGTGTGCAGCGCCGGAGAGTCCAGCAGCTCAATCGCGCGACGACCGTATTCATTGAGCTGCCTGGCTTGAGGGTTGGACGCAGCGGTACGAATAACATCCAGCCGATGCAATAGATCACTGCGATGCTGCATCCGATCGGGCGAAAGTTGATCCAGTCTCCGCAGCATTTCCACCTGATAACGTAACGCCGGAATGTCCGCATTGATTTCGAATGGATCGAACTGTTGTCCCAGAAATCCTCCGCCCTGACACGGCGTCGTCACAACATTGTGAATCAGCCAGGGGAGTGCCGCATGAGCCACCGGTGCTGGCGCAACCTGTGCCAGTTCTGGTCGTCGCAGGTGATTGACGACAGCTCCATGCGACGGAAAGAACTGCGGTATCGGAGCGAATTCCTCGCGATCTCCCTGCAAGCCCGGTCGTCCGGTAAAAACTTCGGTCGAAGCGGAATCATGCAGTCGGTTGGAATGATGCATGCTCCGCACAATCGCGCAGTGATGCATGACGCGCGCCATCTGCGGCAAGTGTTCGCAGATCTGGATTCCAGGGACGGTGGTATCGATCGGATTGAATTCGCCCCGCACGGTCGAAGGCGCGTTGGGTTTCAGATCGTAAGTGTCCAGATGACTTGGGCCACCATAATAGAAGACAAATATGCACGACCGAATTCGATTTGTCCCTATCGATCCGGCGGCAGATTCCGCCCGCAATAGTCCCGCCAGGTTCAGCGACAGCCCGCTTGCCATACAACCGGCCATCATGCGTCGGCGACTGGCTGTGGCTTGCGGCTGCATAATGGGACTACCTGTCTGGACACCTGAGCTACTTTTGATCTGGCCTGTCGATTATGACGATCGATCGAACGGTCGGCAACTGCGGAATCAAATACCAGCGACTTCCACGCAAAAACATCCGATTGATTGAACGAAAAGATTGCTGACCGTAGAATCGAGCGGAAAAGTCGCAAGTTTTTTCACCGAACTCTGATGGGATATTCAAAATGTCAACCTTCTCTCGACGTGGATTTCTGCAGACGTCGGCCGCTGCCGGCTCATCAATGCTGCTTTTGGGAACACGGGCTTCCGGAAACATCCTCGGTGCCAACGATCGCCTGCGCATCGCTGTGGCTGGTCTGAACGGGCGCGGTCAAAGTCATCTCAGCGGATGGATGGAACAGCCGAATGTCGAAATTGCATACCTGATTGACCCTGATAAAAAGGTACTCAATTCTGCGATGAAGGGAGTTGAGGCGAAGCTGGGAGAGAACTTTAAGGCGAAAGGAATCGCGGACCTGCGCGAAGCCCTCGATGACAGGAATCTCGACGCCATTTCTGTTGCGACACCGAACCACTGGCATTCGCTGATTACGATCTGGGCAGCTCAGGCCGGGAAACATGTGTATGTCGAAAAACCGATGAGTCACGATGTGGCAGAAGGTCGAATTGCGGTTGAGGCGCAGAGGAAGTATGGCGTTGTGATCCAGCACGGGACTCAGCGACGAAGTGATGCTGACACGGCAGGATTGCATGAAGCGATTCAGGCAGGAAAGTTCGGTAAGCTGAAAATTTCTTATGGCTACTGCTGCAAGCCGCGCGGCAGCATCGGCGAGAAACCGATTTCAGATCCTCCGGAAAATCTGGATTGGAATCTTTGGCGCGGGCCGGCAGTCATCGACGAATATCATGGAAATTACGTTCATTACAACTGGCACTGGTTCTGGAAATCCGGAAATGGTGACCTCAACAATCAGGGAACTCATCAACTGGATGTTGCACGCTGGGCGCTGGACAAAGAGGAGACGCATCCGGTACGAGCCATGGCAATCGGCGGACGCTTTCAATGGGATGATCAGGGCGAAACTCCGAACACAATGATGGGTATCGCGGAGTATGGGAATGGGCAGCAGGTCTTCTTCAACGTTCGTAACGTGAATTACGCGAACTATGAGAAGCAGGTCGAGAACGAATACTACTTTGAAGACGGCGGGAAAATTATTCGCGGACTTTATTATCCAGCGGGCAGTAAAGATGGCGAAAAAGTGAACGTGTCACCCGGCAAAGTCACACCCGGTGGAAACTGGACTTCGTTTATCACGGCGTGCCGCGAGGGCAAGCCGGAACTCGCCAACGGCAACGTGCATGATGCTCACTACGGTTGTGTGCTCGGGCATTTGATGAACAACTCGTACCGCCTTGGCGAGAAAGTGCCATTCAACAGCAAAGCCGGACGATTTGGCGACAACAAAGATGCCGCCGAACATTTTCAGAAGCTGCACGAGGTCATGCGTGACGGCGTCGGGATTCCGGAAGATGGAGCCGAATACACCGTCGGTCCATGGCTGACGTTTGATCCGAAAACCGAAATGCACACAGGAGATTTCGCTCAGGAAGCCAACGTGCTGCTGAAAGATCCGAATCGCCCCGGCTTTGAAATCCCGACGATCGATAAAGTGTGATCATTCCCCCGTGCTGCTGACAAATTGATCCCAGGCGGCGGCGACATTGGCCTCTTTTGTGTCGCCGTCATGAATCAGCATCCCGTAGCGCAGTCGCAGCGATTCGTTTTTCTTCAGACGTACCGGGGCAGCTTCTTCCACACCATTTGTATATGCATGGTTTCCGAACGGACTGATCGAAAACAGACCGTAGTCACGCACATGATATCGCGATGGCCGCAGGTTGCCCGGATGATCCATAATGGCAACGCCCACAGTTTTTCCGTCAACGGTTCCGTAATAATCGATCCATGGAAACGATTTGCCCCAGCAGTTCTTCGTTGTTTCTGAGCCATCACTGGCCACGACATGCCCCCCGTTTTTTTCTTTCATGGATGAGGCCACGCGAACACCGAACATCCCTTCCTTTGTGTCTTCAAATTCTGCTTCAACATGTGATGCGGTGAACAGCATGTCGTAAACCAGCAACCGATTGGCGTGAATCGTTACAACGGCCGTCTCCGTCAACTGAGGTTCACCGGTTTCCGGATGCTGCCATTGATTGATCGCCTCGAAGATTCCCACGGGGCCTCCGGATTGGATCACTCGCACGGCGACATTGCGAATCGGACCATTTTCGTTCCAGAACTTGATTCCGTTCACTTCGTCAACAGAATTCCAGACGCCTTTATGATGCGGGTGATCGGCATCGGAGGCATCTCCAAGCGGTCGATTTACCACCACGCCGGACGGTGTCCTCAGCGGAAGTAGAAATGGTTTGCGGTAGTCGTCGGAAAAATTGTAGGTTGAAAATGGCTGTCCATCGATGGTGATGTCGAGGGTTGAGTCCGATTTTACGAATTCAACTTTCTCACCAGCGTCACTACGCGGCAGGCATGCAGCAACCGTACAAATCAAAGCAAACTGGATCATTCTGTCTACGGACCAGCGTTTCATGGCGGGACTTTCTCTTGAAGGCGGGCAGGATTCGGCAAAACAGCAGCCGTACTCAGAAATGTTACACGGACAGACGCCAGAAATAAAACGTGTGTTGTGTGGTCATTCAAGGAATGTTCGATCATGAATTGTCCGATTTGATCAGCCGAAGAGCGCTAGCTCCCGGTTTTCACAAAACCGGACGCTAACGCGTTCCGGCTGATGAGACAGTAATAAACCGCTCGATGATTTATTCGTTTTCTGCCTTGCCTCTGACTTCTGGCTTCTGACCGGCACGAGCGAGTTCTCGGCGATAACGACGAATGAGTTCCGAGTATTCTTTGTCGAGCGATTCTTTTCCGGAATCGCTGACATCAGCATCAAGTCCATCGTTCAATCCGCCCCACTGACGACGTTGCCCTTTTTTTCGTGTCGGATCGGGATTCTGGCCGTCGAATTCAGAGACATTGCCTTCCGCACTCGGTTCACCGGCGTCACTGGACGGATCGGAACTGAGTTGCCCCGGAGAAAACTGATTCGGCAACGCACCGCGCGCGGCGGCCTGGAGTGACTTTGCTGCTTTGGCCAGTTGCTGAGCCGACGAAGGTTGCTGACCATTTCTGTTTTTCCCTTCGCCAGCTTGCCCCTGCCCCGCCTGGTTTTCGCCCGGCTGTCCGGCTTCGTTTCCTGTCGCTTCCTGCTGACCAGCTTCGCCTGTATCTGATTGCTGTTCGGCTCCCGGCGGTCCGTTGTTTTCGGATGAGCCTTCTGCATCTGACTGTTGAGCGTCACCAGCTTCAGCGGCGGACTGCGATGCCTCGTTGAGTGCCTCGGCAGCCTTCTTCAAACTGTGTAATGCCTCACCGACGTTTTCTCCGACTTCTTTTGGAATCTGGCTATTCGAATCGCGATGTCCCTGAGCCGCCTGCTGAGCCAGTTCGGCCGCTGCGTTGAGTTGATCGGCGGCCTTTGACGCTTCCTGACTGGCTTGCTGCAATTCTGATTTCTCAAGAGATTTGGAAGCCGCCTCGCCCGATTCTGATCCCTCGCGCGCGGCATGCGCAGCTTCTTTCGCCGGGCGTGCCTGATTCTGCAGCCCCAATTCGGGAATATCCATCCGTTCTGCAAGTTCCTCCAGCGGCGAGGGCAACTGTCGAGCAGCCTGGGCCACCTGGCCTTGTGTGGCCTGCTGCGCGGCAGCTTGAACCTCATCGTTCCCTTGAAGTTGCTGGACGACTTCCGACATCCGATTGAAGCTGTCCTGCTGCTGTTGAAGCGGCCTTCGACGATCTTCGTGTACATCGTCCTGCATTTGCTCGGCGGCCTGAGCTGAGGCCTTTGCCGCTTCCCGCATACTTTCGGCCGAGCGACGGAATTGTCCGGCCCGCGCACTTCGCAGAGCCTCGTCTGCTTTTTCCGACGCCTGCTTTGCCTGCTGCTTCGCCTCGCCTGCCGCCTGGTTGTCGGCCTGCACCGAGTCCGCTGATTCCTGAGCCGCATCTGCCAGCCTCGTCAGTTCCGCGAGCAGTTTTTGACCGACGTCAGATTCGGACGACTTGCGATTCGCGTCTTCATTACCTGCGGACTCGTTGCCCGCACCATCGTTCTTCTCAGCCGCTTCTTCAGTGACGCCTTCCGCCAGTTGCTGCTGTTGTTGAGCCAGCTTCTTTGCCTGATCCGCAAGCGCTGCGGCTCGATCCAACTGCGCTTCGCGAGCCGCCAGCAAGAGTTCCTGCTGACGTTGCAACAGGCTCCCCAGATCGGCCGTCAAATCCTGCTGTTCCTGCTGAAGCTGCTTTTGGATTTCGTCCAGTTCCTTTCGAAGGTCGTCCTGTGATTGACCTTCCTTCGGCTGATGATCCTTTCGCTGTTCCTGAAGCTTCTGCGAATCATTCGCGAGTTGCTGCGCTTCGAGTGCCAGTCGATTCAATTCCGTCAGTTCCTGTTCCAACCGAGCCGCCTTCTCGATTTCATCCGTCGCTCGATGCAGTTCTTCACGAACAGCATTCAAATCTTTCGCCGATTGCTCAACGCCTTCAGTCGCTGCTGCCTGTTCGGCAGTCGCTGCTGCGTCGAGTTTCGCAGGGATTTCCTGGCGAATTTGCTGAGCCAGCTCGGTCAATTTTTCTGCCTGTGACTTCATCAGAGGATGTGTCGCTGTTTCTTCGGCGAGTCCCTGCAGTTTCCGCCCTTGCGTCTGCTCTTTCTCGCTGAGATCCCGAACACTCTGCCGCGTGTCGGGTTTTAATTCCTGAGTCAGTTTCTCTTTCAGTTCCTCGGCCTTCTTTGCGTCTTGCTCCAACTGTTCTTCCAGCGTGCGAAGCGATTCGATCAGTTTCTGGTCGGCTTCACGAAGCGCTTTGCGACCGATCGCTTCAGCATTGTCTGAAATATGAATCGTCCACGGTCCTTGCCACACAACCTGTGGGCGGGGAATCGGACGTTCGTCAGCCGCTTTCACTTTGATCGTCAGTGTGTCACCTTCGCGGACGTTTCGTGCTTTCATGTCGATCTGAAAACCGTGTGTGACTTGTAATGCGCCTCGGTGGATTCCAGCCGCCGGTTCAATTTGTGGCACGTCCCCGTTTTTCTGCACAGATAATTCGAGCTCGCCGACTCCAACATCATCTGTGGCCGTGCAATTCAATGACAGCACATCATCTGATCGTACTTCCAAACCATCGCTGATCCCCGTGACGGTCAACCTCGGAGGCGTGTCTGTCGTGACTATCAGACGTCGCGTCGGTTCATGCAGATTTGTCAGGCCGACGGCATCTTCGACGAGAAACTCAAACTGGCCGCTGCCTGATGCGTGAAATTCAAAACGAGCCGACTTACCGTCTGCTGACAGAACAGTGGGTATTGCTGGATGATCGCGATTTGCACCCGTGTCTGCGTCTGCGAATTTGTTCGCTCCCGTGCCGTTTACATCGCTTCCGGCAATCGGCGTCCAGCTTTTCCAACCCATTTCGACGTTCTGCGCTGACTTGCTGAACGTCAGGTTGATTTCCACTTCGCTGTGTTCAAACACGTGAATATCACCGACAACACCATCGAACATTTCCGCCGCGCGACCGCTGTACTTCGGCGGTGTTGCTTTCAGCACGGCCATAAGGATGCGTGGAGGATCGGCGACTGTCATTTCAAACCACTCGGTCGCCGCTCGGCCTGCTCGGACGCGATAGCGCACGGAGTTGCGGATGTCAGCCAGCACCGCTGAAAACTGAGATGTCGCCTCATCGTAATTCATCGGAAGGTCTTCGATCGTCCTTCCTTGAACCTGCATTTCAGCGACAACGTCCTGTGGCAGTTTTCCCGCGACGCTTGTCCGCCAGCGAGGGATCGCAACAAACTGTACGTCGCTGTTGACTGCGACTGTGCGATTCCCATCCGGAATTTCGAAGTACAGATTCGACGGTGCGGCAAGATTGGCAAACGGCAGTGCAAATCTTAGCAACAGCAACTGAGATCCTGAAGGCCAAAGCACCAGGGGAATCAGGATCGCCAAGACGGATATCGTCGCCAAACCCCATCGCTTGACAGTCGGTGTTCCCGGCACGACGTCCGATGGAAGAATGCTGCCAATCTGAGACCGGACCGATTGCTCCAGTCGATCGCGCATCAGTGCAGAACCGGATTCACTGGACGTTGCTGTCGGAGAATCAATGGAAATCAAAGTGGCGATAGCTTCATGCAGTTCCGGAAAACGCAGATCGACAGCCGCGCCAAGTTCTTCCGCCGGCGCATCACTCCGCAGTGGTTGCAGCAACCGTTTCCAGACGACCCCAGCGGTCAGCACCACGGTCGCCACCAATCCCGTCATTCGCACCATACCCGGCAGCGGAATAAGATAATCCAGCAGGCAGACGAACAAGACGCAGGCCACAATGACGCACAGCGTTTCCGCCAGACCACGCAAGGCTGAGTACACGCGGATCAGTCGCTGACAACGGTCCAGGATTTTCTTCAGACCAGCCACTCGCGGCATCACACCTGAGGACATCGTATGACTCCAGAACCCCGCTTTGACTCATGAAGCGTTATTTAAACTCCAGAACAACATGCAAAAGTGTACCGATTTTCGTCGTCAGAATGCCATGATTCTCGCCCGATTGCCCGTATCGACCAGCGATATTGCCTGATCGCACGGCCTCTTTGTGTCGCAGATTTCTGAAAAACCGTCTGGAGTTCATGTGTTCGCGCGAACCCGTCCCGAGAATTTCGTATCCCCAACTCTGCAGAATCAGCAGTTTCCGTCCATAGTTTTGTCTCAACTCGGCGAATTCTGCGCAACATCAAATCCCGGATACAACTACGAACGAGAACACTCCTGAAAGAGACTTGCATCCCATCGCAGCGATCGCTACTTTCCGAGCACAATCACACGGCGTGGGACAGTGAATACCGCTCTGGTTGAAGTTGTTTTGTCACCATTCCCCTGTAGCTCAGTTGGTAGAGCAGGCGACTGTTAATCGCCTTGTCGTAGGTTCGAGTCCTACCGGGGGAGCTTGTTTTCGCCAGTCGAAAACATCAGCTAACTCAATAAAACAAAAGGACTTGGAGCAAATCGCTTCGAGTCCTTTTTTGTTGCCCCAAACAAAACCTGGGGCAAATCCGGGGCAGAGTTGAGGATGCGTTGAGTTTGCATCGCTGGTCTCGCAGCAGGTGGAATCGATAATTCAGATTCACCAATGTGAGGACTTGGCAATGGCATGGCTTGAGAATGACAAATCAGGGAACTTTCACGTTTGCTTCCGACTTGGAGAGCGAAAGTTCAAGAAGTCGCTGAAGACGAAAAACGAACGAGCGGCCGGGGCTGCATGTGCCCGGATCGAAGACAACATCCGTCTGCTCGAAATGGGGCGACTGACGATTCCCTCCGGGGCCAATGTAGCCTCATATCTCCTGTCCGATGGCAAACTGACCGGACGGCCGGAAACGCCGAATTCCGTTTCACTCGGGAAACTCTTCTCGGAATATCGGGAGAGTCTTCCTGTTGATTCTCTGGAACCTGAAACGCTTCGTGTCGCCCGGATTCATACCGGCCACATTCAACGAGTGCTTGGTTCCCGATTCCTGCTGGAACGTATAACCCTGCAGACGCTGCAGGAATACGTCGTCAAGCGATCGAAGGACAAGGGCAAAAATGGAAAGACGCTGAGCGCCACTACGATACGTAAAGAACTCAGCACATTTCGCACAGTCTGGACTTGGGCGATTTCGAAGAAATACGTATCCGGGCCTTTCCCAAACCAGAATCTTCGATTTCCGAAGACGACAGACAAGCCACCGTTTCAGACACGGACAGAGATCGAACGGCGACTAGCTTTGGGCGGACTCACAGATGGCGAACTGCATGACCTATGGGACTGTCTGTTTCTCAGGATAGCTGAAATTGACGAAGTGCTGGACCATTTGAAACAGCATTCCAAATACGACTTCCTCTACCCAATGGCAGTTCTGGCAGCCCACACTGGGGCTCGACGAAGTGAGCTTGTGAGATCTCAAGTCTGCGACTTCGATTTCACCGCTGGGACAGTGCTGATTCATGAAAAGAAGCGAGTGAAGGGCCGTCGAACAACTCGAATGGTGCCACTTTCTCCAAAACTTAACGCTGTCATTCAGGAATGGTTTTGCGAAAAACGCCGGTCTGTCTTTACATTCCCAAGAGAACTCAACGTCAGCCGCGAACGTAAGGCTAGGCAGGATGAGGATGCGGTGACGGTAGATGAAGCAACGTACCACTTGAGCAAGACGCTGAGCGGCAGCAAGTGGAAAGACATCCGAGGCTGGCATATCTTCCGCCACAGTTTCATCAGCAACTGTGCTGCTAAAGGCATCGATCAGCGAATGATCGACCGCTGGTCGGGTCACCAGACGGACGAAATGCGAAAACGGTATACACATCTGTTTCCGGACGCGCAGCAAGAGGCCATTTCAATGGTCTTCGGAGAATGACGCGTCACAATCGACGTGGCCGGCGGCCAAGACCTTGCCCAGGCAGCGGTAGGAGTCCTTCGTTCTGGATTCGCAACAATTCCTCGTGCGAAATCATCCATTCGCTTGAGTTCCCGCGACCGCATTGGCGCTTCGTCGCGACAACACGGCCGAGCCTGCACCATTCTCGGACAGTAAACTCCGATTTTTCAAGCACTGCAGCAACTTCGCTGGTGGAATAAAAGTCCTTGATTCGGCGTTGTGTGATGATTGTGTTCAACGCAGCCTCTATGCGTTCCAATCGCTGGATGAGGTCCTGTTCGTTCATGAGTTACCTCTGCTGTTCTCAAAAATCCATGTGTGGGCTTCGTCGAGGACCAGACACATCAGCGGGATGTCGTCGCGGGAAAAGCGGGTGGACTCCTTCCAGACGTCGCCGTTGCGATATAGGCGGACGATGGTGACGGTGTGGCGGAGGCCAGAACGCGTGTGCTTGCGGCAGATGCGGACCTTGATCAAGCAGTGGCGGATTTCATGTATGGGTTGCGTGGCCATGTGGTCTGCCTTTACTGTGGTCGTCCTGAGAATTGTTTCGTGTGTTCGGAGTTGTCTCGCCTTCGGTTTCGTCAGCAGTGCCTCCCGGGCATTCATCAAGCTGCACTGCGAGGTTTCTGAGCATTACGCGTTCGTCGTGCGTGAGGCATCCGTCATTGGCAATCTCGGCGGCCAGAACCTGAATGAGTTTGATGAAATGAATGAGGTCCATTGGCTGAAAGAGATCAGTAACGCATCCACCCGGGGCTGATTGTCGAACCACGTTGAAGCGGTATCGCAAGCCGGACTCTTCGTCTCCCAACTTCCAGATGGCGGACGTCAGCGGTCCCGCACCGACAAGCATCATGGGCTTCGGGCAGCAGGGTTCCTGTGTAAGTTTAGAGTTTGCTTTCATCACGAGTCCTGTCGATGTCGCGTGGATTCAACGCCTGAAAAAGGGGGCATGAAGAGCTGTCACTCTCTTCATACCCTGTTTGTTCGAATCGACTAATTCGCGATCTCATCCATCCACCCTTGTTCAAGGGCCGTCTCGATGAAGTCATCGACGACGTTGACGGAATG
>Ga0105047_10009763_pt1 | contig 15760 bp, 13 predicted proteins | sample MAT04_FD_78384 | JGI IMG/M metagenome (GOLD analysis project Ga0105047, IMG submission 78384) | Freshwater microbial communities from Lake Fryxell liftoff mats and glacier meltwater in Antarctica - MAT-04 (megahit assembly) | ecosystem: Environmental > Aquatic > Freshwater > Ice > Liftoff... | reverse complement strand
CGTTCAGGCATTGGTTCACGAACTAGGCGACAACGTCGTTGTAACAGAGGATCGCCGTGAACCGGCCCTCGCGCACAGTCGCCAGAAAGGGCGCGCGCGTTTGCGGCCCGCGCAGAACCCGCATGCCATCCCATTCGGGCGAGAAATAATGTGGCACGATCCCCCGCGCGCGCATCGCCTCCTCATACCCCAGACGGCGTTGCGCGGCGGAGTGGTGCGGTTGTTTCGGCATCACGTGCAGGACGCTGCGATGACCGAGGCCTAGAAGATAGTCGGTCGCATCGAACGCCGCCCGGCGGTTGTCGATGGCGAGCGAGTTTGCGCGCTGCGGGGGACCGTTGAGGACGATCCACGGCAACCGATATTGCTCGAAAACCGCTATCACGCGTTCGTCCACTTCCGGCGAGCACGAGTAGAGCATATAGCCGGCATGCGTAATCTCACGCAGGTAGTCCGGCGGCCGTGTCGGATCCCACGCGGCGAAGTCCTCCTGTAGAAGCTGGCTGGAATACCCGCGCTGGGTGAATAGTTCGTCCACCGCGATCAGGCTCCCCAGTCTCACCATCGCGAGATGCGGGTGCTGACTCAGCTTTTCCACGATCACGCCGACGCGTCGATTCTCTCGCCTGCGCAGATTTCGCGCGCTGGAGCTCGCTCGGTAGTTCAACCGTTGCGCCGCCTCCCGCACCATCGCCCGCGTCTGTTCGCTCACGCGCGTCGTGCTTCGATTGTCCGCCAGTGCCGTGGCCACCGTCTGCGTGCTCAATTTCAGTTCGCGCGCGATGTCCTTGATCGTAACGGCCCGCTTTGCGCAGAACGGAAAATCGGAAACGTGGCCAACCATGCGCGCACCGTGGCGCGTTAGCTGTCATCGTGCAATTGCGGTTTGATGTGCCGCCGGAAAACGCTCCATTTGTGGACGCGTCGCGACCCATTGCGGGTCGGCTTTTCATTCGAGAATGCGTGCGGCGCCCCTGTTGCGGCTCGCTGTTATGAATCTAACGCGTGAGCCCGTTCCGCCGTTGAGTGAACGATAAATCAACCCAGCCTCGTCATCGTCCCTCGACGGTCTTCCTTTTCCGAACCGAACCCGAACGTAACTCACTATGATAAGCAGCACAATTGGTATGATGATCGCCGTTTTCCTGGCGTCGTTCGTCGAATGCGTGGAAGCATTCACGATCGTCCTCGCGATGGGCCTCACCCGAAGCTGGAAGGCGGCAATCGCCGGCACGATCACGGCGCTCGTCGCCCTCGCGCTCGTGGTGGTATTGGTTGGTAATTCAATTGGCAGCTACATCAACGCATCCGTGCTGCAGTTGCTCATCGGAACGCTTCTTCTGATCTTCGGACTGCAATGGCTGCGCAAAGCCGTCCTGCGATCCAGCGGCCTCAAGGCACTTCACGACGAAGAGGCGATTTTCAAGGAAGAGCAGGAGGCCGCCCGTCGTGCCGGCCGCGAGACCAAAGCCGGGCTCGACTGGTTCGCGTTCGTGGTGTCGTTCAAGGGCATGTTTCTCGAAGGCATTGAGGTCGCTTTCATCACGGTCACCATTGGCCTCTCGGCCCGAGATGACAACCCCGACGCGCTGTTCCACGCTTCCATGGCTGCGCTCGCTGCCGCCCCGGTGGTGCTCGTCATGGGCATCATCGCACGGAAGCCGCTCTCCAAAGTCCCGGAGAACGCGCTCAAGTTCTCCGTCGCATTGATGCTCGTGGCCTTCGGAGTTTACTGGGCCGCAGAAGGAATCGGCTACTTCAGCCCGTCGAAGGAAAGCTTCGAATGGCCCACCGGGAAATGGGCGCTCGTATGGCTGCTTGGCGGCTGGTCGCTCATATCCTATATCGCGGTGCGGGCGCTGAAACGCTACCATAATGCCCGCGGTCTTTCGATTCACTCAACCGCCGCCTCCAAGACGTCCGTCTGAACCCCCCGCAAACACATCGCTCATGCGCTTCATCAAAGGCTTCTTTCAATTCTGGTATGACTTCATCGTCGGCGATTGCTGGCAGATCGCCCTCGGCGTCGTGCTCGTCCTCGGCCTCGGCGCGTGGCTGGCGCGCGGAGAAATCGTCAGCAGGACCGCCATTCCTCCGATCGTCGGCATCGGCATCGTCGCCGTCGTCCTTGCCAGCCTCCTGATCACCAGCAAGCCGAAGGCGAAACACTAAGCGTTCCGCCGTGTATTCGTCTTTACCACGCTCGCCGCCTCCGGCGGCCAGCTACTACTTTATCCACTTTCCCCTATGAAATACGTCACTCGTCCGAAAGTTAACCTGGACCGCACCGCCTCCGCGTGGCTCATCAAGCGCCACCTCGATCCGACGGGAGAGCTGGTCTTTCTCTCCAACAAAGACTGGCCACCCGAGCGAATCACCAAGGAATATGTCGGCGCAGTCTACTACGATCTCAACAAGGTCGGCGGCGGCCTCTTCATCGAGGAGGGCCAGAGCGACAGCGTCTTCGGCCGTCTACTCGAGCGTCACAAAGTCAGCGATCCGCTGCTGCTCAAAATGCGCGACATTCTGAAGCGCTCGTCGCAGTCCGGCAGCGTCGCCGCCGCGCTCAATACGCTCATCCTCGGCTGGCGCTCACGGCAGGCTGAACACGACCAGAACGGAGATTTCACGAAGCAGCTCGAGGCGCACTTCGCGCTCCTCGACGACCTCTATGCCCTCCTGAAAAACAAACCGGAGATCGCGGTCAACTGAGTCGCGTTTCGACTGCGCTCGGTTCGACGAGTAGCAGGTCCCGGCGTCACCAGGCGTCGGAACCATTGGCATTCCCCCCCGCACGCACGCACCGCGCTCTGCGACGGCCCTCTGTCCAGCTGCTCTTTGCCATAACACTCCCACGCGTCTTCCTCTTCCGCCGCACAGATGCGCTCGCCCTCTTCGTAGCGTGCTGCCTTCCCCACGCCCGCAGCATCGAGGTCCGGCACCTCAATGTCTCTAGCCCATTCGCCAAAAGCCTGCCCGAGATCGAAGTTACGCTCCTGACCAACAAGACGCTCGAGTTCCCCAATACCGCGCCGCAGGTCGAACGCACTTGCACGCTGCGCGAGCTGGATTGGAAAATTCCCGCTGACTTCACCCGCTACAATAATCTCGTGATCGAGTTCCGCGCTGACTTCGCGCAGCCGTTCGACCTCATCCTCCACACGCCCTCCGGCGCCGCCAAACTCGGCCTCTCGCCCTATCAAAACGTTTGGTCGCGCGGGGCGATACCTCTGCGCGGATTTAGCCAATTCCCTGAAGCTCCTGGGTCCGGCGGCGATATCGGCGCACGTGAGGGCGTCGGTTTCGTCGGGTTGCTCACCTCCGGGCCGTGGCATTCGCTCACCCGCGTGCAGCGGCTCACGCTCGCGATGACCGGCCCCGTGCACTCTGGCCGGCTCGAAATCCGCTCGATGAAACTTACCACCGCCGAGACCGAGGACGAAGTTCTCGAGAAGGAGATCCTCGTTGACGAGCTGCTCCAGTGGAAACGCGCCGACTGGCCCGGGAAACCGAAGACCCTCTCCGACCTTAAAACCGCCTGGGATGCCGAGGCTACCGCGCTCCAGCCACTCGACGCAGGCTACACGAAATTCGGCGGCTACGCCGCGCTGCCCACCCGCCAAGCCACCGGCTTTTACCGCACCGAGTGGATCGACGGTAAATGGTGGTTCGTCACTCCCGAAGGCCATCCGTTCTACTCCGTCGGCCTCAACTTTATCGACCCGCGCGTCGAGGCGCCCTACGACGGGCTCGAGTTCATCTTTGCCACGATGCCGCCGAAGGAGAAACTCACCAACCCCGAGGAGACGGACTTCGACGAGTTCATGCTCGAGCGCCGCTTCGGCAAAGACTGGGAGAAAACTTGGACCGCCCGCGCGCTGCAACGGATGCCCGCGTGGGGCTTCAACACCGCCGGCTGCTGGGCGCTCTCATCGATCAAGGACGCGAAGCAGATTCCGTATTGCCAGTTCCTCACGAGCTGGGGTCGCTTCGACGAAAGCATTCTCGATCTCTACAAACTCTACGTTGGTTTGCCCGACGTGTATCACCCGAAGTTCGCCGAAGCCGCCGACAAAAACGCCGGACCGCGTTGCGGACCGCGCAAAGTCGATCCGTGGCTCATCGGCTACTTCGTCACCAACTCGCCGCCCTTCTCCGGCCGCGAAGAGATCACCGCCGAGCGCATCCCCGGCGGCCCCGCCACGGCCACGCGCCTGAAGCTCGAAAGCTGGCTCGCGCCGTCCGAAACTCCCGCGCCGCGCCGCGCCTTCCTCTGGCAAATGTATGATGATTACCTCGCGATCGTCACCGCCGCGAACCGCCGCCACGACCCGAATCACCTCATTATCGGTATGCGCTTCGCCGACGATCCTTTTTCCGACGAGCTCCTTCGCGCTTCCCGCCACCTCGACGTTTTCAGCTACGCCGCGCACGAGCTGAATGCCGAAACCCAGGACAAAATCCGGCGCATCGCGCGCGTCACCGGCCGCCCCGTCCTGCTCGACTCGTTCAACTTCGGGGCTCCCGCGCGAGGCCTCTCCGGCGGTTTCGTGACCGTCCGCGATCAAACCGAGCGCGGCGTGGGCTACCGCCACTTCGTGGAAAACGCTGCCGCGATGCCGGAGGTCGTGGGCACGCACTTCAGCCGCTGGAGCGATGATCCCGCCTGGGGCAACGACGACGGCCAGAACCGCAACAGCGGCGTGCTCGCCAGGCATCGCGACGCAGGGGTGCACATGCGAGCGAGCTGGATTTTCACTCGCAGCGACGTGATTGCGAATGCCGGCGTGATCTTTGCCGGCGCGCTTGTGCGCTTCACTGGCGCCAGTTGGCCCGACGTGCTCATTGGCGCCTTGCTTACCATTCTCGTTTTCCGGGGCGGCCTGGAGATTCTGCGCGACGCAGGTCGTGAACGACTTCGGCTCTCCGTTTCTTAACCCCTCTCCCTCCATGCCCGACAAAAAAATCAATGTCGCCATCATCGGCCTCGGCTTCGGCGCCGAGTTCATCCCGATCTTTCAAGCGCACCCGAACGCGAACCTGCTCGCGATCTGCCAGCGCGATCCGAAAAAGCTGAAGTCCATTCAGGACGCGTTCGGAATTCCCAAAGGTTACACCGACTATGACGAGTTGCTGCGCGACCCTGAGATCGACGCCGTGCACATCAATACGCCTATCCCCGATCACGCCTCGCAGTCGATCAAGGCGCTGAAGGCGGGCAAACACGTCGCATGCACCGTGCCCATGGCGACGTCGATCGCGGACTGCCGCACGATCGTCGAGCTCACCAAAAAGACCGGCCTTAAATACATGATGATGGAGACGGTCGTCTACGCCCGCGAGTATCTCTACATCAAGGAACTCTACGACAAGGGAGAGCTGGGAAAAATTCAGTTTCTTCAGGCGAGCCACCAGCAGGACATGGACGGCTGGCCCAACTACTGGCCGGGCCTGCCTCCGATGTGGTATGCTACGCACTGCGTCGGCCCGATGCTCGCGCTCACCGATGCGGTGGCGGAATACGTGTCGTGCTTTGGCTCCGGCACCATTCGCAAAGAGCTGATCATGCACTATGGGTCACCCTTCGCCGTCGAGACTGCGCACATCAAGTTCAAAGACTCCGATCTCACCGCGCGAATCATTCGCTCGCTCTTCGACGTCGCGCGCCAGTATCGCGAAAGTATCGATGTCTACGGCTCGAAGAAATCCTTCGAGTGGACGCTTACCGAGCACGAGCCGCACGTGCTCCACACCGCAAAGCTTACGGAGCCGAAGATCCCGAAGAAAATCCAGGTGCCGGACTACGCCAAGCGACTGCCGAAAAGCATCCAGAAATTCACGACGAAGGGCGTCTACGATCTCGGCAAGAAGACGCACCTCAGCTTCACGCAAGGCGCCGGACACGGCGGCTCGCATCCCCACCTCGCGCACGAATTCCTGCGCGCGCTCGTCGAGAACCGCGACCCGATGCCCGACGCCGTGCGGAGCGCAAACTGGACGTGTGTCGGTCTCTGCGCGCACGAATCGGCGCTCGCGGGCGGCAAGATTGTGAAGCTGCCCGCTTTCACGCAGGGCTGATCCGGCCCCTAGGCCTTCTTGCCGTGCGCTCAAACGGGATCATCGAGCCGAACGACGAGGTGAAATTGTTGGCCGCACTCGCCGGCAAGCTCGTCCTCTTCGCCGGCGAGTTGATCGCGGGTGCTTGCTCAGGGTCGCTCGCTCTCCTCGCGGATTCGCTGCACTGCGCCGCCCTCGCTGCGGGTTACGCGACCGCGCTCAGACTTCGACGGCTTCCCACGCGCGACCGTCCCGCCGCATTGCAGAAAGCCGCTCGAATCGCACTCGTGCTCGCGACGCTCGGCGCCGGCCTCGTCGCAGTCGGCGCTGAGCGAAGCGCTTCGCCGAACTACGCCATCATGGTCGTGGTGTCCGCACTCGTCCTGCCGGCGTCCGTGACATTCTGCGCGCTGACCGGAAAAATTCGCGATCCGCTGGTCCACGAGCATCCGAGTTGGATCATTGCCGAACCCGATATCGCCAGCGCATGTGCCATCGTCGCGGCCAGCATAATCGTCATGACCCTGGATTCGCCGTGGCCGGATTTTGCCGCCGCGCTCGTCGTGCTTCTGCTCATCGCGCGCAACGCAGTGTGCCTCCTGGCTGAGGCAAAACGCCGCCGTCTCCAGCTCGCGCGCGGAGTCTGATCGGTCCCCAAAACCGGTTCCCTTCCTACGTGAGGCGAAGTAGCCGAAAGAAACAGGCTGTCACGTTTCCAGCGTTTTGTTCACGCCCGCCGTCGGCAGTTGAACAAATCGTTTTTGGATTGGCGCCTCACTTCTCGCCCCCAGCAAACCCTGGCCCCCCGCAGGCAAAATAATTCGCAGCGCAAAACTCATGTCCTCCGCCTCCGGTTTTTCTGCCGTCGCCGATGCCCCCATCCCTCTCACCGCTCGAGGCACCAGCACGGTGCATCTTCACGAAGGCCGCGCGCCCGGCGATTTTCATCTCACTTTCGAACGCGAAGGTGACGGCGGCTACTATGCGTATTTCAACGGCGTGCAATGGACTGCTCCGGTGAAGGTCACCGAGGGGCCGACCTACCGCGGTGGCGTCAATCTAGCCGTGGATTCTCGCAACCAGGCTCACCTCGCCTGGGGCATCGAACTGCCCGCCGACGAGTATCGCGTGCTTTACCGCTCGGTAAACGCGCTTGCGCCCGGCCCGATCGAGACGGTAAAGGACGGCGCAGATCACCCTGAGTGCGCGATCGCGGTGGATGCCACGGACCGAATCGTTGTCGCGGGCACCACGGACGCGAAAATCGGCATGGGCCTGCACTCGCGCGAATCGGCGGGTGTGTGGCGGTCCTCGCTCGCGCCCACGCCCACCGCCCGCGGCTGCTGGGCGCCGGCCGTCGCGTGCGCTGACGGTGGTCGCGTATATCTCGCCTATCGCAACCGCGAGAACGACAGCCCCACTTACTGGAACGTGTGGCGAGAGGGCCAGTGGACGGACTATCGCTTCGTCCCCGGACATAAATTTCAGCCTTTCGTCCGCGCCGACGGCGCCGCCTGCCTGCTCACGGCGAACGCGCATGCATTCGCGCAGTTCATGCGCATCGAGCCGGATCGCGACGGCAACTACACCGTCTCCACCGCCGCCATCGCGCCCAAGCTTGGCCGCCTGCGCGGCGCCCACGTCGGTCTGGCGCAGACCGCGCACGGCACCCTCTACGCCTCGCACGCCAGCATCGAGTATCCGGATACCCTGACGAAAACCGTCCGCCCCGGCGATTTTTTCGCCTTGCACACGTCGCGCGACAGCGGCCGGTCGTGGAGCCCGGCCCAGCGCGTCGCGGCCGATGTTGCCGGTCAGGGTTTCGGAAATATCGCGGCCAACGGCGACGTGCTCATGGCCGTGTGGCCCGATGTTCGCGGCGGAGAGCTTCACCTCCGCTACCGGCTGTGGTGCGAAGCCGAATGACGGCTCCTTTTCCCATGTCCACCTCGCTCATCACCGTGCTTCTGCTGATTGGCTCCAATCTCTTCATGACCTTTGCCTGGTATGGTCATTTGAAGTTCGGAGCCGACTCGCCGCTTTGGAGAATCATCGGCCTGTCGTGGGGGCTCGCGTTCTTCGAATACTGCCTGATGGTCCCGGCGAACCGGATCGGCTACCGCGTCATGAGCGGGTTTCAGCTCAAGATTCTGCAGGAAGTCATCACGCTGGTCGTGTTCGCGGCGTTCGCGGTCTGGGTTCTGCAGGAACGGCTGAGGTGGAATTACATCGCGAGCTTCGGCTGCCTGCTCCCCGCCGTCGCCTTCGTCCTTGGATTCCCGGCGCCAAAAACGACTGCCCGCTGACGGGGTTGGAAGTGTCAGTCACATCACGTGTTCAGCTCCGACTCGACGCGTTTCCCAAGCCGGAGCGCACGATGTTATGAGTGCCTGTTCTCTTTCCGACGGCCCACGTGGAATGGCGATTGAGCGCACGTCCGGTCAGTAGCCCTATTCGGCTACGCAGCCGCTTCGGCGCAGCGGCGCCTCCCCAGTTCCGACTTTTCCCCGCAGATATCCCACGGTCCGTCATTTCATGATTTACCGATCAATCACCCCCATGAAAACTCCCCGCCCCTGTGTTGTTCGTCTCGTGTGTGCGCCGACTGCTGTCGCGTGCGGCCTGTTACTGATTGCGTCGATCGTTTCGGCTCAAACCACTGCGCCTTCCACATCCCGGCCAGCACGTACGACGGGCGAAAGTGCCGAAGAAGTGGTCTCCCTTGAAGAATACGTCGTCCAACAGAAGCGCGAAGCAGGCTACCGCGCAACGACCACGACCAGCGCCAATCGAATCAACATGTCGATCAAGGATGTCCCGATGAATATCCCCGTGCTCACGGAAGACTTTATCAAGGACGTCGGAGCCTCCGGCCAGCGCGAAGCCCTGCAATGGCTCGCCGGCGTCGACGACCGCCGTGTGCGCGGCTTCAATACGGTCGACTTTCTCAGTAACGGTTTCCAACGCAGCAGCGACTTCAGCGCCGCCAATATCGACCGCATCGAAATCCTTCGCGGGCCATCCGCCGTGCTCGATGGCGTCACCTCGCCCGGCGGCGTGATCAACGTCATTACAAAGAAACCGATTCTCGACCGCCAATTCCTGCGCACCACCTTTCGGTACGGCAGCCCCACCGAGATGTTCTACGGGGCGGCCGACGCCAACATCTCCGTCGGTCCCAAGCTCGACCACGGCCACCTTGTCACGGCGCGCGTCATCGGCTCCTACCATTACGCGCTTTCGGGCGTTCGCGGTCCGCTTCAGACGCTCTTGGTCCGCTACGGCGAGGACGAGGAGGCGATGATCAATCCTTCGATTCTCATCCGTCCGACCCGGAACACCACGGTCACGCTGGAGTATGAATACTGGAATCATAAGTACGGCGTGCAGGACGAGCAGAACACCGCCTTCCGCCTCACCGTCCCCGGCGCCACGTTTGCTACCGGCGAGATTCCCCTTGCCATCGCGCTCAATATTCCTCCCGAGCGGAGCTGGACCGGCCCTGACCTCCGGAATTACCAACTCGTGAGCAATGTCTTCGCTTCGGTGGACCACAAGTTCACGCCCACTCTCTCCGCCAATCTCGCGTTCAACAATCATCTTCGCGACAACCCGTTTCAGGCCGAGCCGCGCATCCGCACCGCGATCGTTGGAGGCCAGACCGTCATCCTCCGCGAATGGCGAAAGAACGAGCGCGATAACAAAAACCGCTCCGTCCGCGGCAATCTCTTCTACGCCTTCGACGCCGGTGCCACGAAGCATCGCGCCGTCGCCGGTTTTCAACATTTGAAGTTCGAGTCCTCCGCGCCGTTTCACATGGCGACGGTCCTCGGAACGGCCTCCACCAACTATGCCGACATTTTCAATCCGCTCGAACCGCTCCCTGACCTCCGGCTCGACGAGTCGCGTTTCTACTGGCGCTTCCTGCGCCACGACCGGAGCGCCACCGAGAACACGTCGTATTTCCTCAACCACCAAGGACGCTGGCTGAACGAGCGGCTCATCAGCCTCGTTGGCGTCTACAATTCCAAAGCTGAGCGCACTCTCGGCGCGCCGAACAAGAGCGACAAACTCTTGCCACAAGCCGGCTTCGTTTACTTCTTCCGCCCCGAAAGCAATGTTTTCATCAACTGGGCGCGGTCGATGCAGCCCAATCTCAGCGTCCAGGATGGCTCCGGCAATCCGCTCGACCCGACCTTTGGCGAGGTCATGGAGGCCGGCGTCAAGGTTGCGATTCTCGGCTCACGACTCTTCGCCACGGCCAGCGTTTACGAAATCAAAGAGCAGGATAAAGTGCAGTTCGACCCGCTCGCGCCGAATCGCGACAACCCGACCGCCGATCCCACGCGTCCTCGAGGCGCCAACATCAGCGTCGGCGAGATCACCTCCCGCGGCTTCGACCTCGATACCTACCTCTATCCAGTTCGGAACTGGAGCGTGATCGCGACGTATTCCTATAACGATGTATTCATCAGCAAGGACATCGCGCCCGCGCTTGTCGATCGGCAAGTCAACGCTACCTTCAATCACAAGTGGACGCTTTGGAATAAGTACGAGTTCGCCGAAGGCCCCGCGAAAGGTCTCTACTTTGGCGGCGGCGTGCAACGGCGCGGCGAGAAGCTCCGCAGCTATCGCAACAACGCCGCCGGCGTGCCGCTCCCCGCATTTCAGAAGCCGATGACACGGGTCGATCTGCTCCTCGGCCACAAAGGCAAAGCATTCGGCGTCCCCTATCAAATTAGCGTGAACGCAAAAAACCTCACGCGCAGCGAATCTGTCTCCTCGGGCACTGCCGCAGTCTTCGGCTTCAAGCCCGGATCCAACGAGGGCTATTACTTCAAACCAAAGCCCGAATACGTCTTCACCGCCGAATTTACGTTCTAGCTCGAGCGGCGCTCCAACCTGCGCTATCACGCTGCGCTAAATTGGGCAAGGCCTCCCACACTGCTTTTCGCTCGACTTGCCTTCCCATCGGAATCTCCCAGCATCGCCCTCACCCCAGCCTCCTCGCGCATCGTGGCCGCTTCCCCGCTTCCGCTCGTGCGTGACGTCCGTCCCCCCCCGCCTAGCCGAGTCCCATGATTCCGCCCGTCGCCGACCGCACGTTCACCTGCAAAGCCGTGCTCGCTGGACTCGTCGGTGCCCTCGCGATCTCGATTCTCGCCAGTTATAATTTCGACCGCCTGCGGCAACCCGCGTTCATCGGCAGCCATTTTCCAGTCGCACCCGTCTGCTACGTGCTGCTGCTCGGCGTCGGGTGGAACCTCACGATCGGCCGTCTCTGGCGCGCTGCCGCCTTCAGCCCACGCGAACTCGTCGTCGTGCTCGGGTGCAGCTTTGTCGCCTGCGGTTTCGCGTTCATGGGGCTTTTCCGGACGCTCCACACATCGCTGATCCTTCCGTGGTTTCACGCGTCCAGTCGGCCCACTTGGACGGAGTTCGGGCTCCTCCAGCGTCTTCCTCCCGAACTTTTCCCGCTCGCCGGCAAATCTGACGGCGTCGTTTACGGCGGCTTCGTCCAAGGACTCGAGTCCGGTGGCGGCCTCCTGTCGCCCGCCGAGCTGCCGTGGACGGCGTGGCTCGGACCCGCCGCGCACTGGGGTCCCCTCTTCCTCTGCTTCGGCATCGCGATGCTTGGCCTCGCCCTCGTCGTGCATCGCCAATGGTCGCACCACGAGCAGCTCGCCTATCCCCTCAGCTCTGTCCTCACCTCGCTCATCCAGCGGCGGGAAGGCCGGCTCGTCGCCGACCTCTTTCATTCGAAACTTTTCTGGCTGGGCTTCACGCCCGTCCTCGGCGTGCACCTCTATAATCTCATTGAGATCTGGGTGCCGGACCTGTGGCCCGAAATCCAGCGCACGTATTTTCTAAACTGGGACGCCCTCTACCGCATCCTGCCGTCAACGAAGAGCACCGGCCTCTTCGCGATCCACGAGATAAAACTCTACCTCTTCATCGTCGGCATCACCTATTTCCTGCCGTCCGCCATCGGGTTCTCCCTCGGGATCTCGCAGTTCCTCCTGCTCTTCATTTCCACGCAGGTTTATTTCTCCACCGGCACCGGCATCTCCTTTGGCCAGCTCGAGCTTCAGCGCGCCGGCGCGTTCCTCGGCTATGCCCTCGTCCTCGGTTTCACCGGCCGCATTTATTATTGGAACGTCCTCTGCGCCGCGCTCGGCGCCCGGCGCGACGTTCCGCCCGAGGGCCGCTGGGCCGCGCGACTTTGCCTCGCCGGCACGAGCGGTTTCTTTTTCCTGCTCGTCCAGTTCGGACTCGACTGGGTGATCGCGCTCATCTTCACCGCACTGCTCTTTACGCTCTTTCTCGTCGTCTCCCGCATCATTGCCGAGACAGGTATTCCCATCGTGCAGGCGACCTGGACTCCCGCGAGTTTCATGCTGCAAGCGCTCGGGCCCGTCGCCGTCGGCGCCACGCCGCTCGTCTTCATCCACTGGCTTTCCACGATCATGGTCTCCGATACCCGCGAGGCCCTGCTGCCGTTCATCACGACTGCCGTCAAAACCGCCGACGACGCCGGCGTCCGCCTCCAGCGACTCAGCCTCGTCCTCCTCGCCGCGATCGTCCTCGCGCTCGCGGTCGGTTTCAGCGCCCGCCTCTGGAGCCTCTACAATTTCGGCGCCGCGCAGGACGACCGGCTCTTCAACATCACAACCGTCCAGGGTCTCGACCGCGCCGCCGTCGCGATTTCCGAGATGAGCAACCAGGCCACCCTCGCCGCTTCCGACGCCGCCTCCGGCCTCGGCAAGCTCCCCCTCTTCAGCTTCGTCGGCGCCAACGCTCACTGGATTTTTTACGGCGCATTCGCCGCCATCCTGCTCGCCCTGCTGCGCCTGCGCTTCCTCGGCTGGCCGTTGCATCCCGTCATGATCATGGTCTGGGGCGCCGCCCCCAACGACGCCTTCAAGAACCTTTCCTACTGCTTCCTCGCCGGCTGGGCCATCAAGAGCGCCATCGTCCGCTTCGGCGGCGGCCGCGTCTATCAGGATCTCAAACCGCTTTTCCTCGGCCTTATCATCGGCGAAGTCGTTGCCGCCGGCCTCACCCTCGGCACGGGATTTGTCTATCACTTTTTCACGGGGCTCCTGCCGCGTTTCTATTCCGTCCTCCCGAACGTGTCGGCGTAAATCATGGCGACCGCACTGGCACCGATTGAAATCCGCCCGCAAACCGCGATCCCCGCGCGCAAGGCCCTGCGCCTGGTCGTCCGCGGCCTCGGCCACCGTCGTCTCCGGGCCGGTCTCACCACCCTCGTCGTCCTTGGCGCCGTGGCGTTCTTCACGATGGTGATCGCCGAGAGCCTGTTGCTCACCGCCGCCCGCCGCGGCGTGGCCGCCGAGATCGCGGACCACCGCGCCGGCAACGCGTGGCTCGCCCACGTGCTCGCCCCCGGCAGCCCCACGCTGTTGACCGCCCGGCTCTCATCGTCGGATACCGCATTCCTGGCCGAGCTTTCCCGCGTCACCACTATTCCGGAGAACGAAATCGCCGCGCTCGCCGCCGACGCTCGCCGCGAGCGCGACTACGTCGACTTCTTCGCGCGAATGGAGCTCTCGAAACGCGTCGTCCTGGTCCGGCTCCACGAGGGCACCGCGATCTTCGCCTATCTCGCCGTCGCCGAACACGCCGAGCGCTTCCGTGGCGCCCTCGCCGAAATGCCCTCGATCCGCATCCCGGGCGGCGTCGAGCCACTCCTCGTTTTCGCTCGCACGCACGCCGATTTCCTCGGCCACCTCGATGCCACTCATCGCGCGTGGTCCGTACGACTCGCGACGCTCTCCCAGAATCTCGCCACGCTCACCGGCGGGGAAACAACGGTCGCCTGGCTCGCTCGCGCTGACGAAGCCTCCGCCCAACGCTGGGCCGACATCGTCCGTGCCGCCGGTTTCTCGCTCTCGCCCGACACACTCGATCGCGCCCGCCGCTTCGCGGGAATCGAAACCGATCGCGCCGCGCTCCTCACCCACCTCGCGCAGCCGACCGTCCGCGAAGCCTGGCACCGCACATTCCACAACCGCCTCGCCCCGGAGGCAATGCTCGTGGAGCTCGACCGGCCCGACGCTGCCGCTGTCGTCGGCTCGAAATGGTCCCCCGCCACACTCGCCGCCGTCGCCGCAGACACCCGCTACGCCCGCCAGTTCGCCCATCTCGAAGCCACGCTTCTCCGCGCCACCCCCCCGTCAGCCGCGCCCCTCTCCGGCGCCAGCAACATCGGCCTCCGGCCGCGCGAATGGTTTCTCCTCGGGATCTCCCTGCTCGTGTGCTTCGTCGGCATCACCAACGCCATGCTCATGGCCGTGACCGAGCGCTTCCGCGAGATCGCCACCATGAAGTGCCTCGGCGCCACCGATGGCTTCGTGCTGAAACAGTTTCTGCTGGAAGCCGCTGTGCACGGCTCCGTCGGTGGCGCACTCGGCGCCCTCGCCGGCCTCTCTCTCGGCGTCGCCAAGACTGCCCTGCTGCACGGCGATCGCACGTTCGTCTATTTTCCGACCGGCCCGATCGCGCTCGCCGCCACCGGCGCGGTCGCCATCGGCGTGCTTCTCGCCACGCTCGCCTCGCTATATCCGTCGTGGGCCGCCGCGCACATGGCGCCGATGGAGGCCATGCGCATCGAATGACATGAGCGCCGCGGCCCCTAACATTCTCGTTCGCGCGCATAACGTGCAGAAGACTTACCGCCGCGGCGCCGAGCTGGTGCACGCGCTGCGTGGAGTCAGCCTCGAGATCCACCGCACCGAATACGTCTGCCTCATGGGCCCGTCTGGCTCCGGCAAGAGCACATTCTTCAATATGGTCGGCGGCCTCGATTCTCCCACCGGTGGCCGCGTGTTCATGGACGAGGTCGACATGGCCCAGCTCAACGCCCGCGAGCTCGCTTTCCTCCGCTGCCGTAAGATCGGATACATCTTTCAAAGCTACAATCTCAGCTCGGTGATGACTGCGCTAGACAATGTCATGCTGCCGATGCTCTTCGCCGGCGTGCACGCCGACGACGCCCGCCGCCGTGCGCTCGCGCTGCTCGACCGCGTCGGTCTCGACGGCCGCGCGTTCCATCGCCCGAAGGAACTTTCCGGCGGCCAGCAGCAACGCGTCGCCATCGCTCGCGCGCTCGCCAATCGCCCCGCGCTGCTTCTCTGCGACGAGCCCACCGCCAATCTCGATTGGCAGACCGGCCGCGAGATTCACCAAATTCTACTCGAGCTTAACCAGCGCGACGGCGTCACGATCGTTTGCGCGACGCACGACCACGAAATGCTCTCCGTTTCCACGCGGATGGTCTGGCTCTCCGATGGTCGCATCGAGCGCGTGGCAAATTCCAAGGACGTCGCGCTCACCAAGGCCACCCTGGAGGTCCGCGAATGAGCGCACCAACGCGGCCCGGGCACCCCTTCCTTGATTACAGCCGAACCATGGCACGACACGCGCGCCGTGCCCTTTTCCTGGCCGCGGTCACCTCTCTCCTTTTTTCCGTCTGCGTCCGAGCCGGCCCGCTCTACGACGAGTTAATGACGGAGTTTTCCCGGCACGAGCATCGTCTCCCCGGCAGCCCCGAGTTCGAAAGTAGCATCACCAAACTCGAATCCGCCCTCCGCGCCGCCGGCCTCGCTCCCAGGCGGCAGACGTTCAACACGCTCGTCCCCGTCGCACGCGAGATTCGCTTCACTGTCGGCGGGCGCGAGAT
>Ga0105047_10009760_pt1 | contig 15762 bp, 9 predicted proteins | sample MAT04_FD_78384 | JGI IMG/M metagenome (GOLD analysis project Ga0105047, IMG submission 78384) | Freshwater microbial communities from Lake Fryxell liftoff mats and glacier meltwater in Antarctica - MAT-04 (megahit assembly) | ecosystem: Environmental > Aquatic > Freshwater > Ice > Liftoff... | reverse complement strand
CGGCCTGCGCGGCGTCCAGCGTCAGCAAATCCTGGCCCAGCACCCTGATCTGGCCGGCGTCGGGGCGGTGCAGCAAGATCATCTCGCGCAGCAGCGTCGATTTGCCCGAGCCGCTGCCGCCGATCAGGGCAAAGATTTCGGCGCGGCGCACGGTCAGGTCCAGCCCGTCGTGCACCATGTGCTCGCCAAAGCGGGTCGCCACCTGGTGCAGCTCGATCACGGCGTCGGTGCCGGTGCCGGTGCCGGTGCCGTTGCCAGTGCCGGTGTCGGCGCTGACGTTTGTGCGGGCGTCGGGGCGGGTGGCGATATCGGTGCCCATCTCACAGGTCCAGCACGCTGAAGGCCACCGAGAACAGCGCGTCCGCCACGATCACGCCGAAGATCGCCTGCACCACGCTGCGGGTGGTTTGCAGGCCTACGCTGTCGGCGCCGCCGCGGGTGCGCAGGCCCTGATAACAGCCGATGGTGGCGATGATGGCGGCAAACACCGGCGCCTTGCCGATGCCGGTGAGGTAGGACGTGACGCTGACGGCCTTGACGAAGCGGTCGAGAAAGTCCGCAAAGCCCACACCCAATTGGGCGCGCGCCATCACCATGCCGCCAAACACGCCCAGCACGTCGGCGAACACGGTCAGCAGGGGCAGGGTGATCACCAGCGCGATGATCTTGGGCAAGACCAGCAACTCTTGCGGTGATATGCCCAGCGTGCGCAGCGCGTCGATCTCCTCGGTCACGGCCATGGTGCCGATCTGCGCAGCAAAGGCCGACCCCGAGCGGCCCGCGATGATGATGGCGGTGATCAGCGGCGCAAACTCACGCAGCATCGACAGCCCCACCAGATCGGCGACAAAGATGTTGGCGCCGTAGCGCCGCAACTGATCGGCTGCCTGGTAGGCCACCACCACGCCCAGCAAAAACGACAGCAGACCGACGATCGGCAGCGCATCGACGCCGGCGGTGCGGATGTTGTGGCCAATCGCTCGCCAACGCCAACGGGACGGGTGGGCGATGCAGCCTGCCAGTGCCAAAGCGGCTTCACCGACAAAGCCCAGCAGCGTGGCGGCGTCTTTCAGCGCCTCGGTGCTGCTGTGGCCCAGCCGGTTGACCCAACCGGGCCGCGGCGGTACCGGCGTGTCGTCTGGTTTTGCCGGATTTTGGGGATCTGACGGCGCGCCGTCGGCCGCGGGCTTGTCCACCAGCGCCAGCAATTGGGTGAAGGCGGGGCGCAGGCCTTGCAGCGTCACCGTCGCGCCCTGCGCCCGCAGCCGCTGCAGGCCCTGGTGCAGCACCCAGGCGCCGGCGGTGTCGAGCGCCTCGACTTGGGTTGCATCGGCCGCAAGCGCTGCGGTGGCCGCTGGGGCACCGGGCTGCGCGTCCGTTGGTTGTGCCGCCGGGGCCAGCGTCTCGAACAAGTCACCGCCCTGGCCCAGCCCGTGCGCAGTCCAGCTGCCCGACAGCGTCAGTTGCTGCGGGGCGGGCCGGGACAACGCGGCAGGATTCATCCGGCGATGTGCTGGCGCACCCAGGCGGCGTAGCGGTCCATCCAGCCTTGCAAAAAAGCCTTGCTGCCGGCGCCGATGCCGCCGTTGGCATCGATGAGGTCCGGCTTGGCCTGGATGAAGGCCTCGGGCTGGCCCAGCGTGGGCACGTCCAGGTAGGCCAGCACGTTGCGCAGATGTTGCTGGGCCATCGCTGTGCCGATGGCGCCGACCGACACCCCCAGCACGCCGGCCGGCTTGCCGGCCCAGGCGCTGTGGCCGTAGGGGCGAGAGGCCTGGTCGAGTGCGTTTTTCAGCACGCCCGGGATCGACCGGTTGTACTCGGGGGTGACAAACAGCAGGCCCTGCGCTGCGGCGATGCCGGCCTTGAGCCGCAGCACTGCGGCGGATTGCTGGCCGTCGTCGTCCTGGTTGTAGAGCGGCAAGTCGCCGATCTCCAACGGCTCGAAGCTGAAATCCGCTGGTGCCAGCGCCGCGATCGCGGTGGCCAGCTGGCGGTTGAACGAGTCGCGGCGAAGGCTGCCGACGATCACGGCGATCTGGATGCTGCTCATGGGCGCTCCGGTGCAGGGTGTGGGGTCACGTTGCCGGACCTTGCAGAACCGGTCGCGGCGGGCCAGTGTGGGTGATGACAGCGTTGCGGTGCGGTTCGCCAGCGCACAGACGGCGCGGCCGGTTGCCCGCTACAACCGGCGCCAGGACAGGGAGCCCAGCCTTTTTGGCCGCAGCGCCCGGCCTGTCAACCCAACCGTTCACTGCACACAACCACAGCATGAAAAAAATCGTCCTGATTGCCGCCTTGTCCCTGACCGCCAGCGCAGGCATGCTGGGCACCGCCAGCGCCCAGGTGGCAGGCAGCACCGCCCGCAGCGTCACGCTGACCGAGGTGCAAGAACTGGCGCTGGGCTGGAGCGTCAAGAAGACCATCCTGGGCAAGGCGGTCTACAACGGCAGCGGCGAGAAGGTCGGCTCGGTGGTCGACCTGATCATCTCGCCCGACAAGACCGTCTCGTACCTGATCATCGGTGCGGGGGGCTTCATCGGCATGGGCCGTCACGACGTGGCCATTCCGGTGGCGCAGGTGCAGGACCAGGGCGGCAAGCTGGTGATGGACGGCGCAACCAAGGCCTCGGTCAAGGCCATGCCGGCTTTCGACTACGCCACCGACGAGCGCCGGCGTGAGCAGTTTGCGGCCCAAGCCGACCAGGACCTTGCCAAGGCCCGCGCCAAGCTGACCGAGCTGGACAAGCAAGCCAGCGCCGCCACTGCGGAAGCCAAGGTCAAGCTCGATGCCCAGTCGGCGGCGCTCAAGCAGGATCTGAAGACCGCCGAGGCCAAGCTGGCCGCCCTGCGCAAGGCCAGTGCCGCCAAGTGGAGAAGCTTCGAGGCCGATGTCAGCGCGGCGATGGCCAAACTGCGCAAGTCGATCGACGTGGCGACCCGCTGAGCCCAGGCTACATCAGCAGTTCGGCCGGCAACAACCGGTGGTATTCGCGGCGCACCACGCCGTAGCATTCGCAGGCGCGTTGCTCCAGGCCGTTGCGGTCCAGCACATGGATGTGGCCGCGGGCATAGCGGATCACCCCCGCGGCCTGCAGCTTGAGCGCGGCTTCGGTCACGCCCTCGCGGCGCACGCCCAAGCGGTTGGCGATCAACTCTTGGGTCATCACCAGCTCGCTGCCGGGCAGCCGGTCCAGGCTGAGCAGCAACAGCCGGCTCAACTGCTGGTCCAGGCAGTGGTGCCGGTTGCACACCGCTGTCTGCGCCACCTGACTGATCAGCGCCTGGGTGTAACGCAACAGCAACTGCATCACCGGCACCGACCGGTTGAAGGCCTCCTTGATCGCCGAGGCCTTGAGCCGGAAGCCCTGGCCCGCGCTTTGCACCACTGCCTGGCTGGGCGTGACATCGCTGCCCATGAACAGCGAGATGCCGACGATGCCCTCGCGGCCGACCACGGCCACCTCGGCGCTGGCGCCGCTTTCGGTCACGTACAGCAGCGAGACGATGGCGGTGGTCGGGAAGTACACATGGCTGAGCGTGCGCCCCGGCTCGTTCAGCACCTGCCCCAGCTCCAGGGTGACCGGCTCCAGGTGGGGCAGCCACTGCTGGCGCTCGGTCTCGGACAGCGCCGCCAGCAGGTGGTTGCGTCGAGGGTCGGGCGCCAGTGCACGCATCACGGCTGTCAGGGGCTGCGGGCGCACGGTGGCGGTGGGGAGGCGGGAGAGCAGGGCGGTCGTCAAGGGATTTCTCGCGGTGGCCGTTCCAAAACTGGAGCTTCAAAGGTAGCTGCTGTGTGCGCCACCGCACGTAGGACAACATGACGCCTGGGCGAAAGCGATCGGGCCTTTGTGCGCGCCGGGTGCCGGTGCAGGCCAACGCGCACAATGGTCTGGGCATGCCGACCGACCCCCAAAACGCCGCCCAAGCTGCCGCCGAGGCTGCCGAAGGCGCTGCCACACCCCCCGCTGAAAGTGTCGCTGCCGGCACCGCACCGGCCCATGCGCACCACTCGCTGGCCGCGCTGCGCCTGCGCTACGGCCCCAACCACCGCTGGTGGGTGCTGCTGACGGTGATGATCGGCAACATGGCCGCGCTGATGGCGGCCACCACCATCAACGTCGCGGTGCCGGCGATCAGCCGGCAGTTCCAGCTGGGCCAGCAGGACGCGCAGTGGCTGGCCACCAGTTTCATGGGGGCGATGACGGTCTCGATGCTGGCCACGCCCTGGCTGCTGCAGCGTTTTGGCTACCGGCGGTGCTACACCGTGATGCTGGGCCTGCTGGGCACCGGCGGGCTGGTCGGCGGGCTGGCGCCCAACCTGGGGCTGGTGCTGGCGATGCGCATGGTCGAGGGCCTGGCCGGCGGGGTGCTGCAAACCATCCCGGGCGTGATCATCATGCATGCCTTTGCCAAGCATGAGCAGGGCCGGGCGATGGGCGTGTTCGGCTTTGGCACGGTGCTGGCACCGGCGCTGGGCCCCAGCGTGGGCGGGCTGCTGGTGGACTGGTTCGGCTGGCGCGCGATCTTCTTCTTCGTGTTGCCGTTCTGCGCAGTGGCCGCGGTGCTGGCGCGGCGCTGCCTGCCGCATGTGGCGCCCGGCGGCCTGCCGGTGAACCCGCTGGCGCGGCCACCCGACGCCTGGAGCCTGCTGATGCTGACGGTGCTGTTGGCGGCCCTGCTCAACGGTTTGGTCACACTGCAAGGTGGCGACACGCTGGCGGGCAGCGCGCAACTGGCGCTGGCCGCCGCGCTGGTGGCGGGCTTCATCGTCCGCCAACGCCGGGTGGCCACGCCGCTGATGCAGATGTCGCTGTACGGCCACCCGGTGTTCCGCCGCGCTGCGCTGGTGGCGGTGATCTACGGCGCCGGGCTGTTCGGCTCGACCTACCTGCTGCCGGTGTTCATGCTGGTGGCCCTCGGCATGCCGGCGTCCACGGTCGGCGCGGTGCTGCTGCCGGCGGGGCTGGCGCTGGCCTTCACCATCCCGCTGGCCGGGCGCCTGGCCGACCGTGCGCCGCTCTACCGCACGTTGACCATCGGCCTGTTGGTGATGACGGCCTCGTTTGCGGTGATGACGGCTGTCGGCAGCGCCACGGCGGTGGCCTGGCTGACTTTGATTGCGGTGCTGGGCCGCATCGGCCTGGGCTGTGTCATCCCCTCGCTCAGCCTGTCGGCGATGCGGGTGCTGGACCTGCCACAGATTGCCGCTGGCGCCAGCACCATGAACTTTTTGCGCCAGCTCGGCGGCGCGGTGGGTGTCAACCTGGTCGGCATCCTGCTGGGCGCGCGGCTGCAAACCCATGCCGCGCTGGGGCCGGCGGGCACGCTGCGCGCCTTCCACGAGGTGTTTGTGCTGATGGCGCTGCTGACCGGCGCGGCGGCGCTGGCGGCCTGGCAGATGAGGCCGCCAGCGCAGCCGCCCGACGCCGCCCCCGACGGGCCTGGCAACGCGCCAGCAGGACCGGCGCCCGGCGCAGCCGGCCACATCGGCGCACCGCCGCCACCAGCCCTGGCGTCCCCCGCATGACACCGGCGCGACCGGCGGTCGGTGCACACTTTGCCGTTTGGCGCCTCGCTGCGCCGCCCCGACAGACACCACGGAGACCCCGACATGGGACCCTTGACCGGATTGCGCGTTGTTGAACTGGCCAGCATCGGCCCCGGCCCGCTGTGCGCCATGCTGCTGGCCGACCTGGGCGCCGAGGTGCTGCGCATCGACCGCACCGAGCCCAGCGGCCTGGGCGTGCCGATGGATGTCAAGTTCGACGTCTCCGGCCGCAACCGCCGCTCGGTGGCGCTGGACATCAAGCAGCCCGCCGGCCGCGACGCCGCGCTGCGCCTGATCGACCGCGCCGACGTGCTGATCGAAGGCTGGCGGCCGGGCGTGGCCGAGCGCCTGGGCCTGGGGCCCGAGGCCTGCCAGGCGCGCAACCCCGGCCTGGTGTTTGGCCGCATGACGGGTTTTGGCCAGACCGGCCCGCTGGCCCAGGCCGCCGGGCACGACTTGAACTACATCGCGCTGACCGGTGCGCTGCACGCGATCGGCGCCGGTTCGGGGGGTGGGGCGGGGGGTCGGGCGGGTATCACCGACAAGCCGGTGCCGCCGCTCAACCTGGTGGGCGACTACGGCGGCGGTGCGCTCTACCTCGCCTTTGGCATCCTGGCCGCCATCTTCGAGCGCAGCCGCTCGGGCCAGGGCCAGGTGGTGGACGCCGCGATGGTGGACGGCGCGTCGTCGCTGATGAGCATTTTCTTCGGCATGGCCGCGTCCGGCGCCTGGAACGTCGAGCAACGCGCCGCCAACCTGCTGGACGGCGGCGCGCCGTTTTACGACACCTACGCCACGGCCGACGCCAAATGGGTCTCGATCGGCTCGCTGGAGCCGAAGTTTTTTGCCGAGCTGGTGCAGCGCATCGGCCTGGACGGCAAATACCTCAAGCGCCAGTACGACCGCCGCTGCTGGCCCGAGATGCGTGACGCCATCACCGCGCTGATCGGCGCCAAGACCCGTGACGACTGGAGCGCGCTGCTCGAAGGCACGGATGTCTGCTTCGCCCCGGTGCTGACCTTGACCGAGGCCTCGGCCCACCGGCACGCCGTGGCCCGTGGTGGCCATATCGAGGTGGGCGGCGTCACCCAGCCGGCGCCGGCACCGCGCTTCTCGCGCAGCCAGCCGGGCCAACCCACGCCGGCCGTCAAGCCCGGTACCCACACCGACGCGGTCCTGGCCGAGGCCGGCTTCAGCGCCGATGAGATCAAAACACTGCGTGCCGCTGGCGCTGCGGCAGGAGACTGAAATGGCCACCGACAACCCCCGCACCGACAACCCGCACCGCCCGCCGCTGCTCAGCCTGCCACCCGGCGCGCCGCCGCCGGTGGCGCGCGCCGCCGCCTCGTTGATCGTGCTGCGCGACGCACCCCGCGGGCTGGAGGTGCTGATGCTCAAGCGTGCCGAGCGGCCCGGCGACCAGAACAGCGGCGCGGCGGTGTTCCCGGGCGGCTTGCTCGATGCCAGCGACCGCGGCCACTACGAGCGCTGCCAAGGCATGGACGATGTGACCGCCAGCGCCCGCATGGGCCTGGCCCAGGACGGCCTGCACTACTGGGTGGCGGCGGTGCGCGAGTGTTTCGAGGAGGCCGGCCTGCTGTTTGCCAACGATGCGTCCGGTGCGCTGGTCGATCTGCACGGCCTGCCGCCGGCCGAGGTGCTGGCGATGCGCCATGCGCTGCACGCCAACCAGACCGGCATGGCCGATGTCTGCGAGCGTTTTGGCGTGCGGCTGGCGATGGACCGGCTGGCCTACTACAGCCACTGGATCACGCCGATCGGCCTGCCCAAGATCTTCGACACCCGGTTTTTCATCACCCAGGCGCCGCTGGGCCAGACGGCGGTGCACGACGAAAAAGAGACCGTCGAGCTGTTGTGGCTGACCCCCGCCGAGGCGCTGGACAAGGCGCGGGCGCTTAAATTACTCAACGTCACCGAGCTGACGCTCAAGCACCTGGCCAGCTTTGCACGGGCCGCCGATGTGGTGGCCTGGGCCCGCGCCCAAGACGTCGTGCCGCTGATCCGGCCCCGCATCGGCCTGGCCGGCAAGGCGCGCCGGCCGATCAACCCGGGCGATTGGGCGTTTGCCGAGCTTGGCCGCATCGACCCCGAGGGCCAGGGCACGGCCAGTGTCGAGCTGGCGCCGGGCGTGCCGGTCTGGCTGTCGCCGCGGGTGCTGCGGGTCACGGCAGACAACGGCAGCGTGATGACCGGCCCGGGTACCAACGCCTATTTCATCGGCGCGCCCGGCAGCGACGACTGGGCGCTGCTGGATCCGGGGCCAGACCTTGCCGGCCACGTCCAGGCGCTGCTGGCCGCCGCGCCCGGCCGCATCACCCGCATCCTGGTCACCCATACCCACAAGGACCACTCACCCGCCGCTGCCGCCATCGCCGCGGCCACCGGCGCGCCCACCTACGGCCAGGTGGCGGCGCACCCGGAGTGGCAGGACACCGGCTTTCAGCCGACGCACGTGCTGGCCGATGGCGACCGGCTGGTGCTGGGGGATGGCGTGACGCTGCGGGTGATCCACACCCCCGGCCACGCCAGCAACCACCTGTGTTACCTGCTGGAAGAAGAAAAACTGCTGTTCACCGGCGACCACCTGATGCAGGGCAGCACCGTGGTGATCAACCCGCCCGACGGCGACATGGCGGTCTACCTTGCCTCGCTGCGCCGTCTGCTGGACGAGGAGCTGGACTGGCTGGCGCCCGGCCATGGCTTTTTGATCGACGTACCGCACACCGTCGTCCACAAGACCATCGCCCACCGCCTGGGCCGTGAAGCCAAGGTTTTTGCCGCGCTGCAAAGCCTGGCCGCCACTGCACCGGTGGACGAGGCAGCACTGCTGGCCCAGGTTTATGCCGACACGCCGGCGCACCTGCACGGCGTGGCCTTGCGCTCGTTGCGGGCGCATCTGCTCAAGTTGCAGGCCGACGGCCGCGCCCACCACCTGGCCGGCAGCGAGGGCGGCCAGACCGGTGGCCAGACCGGCGGTCGCTGGAGTCTGCGCTGACCCGCGCCACGCCCGACTTCAGCGCCGCCCACGCCGTCTTGCAGCGCGAGGTGGACGCCGGTCGCCTGTCCGGTGTGTCCGCCGCCACGCTGCAGGGCGGCGAGCTGGTCGATCTGTTCTGCAGCGGCCAGGCCGATCTGCAGGCCGGCACCCGGCTGCGGCCCGACCATATCCACCGCGCGTTTTCCAACACCAAGCTGTTTGCCTCGGTGCTGGCGCTGCTGTTGGCCGATGAGGGGCACTACGGGCTGGACGACCCGATCAAGGCCTGGATCCCGGCGTTGGGCGGCTTGCAGGTGCTGCGCCCCGGCGCCCAGGCGATCACCGACACCGAGCCGTTGCAGCGCGACATCACGGTCCGTCACCTGCTCAGCCACCAGGCCGGCTTCAGCCATGGCGTGTTCGACCCCGGCACCGTGATCTACAACGCCTATCTTGCCTCGGGCGTGCGGCGGCCCGACAGCACGCTGGCCGAGGAGATGGACTTGCTGGCCACGCTGCCGCTGTGTTTCCAGCCCGGCGAGGGCTGGGAGTACTCGACCGGCATCGACGTGCTGGCCCGGCTGGTCGAGATCGTCACCGGGCAAAGCTTTGGCGCCGCGCTGCAATCACGCCTCTTCGGTCCGCTGGGCCTGACCGACACCGGCTTTGTGCTGCGGCCCGACCAGGTGCCCCGCCTGGCCGCGCTGTACCGGGGTGATCCGGTGGACGAGATGAAGCCCGGCCTGCACCGCCTCAACGACACGCCCTGGCCGGGCGCCTACCTGCAGCCGGTGCCGCGCCAGTCGGGCGCGGGTGGCCTGTTCACCACGCAGGCCGACATGCTGGGCCTGCTGCGCCAGTTGATGCCGGGCCGGCCGTCGCTGCTGAAATCCGCCACGCTGGCGGCGATGTTTGAAGACCAGTTGCCGGCCGCGCGCAGCGTGCAGTTTTTTGCCAGCGGCGCCGTGCCCAGCCTGGGTTTTGGCCTGGGCGGCGCTTACGCCCGGCGCGCCTCGGCGATACAGCCCGCGGCGGCGGTGGGCGAGCTGCAGTGGGGCGGATTGGCCGGCACCCACTGGTTTGTCTCGCCGGCCACCGGCCTGGCCGGGGTGGTGATGACGCAGCGTTTCATGGGCTTCTGGCACCCGTTCTGGTTCGAGTACAAGCGTTGCCTGTACACCGCCTGCGGCGCAGGCGGCTGAACCGGCTGAGGCGGCTGCGGTGGCCGGCCTGCGCGATCAACCGCCGGTGGACTTGATCATCTCGGCCACCTCGGCCTGACGGGCAAACGCCGGGCCGAGTTTTTCCAGTGTGCGCAGCTCGGTGCGGGCGGCGGGTTTGTTGCCCGCTTGCAGCAGCAACCTGGCCAATTGCAGGCGGAACTGCGCGGCCTCGGGCGCGGCGGCCACGGCTTGGGTCTGGACTTCGATGGCGCGCGGCAGCTGGTTCTCGGCGGCCAGACAAAACGCCAGCGTGTCCATCACCGCGGCCGAGGCCGGCGCCACCTTCAACGCCCGTTCGGCCATCGCCACCGACCCGGGCTTTTTGGCCAGCGCCATGACGTAGGCCAGGTTGTTGAGCGCCAGCACGTTGTCGGGCTGGGTCTCGAGCACGGTCCGGTAGTGCTGCTCGGCCAGGCTGCCGTTGTCGGCGGCCATGGCGCCATCGCCCAGGTACAGCACAAAGCCCAGGTCGGCGGGGTGGCTCTTGCGCCAGTCGGCGGCCATCTTGTCGGCGTCGGCCTGCTTCTTGCCCGCGACCAGCACCGCATGCAGGCGTTGCGCTGCATCACCGGGTTGCTGGCGCGTCAGTGCCTTGCGCAGGGCGGCGGCGGCGGCGTCCCAGTTTTTCTGGCGCATCTCGACTTCCGCTTCCATCAGGAAGCCGGCGGCACCGTCGGGCTGCTGGGTCTGCACGGTGCGCGCCACCGCCAGGGCTTGCGCCGGCTTGTTGTCCATCATCGCCAGGTTGGCCACCGCTTGCTGCACGATCAACTGGTTGGGCGCGATCTCGTTGGCCTTGCGCACAGCGGCGGCCACCGCGGGCTTGTTCTTGGCGGCGGCCTGGGCGTCGGCCAGGCGCAGCTGCGGCAACGGCGACTTGGGGTTGAGCGCGGCCAGCTTGTTGAAGGCGGTGATGGCCTGCTGGGTGTCGCCATCGATCAGGTGGGCGCGGCCCAGGCGGTCCAGCAACTCGGCGTTGTCGGGCAGGGCGATCAGGCCGGCTTGCGCGGCGTTGATGGCCGCCTTGGCCTGGCGGTTGTCGAGGTGGTGGTCCACCAGCTGCAGGTGCGGCGTGAGCTCGGCCGGCTCGGCCTTGACGGCCTGGTCCAGCCACTTGGCGGTGTCTGCAGGCTTGCTGCCACTGCGTTTGCTGATCTCGGCCAAGGCCAGCATCGCGCTGGCGTTTTTCGGGTTGCGCTTGAGCACTGCCTCGAAACGCGCCTTGGCGGCGTCGGGCTGCTTGGCATCCAGGTCCAACGCGGCCAGGCCGGCCAGCGCGGGCAGGTAGTCGGCGTTTTTGGTCAGTGCCGCCTCAAAATGCTTGCGGGCGCCGGCCAGGTCGCGGCGCTGCAGGGCGATACGGCCGCGCATCTGGTCCGGCAAGGGCTGGCCGGGCATCTTGGCGGCCAGCACGTCCACCGCCTTGAGCGCGCCATCGAAGTCGTTGCGGCGCATGCGGGCGGTGATCAGCACCAGGTCGGCCGAGTTGCCCTTGTCGGCGGAGGCGATGGACTGCAGCTCGGCCAGCGCGGTGGCGTCCTGGCCCTTGCCCAGCTGTGACAGGGCCACGGTGGTGCGCAGGCGCGGGTCGTCGGGCTTGAGCTTGGCGGCCCGGGCAAAGCTGGCCTCGGCACCCTTGGTGTCGCCGGTCAGCAACTGGGCCTGGGCAAAGAGCGTGATGGCCTGGGCATCCGGCGGCACGGCGTCCACCAGCGGCCGCAGCGTGAGCATGGCCTTGTCGGCCTGGCCGGTGCGCAGCTGCACCTGGGCCAGCTGGCGCCGCGGCTGCGCTGCCTTGGGCACCACCTGCATCGCTTTGGCAAAGTGCGCCTCGGCCTGGGCCAGCGCGTTGAGCTTGAGCTCGGCCTGGCCGGCCAGCATCAGCACCTGCGGGTTGTTGGGCGACCCGCGCAGCAGCAGCTGGGTGATTTCCCGGGCGCGTTTGTGGTCGCCCTTTTCCTCGGCCAGCACCGCCTCCAGCAGCAGGGTTTGCGGGTGTTTGGGCGCAGCCTTTTGCATCGCGGTCCACTGCACGGTGGCGGCTGCGATGTCGGGCTTGGCCAGCAACTGCAGGACCAGCGCGTTGTGGGCCGCCACCAGGTCGGGCTGGACCTTGACCGCCTGGGTGTAGGCGGCCGTGGCGCCGGTCAGATCGGGCGGCGTGGCGCGCTGCAGCAGTTCGCCCTTGAGCAGCCAGGCCTCGCCGCGGGCGGGCGCGATCGCCAGCAGCGCGTCGAGCTGGCTGAGGGCGGCGGCGTTGTCGCCCCGGGCGCCGGCCAGCCGGGCGCGCAGCAGCAGCGCCGGGGCGTGCTGGGGTGCGCTGCGCAGCGCACGCGTCAGCATCGCCTCGGCGGCGTTGAGGTCGTTGTCGATGGCCTCGGCAGTGGCCAGCTGGGTCTTGAGTTCGGCGTCGGCAACCGGGTCGGGCAGGTCGAGCGCTGCATAGCGCTGCACCAGCACCCGGCCTTTTTGCTGCGCCACCAGCGCGCCGGCCAGGCTGGGCAGCACGGCCACTTCGGGTTGGCCCAGCTCGAGTGCCCGGCCCAGTTCGGATTCGGCGCCGGCCATGTCACCGGTCTCGAACATCAGCTTGCCCAGCATCAGGCGCGCCTCGCCTGATTCCGGGTTTTTCTGGAGCACGTTCTTGATCTGCAACCGCGCGGCGTCGATTTCTTGCTTGGCCAGATGCGCTTTGGCCGACGCCAGCAGGTTGGCCTCGCCGGACCCGCCGCAGCCTGACACCCCCAGCGCAGCCGCCACCAGCGCGGCCAGCAGGACGGGACGCAGCGTGGCCCGCAGGGCACCGGAATTGATCGTTTTTGTCAAAGGAAGCCCCTTGGGTTGAATCGCCGGATGGCTGAGTCGGGCGGTTGGCCGGATCCACCGCCGAAAATTATGACCCAGGCCCGCCCACGTCCGGCGTTTGGCGCGCTGGCTTTCGTGACATCAGTCCGTACCGGTCAGGCCCTGCCGTCGCCGCCGGCCAGCAGCGCGGCGTTGCCGCCGGCTGCCGCGGTGTTGATGGTCAGCGTTTGTTCGGCGCAGAAACGGTAGAGGTAGTGCGGCCCGCCGGCCTTGGGCCCGGTGCCCGACAGGCCCTCGCCGCCAAACGGCTGCACCCCGACCACCGCGCCGATCATGTTGCGGTTGACATAGACATTGCCGACCCGCGCCAGATCGGCGATGCGCAGCGCCCGGCTGTCGATGCGTGTCATCACCCCCAGCGTCAGGCCGTAACCCAGCGCGTTGATGCGTGCCACCAGCGCCTCCACATCGCCGCGCCAGCGCAGCACATGCAGTACCGGGCCGAAGACCTCGGTGCGCAAATCCTCGACCTGGTCGATCTCGAACGCCACCGGCGCGATGTGGCTGGCGGCCCAGCATGCAGCCATAGGGCTGCGCGCCAGCAGGCGGGCCTGCTGGCCCAGGCGCTCGATGTGGCGGCCCAGGCCGGCGTGGGCTTCGGCGTCGATCACCGGGCCGACATCGGTCGCCAGGTCGGCGGCGTCGCCCAGGCGAAGCTCGGCCATCGCCCCGCCCAGCATCGTGATCAGGTTGTCGGCGATGCTGTCGTGCACACACAGCAAGCGCAGTGCCGAGCAGCGCTGGCCGGCGGACCGAAACGCGCTTTGCACCACCGCGTCGATCACCTGCTCGGGCAGCGCGCTGCTGTCGGCGATCATCGCGTTCAGCCCGCCGGTCTCGGCAATCAGCGGCACGATCGGGCCGTCGCTGGCCGCCAGCGCGCGGTTGATGGCCTTGGCCACCGGCGTGCTGCCGGTAAAGCACACGCCCGCTGTGGCCGGATGCGCCACCAAGGCGGCGCCTACCGTCTCACCCGGCCCGTGCAGCAGCGCCAGCGCGTCGCGCGGCACGCCGGACTCGAACAGCAGGTCCACAAACGCCGCGGCCACGCCCGGCGTCTGCTCGGCCGGTTTGGCGGCCACGGCGTTGCCGGTGACCAGGGCTGCTGCCACCTGGCCGGCAAAAATCGCCAGTGGAAAGTTCCACGGCGAGATGCAGACAAACACGCCGCGGCCGTGCAGCCGCAGCGTATTGCTCTCGCCGGTGGGGCCTGGCAGGCTGATGGGCTGAAGTCTCTCGGCCGCCTGAACTGCGTAGTAGCGGCAGAAGTCCACCGCCTCGCGCACCTCGGCCACGCAGTCGCCGGCGGTCTTGCCGGCCTCGGTCACCAGCAGGCCGCAAAACTGCGCCAGACGCTGGTCCAGCAGGTCACCGGCGCGGGTGATGATGGCGGCGCGCTCGGCCACCGGGCGTGCCGACCAGGCGGTGAAGCCGGCAGCCAGGGTGGTCATGGCCTGGTGCACGGCTTCGGTCACCTGGGCGGCGGGCACCTCGGGCACGGCGGGCGGCGGGGCTGTCTTGAGGGCATTGACCGCTGTCAACACCGGCGCACGTTGCTCGGGCACAGCCAGGTCCAGGCCGCGGCTGTTGGCCCGTGCCGGCCCGTACAGCGTGGCCGGCGCCGGCTGGCCGGGCGCGCTGGCGGGCTGCAGCGGTGAGCGCAGCAAGTCCTCGGCCGCCACGCCGGCGTCGGTCAGCTGGTGCACAAACGACGAGTTGGCGCCGTTCTCCAGCAGGCGCCGCACCAGGTAGGCCAGCAGGTCGCGGTGCTCGCCCACCGGGGCGTAGATGCGCAGGCTCAGGTCGGGGCGGGCGGCCATCAGCTCGCGGAACACACCTTCACCCATGCCGTGCAGGCGCTGCAGCTCGAAGCGGCCGGCGGCCGGGTCGGTGCGGCGTGCGGCCTCGGCCATCTGCAGCAGGGCGGCGATGGTGCCGGCGTTGTGGGTGGCGAACTGCGGCAGGATCACCGCGTGGTGGCCCAGCAGCGTTTGGGCGCAGGCCAGGTAGGCGATGTCGGTGTGGTGTTTGTGGGTGAACACCGGGTAGCCGGCCAGGCCCAGCTCCTGGGCGCGCTTGATCTCGCCGTCCCAGTAGGCGCCCTTGACCAGCCGCACCATGAAGCGCAGGCCACGCTCGCGGGCTATGGCGGCCACGGCGTCGATCATCTCGCGGGCGCGGCTTTGGTAGGCCTGCACCGCCAGGCCAAAGCCGGTCCAGTGCGGCGCAGTGGCCTGGATGTGTCGGGCCAGGGTGTCGAAGACGGCCAGCGACAGCTCCAGCCGGTCGCTTTCTTCGGCGTCGATCGTCAGGTTCAGGTCGGCGGCGGCGGCGATGTCGATCAGTGCGATGACACGCGGCACCAGCTCGGCCATGACACGGTCCCCTTGCGATTCTTCATAGCGCGGGTGCAGCGCGGACAGCTTGATCGACAGGCCGTCGCGTTCGGCCGGGCCACGCAGCGCATTGGCGGTGGGTGATGTGACCACTGCGGCTGCTTCCGACGCGGCAATCGCCTGCAGCGCCTCGCGGTAGGCCGCGCCGTAGCGCAGCGCGTCGGCATCGGTGCGCGCACCTTCGCCCAGCATGTCGAACGAAAAGCGCAGCCGGGGCTGGCCGCGCCGCTGGCTGCGGGCCTCGCCCAGCGCCTCGGCGATGTGGCGGCCCAGCACAAACTGGCGGCCCAGCAGGCCGATGGCACGCACCGTGGCGGCCACCACGGTCTGGGCGCCCAGCCGGTCGATCAGGCTGGGTTGGCCACCTTGCCCGCCCCGACCGGTCGCATCACCCGGTAGAAACCGCTTGGCCAGACCGATGGCACTGGCCGACAGCCCGGCCAGCAGCTTGTGCGGCGAGCCGTCGGCCGTACCGCCTGAAAAATCGGCCCGGCCCAGTTGGTCGGCGGTCAGCGCGATCGCAGTCTGCGCGTCGGGCACCCGCAGCAGCGCCTCGGCCAGGCGCATCAGGGCCAGGCCCTCGGTGCTGGAGATCGGGTACTCGCGCAGCAGCGACTCCATCGCCCAGAACGGCGCCGGCTTGTCGCGCACCGCTTGCACCCAGGGCCGGGCGGTTTCGATCACGGCCGCCCAGTCCAGTCCGCTGCCGCTGCCGCTGCCGCTGCCGCTG
>Ga0105047_10009759_pt1 | contig 15764 bp, 14 predicted proteins | sample MAT04_FD_78384 | JGI IMG/M metagenome (GOLD analysis project Ga0105047, IMG submission 78384) | Freshwater microbial communities from Lake Fryxell liftoff mats and glacier meltwater in Antarctica - MAT-04 (megahit assembly) | ecosystem: Environmental > Aquatic > Freshwater > Ice > Liftoff... | reverse complement strand
AGAAAGGACGGCACCCGCGCGGCCATCGCGGCGGCCAGATGCCGGTCGGCCCGGCGCGGATGCAGCACGGCAAATCGCGAGGGCGCGTTGCCAAGGCGGTCGTCGGTAAGGGCGGCCAGCACATCGGCATGCCGGGTCGGCAGACAGCCGCCCCCCGCCACCGGGGCCAAGGGCAGGTGGGCGCGCAGCCAAGCATGGGTGGGGTGCGGATCGTCCGCGAAGTGCCGGCTCGACAGATCGGGCGGCAAGGCAGGCGTCGTGACCGCCCCGGAGGCAAAGCGCGCAGTAAACCCGTGCGTCAGACTTTTCATGGGTTCGGACCGATGTGCACAGGGGCACCCTGCGCGCCAAAGGGCGATGGTGGCGGCAGGCACGCAGGGCGGATGTGCCGGAACCTCATGTGTTGATGCCTGCGGGCTGGGCCATGCGTCATCCCCCTTGCGGCTGACCGGTCGGTGGAGGATTGATCGCGATGCCACCAAACTCGAGCCGGATGGCGCGGGGTTGCCCGGAGGCCCGGACGTCAACCCGGCGTCCGGCCTCGTGTCTCAACGTCCGAACAAAGTGTCTTGTGCCTGCTGCCCCGGGAATGTGCAACGCCTTGCACAACTCGACCCGACCGAGGCCGAACCCGTCGCAATTTACCCGGCGAAGGTATACGGTCGTTCGGGCAGGTCGAGGTTCGGGTGATGCAGGCGCGATACGGTTCGGTGGTCAACTGCGCATGACGATATCTCAACCCTTGGAAAGGCAAAACCGATGTCTGCTTATGCGATCCCACCGGCCCCGCAGGCGACCCTTCCCGTACGCCGCTCGGAGGCGCTGTTTCCGGTGCGGCGCATCTACTGCATCGGGCGCAATTATGCCGATCACGCTATCGAGATGGGCCATGACCCCGACAGGGAAGCGCCGTTCTTCTTCCAGAAAAACCCGCAGAACATCGACCCGACAGGGGAGTTTCCCTATCCGCCGGAAACCTCGGATGTGCATTTCGAGGTGGAACTGGTGGTTGCCCTGAAATCGGGCGGAAAGAACGTTGCGCTGCAAAGCGCGCTGGACCATGTGTTCGGCTATGCACTGGGGCTGGACATGACGCGGCGCGATCTGCAGGCCGAAGCCAAGACGTCCGGGCGGCCCTGGGAGGTCGGCAAGGCCTTCGAACGGTCGGCCCCCATGGCGGCGCTGGTACCGGTGGCCGACTGCGGGCATCTGGACCACGGTGCGATCACCCTGCATGTGAACGGGGCTTTGCGGCAGTCGGGCGATCTGAACCAGATGATCTGGAAGGTACCCGAGATGATTGCCTATCTGTCGCGGTTCTATGACATCGAGGCCGGTGACGTGATCATGTCAGGCACGCCGGCAGGGGTCGGCGCCGTGCAAAGGGGCGACGTGATGCTGGGCCGGATCGAGGGGCTGGGGTCTCTTGAGGTGACTGTGGTCTGACGGCACGGTTCGGTTCGGTTCGGTTCGGTTCGGTTCGGGGCAGGGGCAGGGCAGGGGGGGGGCGGGGCAGGGCAGGGCGGGGCAGCAGCGCGCGCTCCGCTTGCAACATACCCCTCTTGCAAGCCTCCGGGCTCTTCGTCATCCCTTGCAGGGTGACGGAAGGATGAACCATGACACCGACGCTTGCCGCCCTGTTCGCCCCGCATCCCGGCGGGGACCCCGCGATCGGGGCACCCGACCGGCCCTGGCTGACGCATGCGGGGTTGCGTTCACAGGGGGCAGCGGTGCGGGCGGCGCTCCATGCCGTGGGGATCGGGCGCGGCGACCGGGTGGCCATTGTGCTGCCCAACGGGCCCGAGATGGCGGCGGCCTTTGTGACAATCGCGCAAGTGGCGGTGACCGCGCCCCTGAACTCCGCCTACAAGCGCGACGAGTTCGATTTCTACCTGACTGACCTCAAGGCACGCGCGATCCTGCTGCCCGAGGGGCAGGAGGGGGCGGCGCTCGATGCCGCGCGGGCGCAGGGGCTGCTGGTGTTGCGGCTGTCGGTTCCGCCCGGAGCGGCGGCGGGGAAGTTCGATCTGCGCGCCGAGGCGTCGGCGGGGATGGCCGATACGTCCGCCCCCGGGCCGGAGGATGTGGCGCTGATCCTGCACACCTCGGGCACGACATCCCGGCCCAAGATCGTGCCCTTGCTGCAGTCCAATGTCGCGGCCTCGGCGCACAGCATCGGGGCTTCGCTGGCGCTTACCCCGGCCGACCGCTGTCTGAACGTGATGCCGCTGTTCCACATCCACGGACTGGTGGCGGCCGTGTCGGCCAGTCTGGCCGCCGGCGGCTCGGTCTGGTGCGCGCCGGGGTTCGACGCGCTGAAGTTCTTCGGCTGGATGGAACAGTCCACCCCCACCTGGTACACGGCGGTCCCGACGATGCACCAGACCATCCTGACCCGGTCCGCGCGCAACGCCGCGACCATTGCGCGGGTGCCGCTGCGCTTCTTGCGGTCGTCCTCGGCCAGTCTGCCGCCGCAGGTGATGCTGGAACTGGCCGCCACCTTTCAGGCCCCGGTGATCGAGGGCTACGGCATGACCGAGGCCGCGCATCAGATGGCGTCCAACCCGTTGCCACCACGCACGCAGAAGCCGGGATCGGTGGGAGTCGAGGCCGGGCCGCAGGTGCGGATCGCGCATGAGGTGGAGAACCGGCTGACAGACGGGGTAGGCGAGATCGTGATCTGCGGCCCGAACGTGACGCCGGGCTACGAGGGCAACCCCGAGGCCAACGCAAAATCCTTCTTTCAGGCCGGGGGACAACGCTGGTTCCGCACCGGCGATCAGGGCAGTTTCGATGCCGAAGGCTATCTGAGCCTCTCGGGCCGATTGAAAGAGATCATCAATCGCGGCGGCGAAAAGGTGTCGCCGCTGGAAGTGGATGCGGTGCTGATGGATCATCCCGCTGTGGCACAGGTGGTGACCTTCGCCATGCCGCACCTCAAGCTGGGCGAAGAGGTGGCCGTAGCGGTGGTGCTGCGCGAAGGGATGCAGGCCGACGAGGCCGCCATCCGCGCGTTTGCCGAATCCCGCCTTGCGGGCTTCAAGGTGCCGCGCCGGGTGGTTATCCTGCCCGAGATCCCCAAAGGTGCCACCGGCAAGCTGCAGCGCATCGGTTTGGCCGAAAAGCTGGGTCTGGTCTGACGCTTTTGCAATGATCCGCATAGTCCCGCCGGAGGGTCTTTCTTGAAAATCTGCATCTTTGGCGCCGGGGCGATCGGCGGATATCTCGGGGCAAAGCTGGCGCAGGCGGGGGCCAGGGTCAGCGTGGTGGCGCGCGGCCCGCATCTGGCGGCGATACAGGCGCGCGGCCTGACGCTGATCGAGGCTGGCGTGACCACCACCCTGCCGATGCGCGCGGCAGAAGACCCTGCCGATCTGGGCGTGCAAGACTATGTGATCGTCACGCTCAAGGCCCATTCGGTGCCCGCGATGGTCGGACGGATGCAGCCGCTGATCGGCACGGGCACTACCATCGTCTGGGGCGTCAATGGGGTGCCCTGGTGGTATTTCCATGGGACAGGCGGGGAATACGAGGGGCGCAGGCTGGTCTCGGTCGACCCCGGAGATGCGCAATGGACTGGCTTGGGACCAGACCGGGTGCTGGGTTGCGTGGTTTACCCCGCCGCCGAAGTGTCCGGGCCGGGCGTGATCCGCCATATCGACGGCCACCGGTTTACCCTGGGCGAGCCGGACGGATCGCGGTCGGACCGCGCGGTACGCCTGTCCGAGGCGCTGCAGGCGGCGGGGCTGAAGGCACCCGTGCGCCCGCGCATCCGCGACGAGATCTGGGTCAAGCTGTGGGGCAACCTGTCGTTCAACCCGATTTCGGCGCTGACGGGGGCGACGCTGGACGTTCTGTGCACCGATCCGGGCACGCGGGCCGTGGCGCGGGCGATGATGCTGGAGGCGCAGGCGATTGCCGCGGCTTTGGGCGTCAGGTTCCCGATCGACGTCGACCGGCGCATCGACGGCGCGGCGGCGGTGGGGGCGCATCGCACCTCGATGCTGCAGGATCTGGAAGCGGGTCGCCCGCTGGAGATCGACGCGCTGGTCACCGCGGTGGCCGAGTTGGGGGCGCTGGTGGGCCTGCCCACACCCAGCATCGACACGGTGCTGGGCCTCGTGCGGCTGCGGGCGCGGGTTTCGGGGCTTTACGCCTGACGGGGGCTGGCCTGCCTGCAGGCGAAGGTCTGCGCCGCGCTGTCGCACAAGCCCCGCCTCAGACCGTGCCGTTCCATCGTGCTGCGGACACCATGCTGACAGCGCACCGCCACCTGGCCCGCTGACCGCATGCAGAGCCTTGTTTTCCGCACCGGCTTGTCCGGTGCGAATTTCCGGGCACAGGCGCGCAGCAGACCTTGCGGTTGGGCGGTGCTGTCCTGCCGACCGGCCCTTCGCTCGCGCTGCGAAGGCTTCTCCGCAGGCCCGGCAGGCTTGCCGCTACCGCGCCTGTCCCCCCTGATCCGGCAGTTCTGACCATGCAGCGCAAAAGATGCCCTGCGTTGCGACCCTTGACCTTCGGAAAAATCGGGTGACGCTGGGGCAAACGTCTGGGAGGACAGAATGACCGTTTGCTTCACGGCCGAAAGGATGCTGCGGTTCGGCGACTGCGATATTTCCGGCACCGCGTATTACCCGGCCTACCTGAACATCCTGAACGGGGTGGTCGAGGAATTCTGGACCCATCTGGGCTGGCCCTGGCACGAGATCATCTGGAAGGAACGCTGGGGCACGCCGACGGTGCATCTGTCTTGCGACTTTTCCAAACCGTCGTTCTTTGGCGAAAAGCTGATCTTTCGGTTGACGGTGATGAAGGTGGGCAAATCCTCGGTGCGGCTGCGGCATACCATCCATTGCGGCGAGGAACACCGATGGTCGGTGGAGCAGGTGCTGGCGGCAAGCTGGCTGGACAGCCACACCTCGATGCTGTGGCCCGAAGCGGTGAAGGCCAGGCTGGAGGGTCTGCTGACCCCCGAAGTGACCGAGCGGCGGCCGGTGGGCGAGCCTCAGGTCCAGACCTGAGCCGGATCGGGCAGCGGGATCGCCTGCAACAACTCGCGGGTATAGGCGGCTTGCGGCGTGGCAAACAGGTCGGCGGTGGGGCGATCTTCGACGATCTGGCCTTGGTGCAGCACGATGGTGCGCTGGCACAACCGGCGGATCACCGACAGGTCGTGGCTGATGAAGGCCAGCGTCAGGCCGAGGTCGGCCACCAGTTGTTCCAGCAGGTTCAACACCTTGGCCTGTGACGACACATCAAGCCCCGAGACGATTTCGTCGGCAAGGATGAAGTCGGGCTCCAGTGCTATGGCGCGGGCAATGCCGACCCGTTGGCGTTGGCCGCCAGACAACTCGTGCGGATAGCGGGTGGCGAAATGCTGTGGCAAGCCGACATGATCGAGCGCGCGGGCAGTACGGTCGCGGATGGCCTCGAGCCGGTGCAGGCGCAGGGGTTCGGCGATGATCGTGCCGACGCGGTGGCGCGGGTTCAGTGACGACATCGGGTCTTGAAAGATCATCTGAAACCGCCGCCGCAACGGACGCAAAGCGAGTTCCGACAGGTGGGTGATATCGGTGCCGTCAAAGCGGATCGCCCCGCCCGTCGGTTCCAGCAGCCGGACCATCGCGCGACCCAGCGTGGATTTCCCCGACCCGGAGCCGCCGACGATGCCGATCACCTCCCCCTGGGGAATGGTGAAGCTGAGGCCGCGCAGAATCTCGATCCGCGGCGCAGCACCGAACAGCGGTTTTGCCGTCATGTCGGGCAACGACAGCCGCAGGTCGGTGACGGTGTAAAGATCAGCCACGCGCGGCCCCTCTGTCGAAGGCGGCAACCTCTGCCCGGACAGCGTCGATCACCGCGTCAGGCACCGGGTGCAGCCCCGCGTCGGGGTCGGTATATTTCGGCGTCGCGGCCAGCAGGGCGGCGGAATAGGGATGGCGGGGGGCTGCGAAGAAATCGGGTACCGTGCTGTCTTCGACAATCATGCCGGAATACAGCACCGACAGCCGCTGACAGACCTTGGAGACGACGCCCAGATCATGCGTGACAAACAGCAGCGCCGTGCCGTGGCGGGTCTGCATCCCGGCAATCAGCTTCAGGATCTGCTTTTGCACGGTCACATCCAGCGCCGTGGTCGGCTCGTCGGCCACGATCAGCTTTGGTTCGGCGGCAAAGGCCGACGCGATCAGGATGCGCTGGCGCATGCCGCCCGACAATTCGTGCGGATAAGACCGCAGCACCCGCACGGGATCGGCGATCTGCACTTCGGCCAACAGGTCGCGGGCACGGGCCTCGGCGGCGCTCCGGGTCCAGCCAAGGATATCGACCAGCCGGTTGGTGATCTGCGGCCCGATCCGGTGCGACGGGTTCAGCGCGGTCAACGGGTCCTGCGGGATCAGGGCGCAGGTGGCCCCGATGCGGCGGCGGCTTTCCCTGGGGGTCAGGCGCAACAGGTCGGTGCCGTCGAGCAGGATCTCGCCTTCGGTGATCTCGACCGAGGGCGGCAGGATGTCCAGCACCGCCTTGCCGATCATCGACTTTCCCGCACCACTCTCCCCAACCAGCCCGCGCACCTCGCCCGCCGCCACATCCAGCGATACCCGGCGCAACAAGGGCGGGCCGTTCTTCAGCCGCACAGACAGGTTGCGGATCGACAAAAAGCTCATCGCAGCACCGGATCAAAGCGGTCCTTCAAACCTTCGCCCAGTTGCGAAAACGACAGGACGGTCAGGAACAGGGCAATCAGCGGAAAGACCAGCACCCACCACGATTGATGAATGGCACTGCGGCCCTCGGAGATCATCCCGCCCCACGTGGGATCGTCAGTGGAAATCGACAGGTTCACGAAACTCATGATGGCCTCGACAATGACGGCGATGCCCATTTCCAGCGTCAACAGCACCACGATGGTCGGCAGGACGTTTGGCAGCACCTCGCGGATCATCGTGCCGATCCGCCCGCGCCCCGCCAAGCGGGCCGAGGCGACATAGTCCATCGCGCCTTGCGACATCGCCTCGGCCCGCACCACGCGGGCAAAGCGGGTCCAGTCGATCACCACGACCGCGATGATGATCGACACCAGCCCGGGGCCAAGCACCGCGATCAGCAGGATGGAGAACAGAACCGGCGGAAAGGCCATCCAGATGTCGATCAGGCGCGAGATGACCATATCGAACCAGCCGCGCAGAAACCCCGCGAGCAGCCCCAGCGTTGCCCCGACCAGACAAGAGATGGTGCCCGCAGCCAGCGCCACCAGAAGGGCGACCCGCGCCCCAAACAGGATGCGCGACAACACATCGCGGCCAAGACTGTCGGTGCCCAGCCAATAACCTGGTTCCGCCCCCGCCTCCCAGAAAGGCGGCATCCGGCCCAGAAACAGGTCCTGCGCCAAGGGATCATGCGGCGCGATCCACGGTGCCAGCAGGGCGGCCGCGCCCAGTGCCCCAAGCCAGCCCGCAGAAAGCCACAGCCGCAACCCGGCGCGGCGGCGGATCATTGAACGACCGTCAAGCATGGCGCAGCCGGGGGTTCAGCACGGCATACAGCAGATCGACGATCAGATTGACAGCAGTGAAGATCACCGCAAACAGGATCACGATGCCCTGGATCAGCGGCAGGTCCCGGTTGATCACCGCGTCGATGGCCATGTTGCCAAGGCCTTCGTAGGAAAACAACCGCTCGATGATCACCGTGCCGCCGATCAGAAAGGTGAACTGCACACCGACAAGGGTCAGCGTCGGCAGCACGGCGTTGCGCAGCGCCTCGCGCAAAATCACATGCGTCTCGCCGTAGCCCTTGGTGCGGGCCAGCGTGATGTAGTCAAGGTTCATGGTTTCCTTCAGGCTTTGCTTCAACAACTGCCCGATGATCGCGGCAAGCGGGATGGCAAGCGCCAAGGCGGGCATGAACATATGCGCCACCAGATCGGCCCAAAGGTCGAACCGCAGGCGCAGCAGGCTTTCGAACAGATAGAAATCGGTGACGAACGGCAGGTCCAGCGACGGCGTGACGCGACCCGAGATGTGGAACACCGGGAACAGCACGCCGAACAGCAGCATCAGCACCAGCCCCCACAGGAAATCCGGCACCGACAGCGCCATGCCGTTGGCGACATCAATCGCGCCTTCCGTGCGCCCGCCGCGACCCCGCGTGCCGATCAACGCAGACACACCGCCCAGCAGGACGGCGATCACCAGCGCCATGATCGACAGTTCCAGCGTTGCCGGCAACCGCCCGAGCACCAGACCCAGCACCGGTTGGCGTGTGGTGATCGACGTGCCGAAATCGCCCTGCACCACGCCCGCCAGCCAGATGCCGAACTGCGTGATCATCGGCTTGTCCAGCCCATACAGCGCCGACAGACGCGCGATGTCTGCTTCGGTCGCACCGGGGGGCAGCATCATGGCGATGGGATTGCCGGGCACCACCCGGATCACGAAGAACACGATGACAGCTACGCCAGCCAGGGTGATGGCAGTCGTCAAAAGCCGGATCGCAATAAGCCGTAACAGCGCCATACCCATCCTGCGGCGTCACCCCAGGGGGCGCGCCTGTTCGTTCTTCCCAGCCAGACAACCGAAGCCCCGTCGCGCAAGCCACAGAAATGATCCGTGCTGGCCGGTCCGGGGGTAGCAGATCCCCCCCCGGACCGGCCTCTGTCAGGCGCGTTTCATCAGGTGCGGCAGCAACGATCCCGAAGCGTGCGGTGTGACCACCACACCCGGAGCATGCAGGATCGGCTGGACGTACTGCAGCAGCGGGATCACCAGCGCGTTTTCGGCGATGAACTTGTCGACCGCCTTCCAGCCTGCGATCCGTTTGGCCTCGTCCGCCTCGCCCCACAGCGGGCCGATCTGGCCGATCAGATCTTCGCCGTCCCACACCGAATGCGGCGAGGGGCCGAACATGGCGAACCCGGTCGAGGTCGTCGGATCGCCCACCGAATTGCCCCAGTTGTAGAAGGCGGCCGGGGCCAGTTGATCGGCGGCGCGCAACTCGTAATGCTTGGCGATCTCGTACACCTCGATCTCGGCCTCGATCCCGACCTTGCGCCACAGGCCGACGATGGCCTGGATCATCTCGAAATCCTTGGGCTTGAAGCCCTTGGTGGTCTGGATCTTGAATTTCACCGGGTTGTCGGGGCTATAGCCGCTGGCCGCCAGCAGTTCGATCGCCTTGGCTTCGTCGTAGGGCACGGTGATGGAAGCGTCATAGGCGGCATATTCAGGCGTTTCCAGCGTGTCGATCTTGACCCCGTAGCCGGACAGCAAGCGGTCGATGATCGCCTGTTTGTCGATGGCATGGGCTGCGGCCTTGCGCACGTTGGGGTCGGTCATCACGTCGATATCGTTCAGGAAGATCATCCCGATATCCGAAATGGGCGCTGCGATGCCTGCCAAGGGCCCGCCTTTCAGACGGTCGTATTCCTCATAGGGCATCTCGAGCGTGACATGGCTGTTGCCGGATTCCACCTCCGCCACGCGGGCGGCGGCATCGGGGACGAACTTGATCGTCACCGTGTCGAAATCGGGCTTGCCACCCCAATAGTTCGCGTTGGCCTTCAGCCGGACGAAGGCGTTGCGTTCGAACTTTTCGACCATGTAGGGGCCGGTGCCGATCGGGGCTGCCTCGAACCCCTCGGCGCCGACCCGTTCGTAATAGGCCTTGGGCAGGACGTAGCCGGTCAGGAAATACATCCATTTGAAGATCGTCGGGTCGAACTGCGCAACATCGGCGATGACCTTGTTGCCTTCGACGCGGTGGTTGGCCAGCGTGCCCCAGACGAACTGGATCGGGCTGCCGGTTTCCGGGTTCGCGACGCGGGCAAGGCTCCACGCCACATCCTCGGCGGTAAAGGGCGATCCGTCATGCCAGGTGACACCTTCGCGGACGGTCATGCTGACCTGCGTGCGGTCGTCGTTCCAGCCCCATTCGGTCAACAGGCCGGGGGCCGGGGTCAGGTCGGGCTGTTGCAGGATGTATTGGTCGAAAACCGACTGATACAGGCCTTGGATCGTCGGGTTCACCGCACTTGGGCCGACAGTCGGGTCCCAGGACGGCAGGTTGACGTTGTAGGCGATCACCAGTTCGTCGATGGCCTGCGCAAAGGTGGGCAGGCCTGCGGTGCTGGCCGCCAGAGTGGCGGCGGAAAGCTGCAGAAGGCTGCGGCGATTGAGGTTCATGGTCGTTTTTCCCTGTTGGTTGTTCTTGGTTCTGGTTCAGTTTCCAGCGAGTTTGCGAGCCAGAAGAAAGCCCGATCCTGCCCCGGTGCCTGCGCCCGGCCAGACGGCGGCGCCGGTCAGGTGCAGGTTGGCAATCGGTGTCGCGCCGTCCGCATGGCCACGCGTGGGGCGAAACAAGAAGTTCTGCGAAAGGTGATGGCTGCCGCAGACCTGATCGCCCCCGACCAGGTTCGGGTTGTCGGCCTCCAACTCTAGCGGCGTCACGAGGCGGCGGGCAAGAGTTTTGGCGCGGGTGCCCGGCGCGTGCGCCTCGAGGATCGCCAGCGCGCGGTCGGCAAAGGGTTCGGCCACCTGCGCCCAGTCGGTTTCGGAAATCTCGCCCTTGGCATCGCCGGTGATTGTTCCGGGGGCCATGCGGATTTGCACCCACAGCACGTGTTTGCCGTCCGGTGCGCGGGCAGGGTCAAAGACGGTGGGTTGGCCCACGACGAGGATGGGTTCATCCGGCAGCAGTTGTGCCTGCGCCTGCTGATAGGTGCGCGCCATCTGGTCAAGGCTGGGGGCGATGTGGACGTAGGCATAGCGTCGCAACGCCGCCCCCGCACGCCAGTCGGGCAGGCTGTCCAACGCGAGGTGGATCATCATCGTGCCGGGGGCGTGACGAAAGCCTTTCATCGTACGGTCGAAATCGGGCGTCGTGCCGCCGGTCAGGCGGGGCAGCGCGCGGGGGGCAATGCCTGCGATCACCGCGCGTCTGGCGGTGATCCGGCGGCCATCGGCAAGCTCGACCCCGCTCGCGCGGCCGTTGTCATGCAGGATGCGGGAAACGGGGGCATTGGTTTCGACATGGCCGCCCCGCGCCTGAAGGGCCGCGACAAGGGCGCGGGTCACGGTATCGGCCCCGCCGTGCCCGATCATCATGCCAAAGGTTTGACCCGCCATGCCTTCCAGATACGGAAATATCGCGCCACCCGCGATGTCGGGGGCGAAATCCAGATGCATCCCCCACGCCCCGAGCATGGCGCGGCTGTGGGGATGTACAAAGGTTTCTTCAAGCCAGGCGCGGGGCGAGGCAAGCAGGAACCGCGTCAGGTCCAGCGTGCCGGCAACGCCTTTGGCGCGCATAGTTTTCAACAGGAAAGATGCAAGTGCACGGAATTTCATCTGTGACCCGAGGAGGCCGACGATATGCGGCGCCTCTGCCCCGAATCGGCTGCACAGGGTTTCCCAGGTTGCCGCATCCTGTGCCGAATGCGCGCCGATCGCAGCCAGCGTTTCCGCCATATCCGTCGAGACGCCCGCCCAGGTGCCATCGGGAAACGACGAGGCAAACGGGCGGCTCACCGGAACGAAGGCGCAGCCGTGGCGGGTCAGTTCTGCGCCATATGCCTTGAAAAACGGGCTGCCGGCAAATTGTGACAGGTTCATCGCCGCCCAGTCATGGCGAAAACCGGGAAGGGTGTATTCGCCGGTCTTGACCGCGCCCCCCGGCACGGCAGCCTGTTCGAACAGCCCCACGCGCCAGCCCTTGGCGGCAAGGTGCAGCCCGGCCGCCAACGTGTTGTGGCCCGCCCCGATCAGGACTGCATCGAAATCCCCGGCCATTGGTTCCCCGACAGAATGTCGCGGTGATATTTGCAAATGCATTCAAATCTGTCTAGCATGATTCCAGAGCCGCCGGTGCAGCCGGGGTGTGGAACAGTGCCGGGAAGGCTCGGCCAGATCGGGGAGATTGGTATGACCTCTGCAAGCGTTCTCGGGTCACTGGCGGGCATGCTCGCCTCGGGCGGGATCGAAGTGGTGGATTGCACGGGCGTGCTTGGCCCCGAGACGCCGCTGTTGAAACTGCCGCCGGATTTCGCCAGGGACACCCCGCCGATCAAGATCCACCGGATCAGCGAATACGATCAGGACGGGCCGTTCTGGGCGTGGAACTGGCTGGAACTGGGCGAACACAGCGGCACCCACTTCGATGCGCCGCATCACTGGATCACCGGCAAGGACCATGCCGACGGCTATACCGACACGCTGGATGTGCAGCGGCTGGTGGCCCCGGTGAACGTGCTGGATTTCAGCGCCGAATGTGGCGCGGACCCGGATTTCCTGCTGACCGTCGCGCATGTAAAGGCGTGGGAGGCCGAACACGGCGCGATCAACGCGGGCGAATGGGTCGTGCTGCGGTCGGATTGGGACAGCCGGGCACATGACGAGCGGTTGTTTCTGAACGCCAACGAGACAGGTCCGCACACCCCGGGGCCGACCGCCGAGGTAATTCAGTATCTGCTGGACAAGGGCATCGTCGGTTGGGGCAGCCAGTGCATCGGCACCGATGCGGGACAGGCGGGCGGCATGACACCGCCGTTTCCGGCGCATAACCTGTTGCACAAGAACAACTGCTTTGGTCTTGCCTCGCTTGCCAACCTCAGCAAGTTGCCTGCCAAGGGTGCGATCCTGATTGCGGCACCGCTGAAGATCAAGCAGGGCACGGGGTCGCCCATCCGGGCCTTGGCGCTGGTGCCGAAAGGCTGATCATGCGCCCGGATCACGTCATCATCGGCAGCGGGATCAACGCGCTGGTTGCGGGTGCGATGCTTGCGCTCAACGGCAACCGCGTGGTGCTGCTGGAGCGTGAGGCGGTTGCGGGCGGGTGTTTGCGCACCGAAGAGATCACGCTGCCGGGGTTTCATCATGACGTGATGGCGGCGACGTGGGTCTTGTTCCTGACCTCTCCGGCGGGGGCTGCCCTCGGCCCCCACCTTGCGCGGCACGGGTTCGAGTATTGCCACACGTCGCATCCGACGGCGGTGGTGCGCCCCGATGGCAGTGCGCTGGTACTGACCACGGACCGGGCGGCGAACGTTGCCGCATTCGACGCGCTGGCGGTGGGGGATGGCGCTGCCCATGCGCGGGACGTGGGCGGGGTCGAGGCGGATGCGCCGTTTCTGTTTGCGATTCTGGGCGGGTCGCTGTGGTCCTGGGCCACGGCCAGGCTGATGTTCGGTCAGGTGCGCAAGCGCGGTTTGCGCGGGCTTGCGTCGTGGTTCGGCACGGCCTTGGTGCCGGCGCGGGGTTGGCTGGAAACCGGGTATCGAAGCCCGCTGGTGCAGGCACTTTATGCCCCATGGGTGCTGCATTGCGGGTTGACGCCGGAAAGCACCTATTCCGGGCAGATGGGCAAGGTTGTAGCCTTTGCGCTGGAGGCGGCGGGCGCGCCGATCGTCAAGGGCGGATCGGGTCAGGCAGTTGCGGCGTTCAGGGCCTTGATCGGGGAAAAGGGCGGTGAAATCCGCTGTGGCGCGGATGTCGATCGTATTCTGGTGACGGATGGCCGGGTGCGGGGCGTGGCGCTGGCTGGGGGCGAAGAGATCGCCTGCAAGTCCGTGCTGGCCTCTGTCGCACCGGGGCAGTTGCAGGGGCGGCTGTTGCGCGACGTGAACCTGCCCGCGGATCAGGCGGCTGCAAAGGCGTTTCGCCATGGGCGGGGGAATTTCCAGTTGCATTACGCGCTGGATCGGCCCCCGGAATGGCTGTCGCCGGGTCTGGATCAGGTGGCGTTGATCCATCTGGCCGACGGGATCGAGTCCGTGTCGAAATCCGCCAATGAGGCCGAACGCGGGATGCTGCCCGAGGTGCCCACGATTTGCGCAGGGCAACCGCACCGGTTGGACCCGTCGCGCTGCCCTGACGGCAAGGCGATCCTGTGGGTGCAGATCCCGGATGCGCCGCGCGTGGTCAAGGGCGATGCGGCGGGGCAGATCGCGACCGACGGCGGGTGGAGCGCGGCCGTGCGCGAGGCGTTCGCCGACCGGATCGAGGGTATCCTGAAACGCCATATCCGCGATTTCGATGCGATCAAGCTGGCGCGGCGGGCCTGTTCCCCTGCCGATCTGGAGGCTGCGAACATCAACCTTGTCGGCGGCGATCCGTATGGCGGTCTGTGCAGCATCGACCAGTTCTTCATCTTCCGCCCCTTCGCCCATTCCACCAATGGTGTGGGGCAGGTGCGCGGGTTGATCCATATCGGGGCCTCGACGCACCCCGGCCCCGGCCTTGGCGGTGGTTCGGGCTTTCTTGCGGCGAAAAGGCTGGGCGCATGACAGATCAATCGCCCCCGGAAATGCCGCCCGACACTCTGCACCGGTTGGGGGAAATCGGGCTGACCAATTTCGCGCCCTATCTGATGAACCGCATCATGGGGCGCTATAACGCCAGCCTGCGCGATGACATGGCGGGGCTGGGCCTGACCACGCCCAAGATGCGTGCGTTGGCCGTGCTGTCGGTGATCGAGGGGCCGCTGATCCGGGAGTTGGCGGTCTATGCGGTGGCCGAGCAATCCACCCTGTCGCGCGCGCTGGATCAGTTGGCCACCGAAGGGTTGATCCGGCGCGCAACCGATGCGACCGACAGCCGGGCTGTGCGGATCTTCATCACCGAGGCCGGGCGCACGGCATTCGAGACGCTATGGCCCTGCATGTCCGAGGCGCATGCCCGGATGTTTCGCGGCATCCCCGCTGATGAACGACACGCCTTAGTCGGCACGTTGCAGAAGATGCTGAACAATATCCGCAGACACGAGATTTGACAGGGAAACCGGCCCTGGCAAGGCATTTGACAAACCGGTAGAGGGAGTGCAGACGATGAAGCGACTTGTGCCGACGGCCATTCTGGCGGTCTTGCTTGCCGGAGCGGCATTTGCCGAAGGCGTCCCGGGGGTCCGGGGGGTCAACCATATCGGGATCACGGTTCCCGACCTTTTACAGGCCGAGACGTTCTTTACCGACGTCATGGGATGCCAGAAAGCCACCGCCTTTGGCCCGTTCCGCGATGATACGGGCACGTTCATGCAAGATGTGCTGGCGGTCGATCCGCGCGCGGTGATCGAGCAGATCGTCCTGATGCGCTGCGGGTTCGGATCGAACATCGAGTTGTTCAAGTACACCGCGCCCGATCAGCAGACCCTGACCATCCGCAACAGCGATATCGGCGGGCATCACATCGCGTTTTATGTCGACGACATCGACGCGGCGGCGGCCTACCTCAAGGAAAAGGGCGTCAACACCAACATGGGGCCGATCCCGGTCAGCGAAGGTCCGGCGGCGGGGCAGACGATCCTGTACTTCTCGGCGCCTTGGGGTTTGCAGCTTGAGGCGATCTCGTTCCCGCAGGGGATGGCTTATGAAAAGGACGGCGGGCCGGTCCTGTGGTCCAACACCGATCCGTCCAGATAAGGGATAGCACAAGATGGCGGAACGGTCCTTCAAGGCGGAAGTGGAACATCTGCGCTTAAGTGCGGGGCAGACCTTCACCGGCGAAGGGATTCTGGCCATCACCAAGGCACTGCTGGAAAACGGCGTCGGCTATGTCGGCGGCTATCAGGGCGCGCCGATTTCGCATCTGATGGACGTTCTGGCTGACGCTGAGGAATTGCTGTCGGAACTCGGCATCCGGTACGAGGCGAATGCCAACGAGGCGGCGGCGGCAGCTATGCTGGCGGCATCGGTGCATTACCCCATTCGCGGGGCGGTGACGTTCAAGGGCTCGGCGGGGGTTAATGTAGCGTCGGATGCGCTGTCCAACCTT
>Ga0105047_10009757_pt1 | contig 15765 bp, 15 predicted proteins | sample MAT04_FD_78384 | JGI IMG/M metagenome (GOLD analysis project Ga0105047, IMG submission 78384) | Freshwater microbial communities from Lake Fryxell liftoff mats and glacier meltwater in Antarctica - MAT-04 (megahit assembly) | ecosystem: Environmental > Aquatic > Freshwater > Ice > Liftoff... | reverse complement strand
TTCACTGCGGCGGCTGCACGGCGGCTGCGCGGCGGCTTTCTTGGCGCGCCAGTGACGCCGTACACGGCTCCCACGTTGACGTTCGAGGCTGCTCGCGGTCGCGCAGCAGTCTCAAGCTTCGAGCGCGTCGAGCAGCGGATTGACGTACACGGTGTCGCGCGCGGTGACGCCGGCGAGGCCTTTGCCGCCGGTGCGGGTGCGCTTCACTTCGGCGAAGGCGCCGCGGCCGATGGCGTCCCAGATGGTCTCGCGCTGCACTTCGATGAGCATCTGATGCGCGCTGGCGAGGACTTCGCGGGCGCGATTCTCGATGATGCCGTCCTTCTTGAACTCGATCTCTTCGCCGAAGTGGCGTGCGGCGCCGAAGATGTATCGGGCGCTCTTCAGCGAGAGATAGCGGTCCATCAGCAGCGGGTTGTGGATCGCCTCGCTGAACATGCCGAGCAGCTCGATCGACTGGTTCGTGGTGACGCCGACGAGGTTGTAGAGCGCGTCGTGCACGTGGCTGTGAAAGATGTCCCCGGTCTTGTGCTTGGTCGGCGGCATCCACTTGATCGGGTGTTTCGGGAAGAGCTGCCGCACGAGCTGCGCTTGGGCTAGCTCGAGCAAGAAGGAGTCTTCGATCCACGGGTAGATCTCGTAGGCGTGACCGAGGCCGAGCTGCTCGTCGGCGACGCCGGCGCGATGCGCGAACGCCTCGTTGATGAACTGCGAGGAGAGCACGGTGTGCGCGGCCTCGACGGCGTCGGCGGTGGTGAGGTAGTTGTCCTCGCCGGTGTTGACGATGATCTTCGAGCGCGCGATCAGGCGGCGCGAGAAGTACTGATCGACGAAGGTCCGCTGCATGTTGATGTCGCGGAACAAGATCCCGTACATCGAGTCGTTGAGCAGCATGTCGAGGCGCTCGACCGCGGCCATCCACGCGATCTCGCTCATGCAGAGTCCGGACGAGTAGTTCGTCTGCATCACGTAGCGCGTGAGCTCTTCGCCCGCGGCGTCGAGCGACTGGCGCACGATCTTGAAGTTCTCTTGCGTCGCGTAGGTGCCGCCGTAGCCCTCGGTGGTCGGGCCGTGCGGCACGTAGTCGAGCAGCGACTGCGCGGTCGCGCGGATGACGGCGACGACATCGGCACCGCCGTGCGCGGCGCTCTTCGCCTGGACGGCGTCGTCGTAGATGTTGCCAGTCGCGACGATGACGTATTTGTGCGGCGTCTCGCCCGTGCCGAGGCGCTTGCGCTTGCCCTCGCGCTCGTCGCGCGCGTTGTCGATGCGGGTGAGCGCGGCGTGCGTTGGCGCCGCGAGCGCTGCGCGGATCTGTGCGACGTCTTCGCTGCCTTCGGCGTCGATCGGCGCGGCGCCGTAGGCCAAGCGCTCGGCGGCTTCTTGCAGTGACGGCGCGCCGCGCAGCAGCTCGCGGCCGAGAAAGAACGCGATGCCGCGGCCGAGCAGCTTCTGCCCGTGCACGCGCTCGACCAGCAGGTTCACCAGCGGCGCGCCTTGATCGTCGACGCCGTCGATGCCGTAAGCGCGCGCGACGGTGCGCTCCACGCCGACGGTCGTGTGGCGATCGATGAAGTGCTGCACCTCGTCGGCGATCTCCGCCGCGAGTCGCCGGCAGTCCGCGACCACCGACTCATCCATGGGTACACAGGCCATTTGCCGGCGGTTCTAACATGCGCGCCGGCTAGCGCCCGCGAGTGCTCGTGGCGGTGCTCTACGCCGTCAGCGCTCGCTGCGCCGCTCTGCGCTGCCGCGTCCATTCGATGTACCATCGCCGCCGATGCCAACGCGCGAGACCAAACGTGGCTATGAGCCGCTAAGCGGCGCTGACGACACGACCGCAGTCGGTGGCGAGGCGCCGCGCGAGAAGGCTGAGCGCAAGCCGCCGCTCGAGGTGCAGATCACGCGAGTGCGCAGCACGCCCGGTCGCGCGATGCTGTCGCACGTCGAAGGCTCGCTGCCGATCCTCGAGATCTGGACGCGCAACACGATCTACTTCTGCGACGCGAATTTCGTGTGCATCGAGATCCGCGACCGGGTGACGAACAAATCCGAAGAGAAGCACGCGGTGCTCGGCGCGAAGCTGCTCGGCGGCCACAAGCGCTACGCGAAGACGCTGCACCTCGTGCGACCGCTGCCGCTGCCCGGGACGCAGGCGGTGTTCCTGCGGCCGAACGCGCGCCGCGACGCGCAGGCCTATACGAGCCCGGTCGAGCGCGTGGTGTTCAACTATCAGGTCGCCGCGCTCGAGCTCTCGACCGACCCGCAAGAAGCGTGGGCGGACGTCACCAACCTGAATCTGCGCTGAATCGCTGCGCGGCATCTCTGGTAGCATCGTGCGCCCATGCACGTCGTCGTAGCCACCGCCACGACCGCGCTCGAGCGCGCGCTTGCACGGCCGCTCGAGGCTGCCGGTCACGAAGTCGTACGGGCGCGCACGGGGAGTGAGCTCTCGGCGCTGCTGGCCGGGAATCCGAAGCCGTCGGCGGCGTTCGTAGCGCGGCGCTTGCCGGGCGGCGATGCGATCGCGCTGGCGCTCGCGGGTGATGTGCCGATGGTGCTGGTCTCGGCCGACGACGCCGATCGTCAGGCCGCGCACGGCGCGCACCTCGCGGGCTTTTTGCTGGTGCCGTTTGCGCCGGCCGAGGTGCTCGCGTCGCTCGGTGTGTCGACGCGCACCAAGCGCGTGGTGCTGCTCGCCGACGACAGCGAGCTCGTCCATCGCCACACGACGCCGATCCTCGAGGAGGCGGGCTACGAGGTCGTGCACGCGTACGACGGCGCGCAGGCGCTCGCGCTGCTGCCGGAGGTGCGCCCGGATCTGGTCATCACCGACGTCGAGATGCCCGGCAAAGACGGCTACGAGGTCTGCGCAGCGATCAAGGCGAGCGAGACCACGCAGCACGTGCCGGTGGTGATCTGCTCGTCGCTCGGCGAGGCTGCGGATCTCGAGCGCGGCTTCGATGTCGGCGCGGACGACTATCTGGTGAAGCCAGTCGTGCCGGAGGATCTCATCTCGCGAGTGCGCGCGCTGCTCGCCGGGGTGGAGCTCGCGGGGCGTGAGCGCGTGCTCGTCGTCGACGACTCGCCGGCGATTCGCCACTTGGTCGGCGACGCGCTGTCGCGCCAGGGCTTCACCGTCACCACCGCGTTCGATGGGCTCGATGGCTGGGAGCGCGCGCTCGCCGCGGACCCGCCGTTCGATCTCGTGGTGACCGACTACGACATGCCGCGGATGACCGGCTTCGAGCTCGTTCATGCGCTGAAGAACGAAGATCAAACCCGCAGCACGCCGGTGCTGATGCTGACGGCGCGCGACACTCGGCGCGATCAAGCGCAGATGCGCGCCGCTGGGCTCAATGCGTATTTGGTCAAGCCGTTCGGCGCGGACAAGTGCGTCGCGCTGGTCGAGCGCATGCTCGCGGAGCGGCGGCTGCGCGCGTACAAAGAGGCCTCGCGGCTCTACATCAGCGATGGCGCGGTGCGCGCCGCGGAGGCGCAGGCGGAGAGCAATCAGCTGTTCGCGTATCGCGCGCACGAGCTCGAGCTGTCGGTGTTGTTCAGCGACATCGTCGGCTTCACCTCGATGTCGAGCGTGCTGCCGGCGCCGCAGGTGGTGGAGCTGCTCAACGGCTTCTTCGACGCGATGTGTCCGATCATCAAGTCGCGCGGCGGCGACATCGACAAGTTCATCGGCGACGCGATCATGGCGCTGTTCGAGGAGTCGCCGCGCTTCGACGAGCCCCATCCGCTGCGCTGCGTGCGCGCGGCTTGGGAGATGCAGCGCGCGCTCGATGTCTTCAACGCCAGCATCGGCCGCGAGCCGCCGCTGCAGATCCGCATCGGCGTGAACACCGGCCCGGCGGTGCGCGGCGACATCGGCAGCCGCTACGTGCGGCGCGACTACACGGCGATCGGCGACACGGTGAACCGCGCGCAGCGCTACGAGGCCAATGCGCCGAAGGGCGGCGTGCTAATCAGCGCCGAGACCTACGCGCGCGTGAAAGATTCAGTCATGTGTGAGCCGCTCACCGGGCTCAAGCTCAAAGGCATCGAGAACCCGATCACGGCGTACGTCGTGACAGGCATCGTGGGAGGCTGACGACGTGGGAACCCGCATCCGAGTGCTCATCGCCGACGACAGCGCGTTCATGCGCGCCGCCGTCGCACGGATCTTGAGCGCCGAGCCGCGCTTCGAGGTCGTCGGTCAGGCGCGCGATGGACAAGACGCCGTCGAGCAAGCGCGCGCGCTCTCGCCGGACGTCGTCACGATGGACTTCAACATGCCGCGGCTGAACGGCGCGGAGGCGATCCGCGCGATCTTCCGCGATCGTCCGGTGCCGGTGGTGATGCTGAGCGCGCACACGGGCGCGGGCGCGCGCGAGACGATGGAGGCGCTCGCGGCCGGCGCGGTCGACTTCGTCACCAAGCCGCAGGGCGAGGTGAGCGTCGATCTCAGCGTGATCCGCGATGAGCTGATCGAGAAGATCGTCGCGGCCGCGGCCGCACGTCCGGTCGCGCCGCTGACCGCTGCGCCGTCGGACGACGCGCTCGGCAGCACGCGCAGCCGCGCCGAGCGCACCACCGTAAACGTGCGCGGCAAGGAGCTCGTCGGTGCGCTCGCGGCCGCCGAGGCGCGCCTCCTCGCGGGCGAGCGTGCAGCGGCGGCGCGGGCATCGCGCACCAGCTCCTCGTCGATGCTCGAGCCGGCGGTCATCGTCGGGATCTCGACCGGCGGCCCTTCGGCGCTCGAGCGCTTGCTACCACGGCTGCCGACGGACTTTCCCGCTGGCGTGCTCATCGTGCAGCACATGCCCGCGCAGTTCACCGCGGCGCTCGCCGAGCGGCTCGACCGGCTTTCGGCGCTGCGCGTGCGTGAGGCGCGCGAGGGTGATCGCATCAGCACCGGCACGGTGCTGATCGCGCCGGGCGACTACCACGTCGTCGTCGCTCCTGGCGGCGTGCTCAAGCTGATGCAGAGCCCGCCGGTGAACGGCTGCCGACCGAGCGCGGATGTCACATTCCAGTCGGCGGCGCCCGTGTACGGTGGGCGCATGATCGGCGTCGTGATGACGGGCATGGGCAAGGATGGCGCGCTCGGGCTCGCGGCGGTGCGCGCGGCCGGTGGGCGTGTTGTCGCGCAAGATCGCGAGTCGAGCGTCATCTGGGGCATGCCGAAGGCGGCGGTCGACGCAGGCGTCGTGCACGACGTGGTCGCGCTCGATCTTCTCGCGCCGCTGTTGCGCCGGCTCGCCGAGGGGCTCACTTGAGCGCGTGATGCTGATTCCCGACGATGTGCTCGCTCGCCCGGTGGAAGAGGCCGCGCGGCTGTTCGCGCTCGCATTTCTCGACGAGGCCACTGCCGCCGCGCCGCGGCTGAGCGATGGCGACGACCCCGAGGCGCTGCACGATTTTCGCGTCGGTCTGCGGCGCTTGCGCAGCGCGCTGCGTGCGTATCGACCGGCGCTGCGCGGCGCGCTGAAGAAGTCGCTCGCGAAGGAGCTGCGCGCGCTCGCCGCGGCGACGGGTGGCGGGCGCGACGCCGAGGTGCTGCTCGCTTGGGTGGAGACGCAGCGAGATTCGCTACTGCCGCGCGAGCGTAGCGGGCTGAGCTGGCTCGCAGCCTCGCTCGAGCGCCGCCGCGACGATGGCTACGCCGCGGTGCAGCTCGATGTGGCGCCGCGCTTCGCCGTGCTCGAGCGCAAGCTGCGCGGCGCGCTCGAGGTCTATCACGTACCGATGCGGCTCGGCGAGAAGCGCTCGGTGCGCACCCTCGCGGTGGAGCTCGCCGCGCTCGTGCGCCACCACGCCGACGATCTCGGCGCGAAGCTCGCCGACGTCCACGCCACCACCGACGAAGAGGCTGGGCACGAGGCGCGCATCGCGTCGAAGCGGCTGCGCTATCTGCTCGAGCCGGTGCGCGATCGCGTGCCGGGCGCGAAGGAGCTGCTGCGCGCGCTGAAGGAGCTGCAGGATCTGTTCGGCGAGCTGCACGATCTACAGGTGCTGGCGCGCGAGATCGGCGACGCGACATCGCGCGCTGCGGCGGAGCGCGCGCGGCGTCTGCACGATCTCGCATTGTCGGAGAACGACGGTGGCGCGAGCACCCGCCGCGCGGCGCGGGACGACGAGCGTCACGGGCTAATCACACTGGCGACGCGCGTGAAAGCGCGCATCGACCAGCTGTTCCTCGCGGCGAACCGGCGCTTTCTCGGCGTGCACACTGCGGCACTGCTCGACGCGGGCGCGGAGATTGCGCGCGCGCTCGAGATGCACGCGAGCGCGGGGCAGGAGATCGAGCGCAAATATCTGCTCTCTGACGTGCCGCCCGAGGCCGCCGCAGCGCCGAGCAAGCAGGTCGCGCAGGGCTATCTTCCCGGTGAGAAGCTGATCGAGCGCGTGCGCAAGGTCGTGCACGCGGACGGCACGGTGAAGTGCTTCCGCACGGTGAAGCTCGGCGCTGGGCTGGTGCGCGTCGAGGTCGAAGAAGAGGCGCCGCTCGAGCTGTTCAAGAAGCTGTGGCCGCTGACGAAGGGCAAGCGCGTCAGCAAGCGACGGCATCTGGTCGCGGCGGGCGAGCGCACTTGGGAGATCGATGTGTTCGTCGATCGTCCGCTGGTGCTCGCCGAGATCGAGCTCGCGTCGGCCGAAGAGGCCGTGGTGATCCCCGATTGGCTCGCGCCGTTCGTCGTGCGCGAGGTCACGGACGAGTCCGAATACGTGAACGCGCGCCTGGCGAAGTAGCGCTCCCGCGTCGCGCTCGCGGACGAAGAGCGCGCTCGTCGACGAACGACGCGCTCGCCTCTCGCCGGCAGCCGTCCGCGGCCCTACCATCGCGTCGTGCCGGCCTACGACGCGATCCTCGTTCTCTCGTTCGGCGGTCCCGAGGGACCGGATGACGTACTGCCGTTCCTCGAGAACGTCACGCGTGGCCGCGGCGTGCCGCACGCTCGCCTGCTGGTCGTCGCCGAGCACTACCTGCACTTCGGCGGCGTCTCGCCGATCACCGCGGAGAATCGCGCGCTCGTCGCCGCGCTCGACGCGGAGCTCGCGGCGAACGGCCCCCAGCTGCCAGTGTACTTCGGCAACCGTCATTGGCAGCCGTACCTCGAGGACACGCTGCGGCAGATGGCCGACGACGGCGTGAAGAGCGTGCTCGCGTTCGTCACCAGCGCGTTCTCGTCGTACTCCGGCTGTCGCGCGTATCGCGAGGACATCGCGCGCGCACAAGCCGCGATCGGCGAGCGCGCACCGCAGGTGCACAAGCTGCGCGTGTTCTTCGATCATCCGCTTTTTCTCGATGCCGTCACCGAGCGCGTGCGCGACGCTCTCGCCCTCGCGCCGGCCGATGCCGCGCTCGTCTTCACTGCGCACAGCGTGCCGACCTCGACGGCGCGCACCAGCCGCTACGAGGCGCAGCTGCGCGCTGCGGCGGCGATCGTCGCCGAGCGCGTCGGTCGCGCGCAGTTCGATCTGGTGTGGCAGTCGCGCAGCGGTCCGCCGAGCGTGCCCTGGCTCGAGCCGGACATCGGCGATCATCTGCGCGCGCTGCACGCACGGGGGACGCGCGACGTCGTCGTCTCGCCGATCGGATTTCTCTCCGATCACATGGAGGTCGTCTGGGACCTCGACGAAGAAGCGCGACTGATCGCCGCGGAGCTCGGCCTCGGCTACGTCCGCGCCGCGACGCCGGGCACACATCCGTCGTTCGTCGCGGCGATCCGCGAGCTCATCTGTGAGCAGGTCGAGGCCGCGCCACGCCGCGCGCTGACGCTGCTTGGCGAGGGCACCTGCGCTGCCGATTGTTGCCCGGCGCCGACGCGGCCGGCGGCTGCCCCCAGCGCGCGCTGAGCGTCTCGACTACGACGCGCTGCCGCCGCCACGTCGATGGCGCGTGTAGAGCGCGTCGCGCCAGGCGATGACGTCGGCGTATTGCTGCGCGACGGCGTTGCGCGTCCACGCCTCGCGGGTGCGCGGACCTATCGGCACGTATTGCGCGCCCACCGGCACGACGACGTTCACCGCGCACGCGGCGATGATGTCGGCGAGCGTGAAGCGATCGCCCAGCAAAAACTGGCCCGCGCCGGCAGCGAGCGCGGCGCGAATGGCGCTGAGGATCTCTACGAGCGCCGCCTCGTGCGCTGCCTCAGCGTCGAGCGCGACGGTGTACTTGCGCGCGATGAAGCGCGCGCCGATCTGCCCGACGGTCTTGCGCAGCAGCGTCGGGATGAAGCTCGGCACTGCCTCTTCGAGCGCGCCTGGGGTCGTGCGCATGCGCAGCGTGACGAGCGCACGTCCGGCGTCACAGGCACGCTCGCAGTGCGCGTTCCAGCGGTCGACGGCGGCGCGTTCGCTCGGCTGCTCGAGCGCGTCGTGCGTCGCGCGTGCGTCGGCCCAGCGCGCGATCGCTAGCGAGCCCATCACTACCTCGCGCTCCGCGAGCAGCGTCGGCACCGAGATCGCGCCGCGCAGCTTGCGGGTGCGCACGCGCAGCGCGATTTCGTCGATGAGCGGCGTGTGCTCGACGAACGTGTATGCGAGCTGATGATGGTCGAGCGCCCAGCGCGCCTTCTCGGTCCACGGCGAATACGACATGCCGAAGAGTCGCGTCTCGGTCGAGCTGTGAGAGGACATCGGGGCGCAGCATCGCGCGGCTTCCGCGTCTCGCCAAGCCGTGCGATCGTCGGCGCGTGCCGCTACCGAAAATCTCCACTGCGCACGCCGCTCGAGCGGCGACCGAACCTTCGCCGTCGACATCTGCCGTCGCGCGCTCGCCATCGACACGCGCGATGCGTGTGCTCGCCAGGCGCTGGCTCTCGGTGCTGGCGCTGTTCGTCGCCGCGGCTCTTCCACTGGCGCAGGTCGGCTCAGCTGCCGCGCAGCACACCGGCGGCAGCTTCGGTGGCGGCGGATTCGGCGGCAGCCACAGCAGCGGCGGCTTTGGCGGCGGCAGCCACAGCAGCGGCGGCTTCGGCGGCGGCAGCCACAGCAGCGGCGGCTTCGGCGGCGGCAGCCACAGCAGCGGCGGCTTCGGCGGCGGCAGCCACAGCAGCGGCGGCTTTGGCGGCAGCAGTAGCCATTCCTATGGCGGCACGTCGGGCAGCTCCTACGGCGGCGGCTATCGCAGCGCGGATGGCAACTATCGCGTCGCCCGCGGCAGCGACGGCTTCGTGATGGGCCTCGCGTTCTTCGTCTTCATGCTCGTTGTCGTGGTGAAGCTCAGCGGCGCGGCCAAGTCCAACAACACGGCGAACCTGCAGCGGCACTACGAAGAGCTGACGACTACGCCACTCGCGCACTACGCGCCGCTCGTCGACGTCTCGGCGATTCACCTCGCGCTCGACTGGCGCGCGCGGCCGGCGCTGCAGAAGCGGCTCGAAGAGCTCGCTCGCGGCGGACACACCGGCTCGCCCGGCGGCCTCGCGCACCTGCTGCACGAGACTGTGATCGCGCTGCGCCGCAGCGAGACCAGCTGGCTCTATGCGGGCGCCGTCAACGCGCTGCCGACGCCGGCTCCGACCGCCGAGCAGACGTTCCGCAAGATTGCGGCGGACGCGCGGGTGCGCTTCGTCGTCGAGAGCGTGCGCGCCGTCGACGGAGTCGTCGCCAGCACCGCCGCCCCGGAGATGCGCGCGCGGGCCGACGAAGGTCCCGGCCTCGTCGTCGTCACGCTGGTGGTCGCCGCGACGCGCGAGATCCCCGACATTGCCCGTGCCACTGACGCGCATCAGCTGCACGAGCTCCTGCGCGAGCTCGGCTCACTCACCGCGCGCGACATGATCGCCCTCGAGGTCATCTGGTCGCCCTCCGCCGCGAACGATCGCTTGAGCAGCGCGGAGCTCGAAGTGCTCTATCCCGACATGCATCGCATCGACGAGAACACCGTCGTCGGCCGCGTGTTCTGCGGCTATTGCGCTGTGCCGTTCCCGGCGGAGCTGTTGCGCTGTCCGAGCTGCGGCGCGCCCGGCAGCGAGGCGAAGCGCGCGCTCAGCTGAGCTTGCTCATCGACGCGCGCCGCACGTACCCACGGGCGCGCACGTCACTGCAGGCAGACGTCACTGCAGCGCGAAGAACACCGGCACCAGCAGCACGGTGACGGCCATGATGATCAGGTCGAGCGGCAGACCGATGCGCAAGAAGTCGGTGAAGCGATAGCCGCCAGGTCCGTAGACCATCAGGTGCGTCTGATAGGCCGTCGGCAGCGCGAAGCCGCTCGACGCGGCGATGGCGATCACCACGGCGAACGGCATGAACGGCACGCCGAGCGAGAGCGCGGCGGCCTTGGCGATCGGGAACGCGATGACGGCGGCGGCGCTGTGCGTGACCAGCTCGGTGCAGAGCAGCGTCGTGAGGTACACACCGAGCAACACGCCGCGCGGGCCGAGCGCCGAGGTCGCGCCGACCAGGCCCTCGGCGAGCGCCGCCGCTGCGCCGCTCTTGTCCATCGCCTTGCCGATGCCGATCGCCGCGCCGATCGCCAGCAGCACCTGCCAGTCGATCGCCTTCCGCGCCTGCTCGAGCGAGAGACAGCCGGTGACGATCATCAGCGCTGCGGCGACCGACGCTGCGATGAGCAGGCTCACGTGCGTCACGCTCTCGGCCGCGTTCACCGCGACCATCACGCCGATGATCGCGATGGCGATCCACGCGCGCTCGTGTCGCAGTGGCTGCGAGCCGGGCACGCTCACGAGGAAGAGCTCGCGCGAGTGGCGGTGCGCCTCGACGAAGCGCGGATGCGCCTCGACCAGAACGGTGTCGCCGACGCGCAGCTCGATGTCGCCGATCTTGCGCACCAGGCGCTCGCCGCCGCGGTGCACGGCGATCACGGCGGCGTCGTAGCGCGTGCGGAAGCGCGCTTCGCGGATCGTCATGCCGATGACCGGGCACGCACGACCGACGACGGCCTCGACCAGCACGCGGTTCGCGCGCGAGCGATCGGCGAGCTTGAAGACTTGATCGGTCGCCGGGCGCAGGCCACGGATCTTCTGCAGATCGACGACCGCATCGATGATGCCGACGAAGATCAGCCGATCGCCGCCGCGCAGGCGCTGATCGGGCGCGACCGCGACGATCGACTCTCCATCGCGCTCGATCTCGACGAGGTACGCGCGCTGTAGATGACGCAGGCCCGCGTCCTCGACCGTCTTGCCGTCGATCGCGCTGCCGTGCTCGACCAACATCTCGACGGTGTACTCGCGCGCGTCGTCGAGCGTCTCGCCCGTCGTGCGCCGATCTGGCAGCAGCCAGCGCGACGCGGCGAGCACGTATGCGATGCCCGCGATAGCCGCGGGCAAGCCGACCTGGCCAATCGTGAACATCCCCATCCGCGGCAGCTGCGCGTCGACCAACATCGCCTGCACGATGAGGTTCGTGCTGGTGCCGATCAGCGTGCAGATCCCGCCGAAGATCGCGAAGTAGCTGAGCGGGATGAAGAGCTTGCTCGCCGCGAGGCCGGTCTTCTTCGACCAGTCGTTGACGACCGGCATGAACATCGCGACGACGGTCGTGTTGTTGAGGAACGCGCTCGACGCGGCGACCGGCAGCACCAGCCGCGCTTGCGCGCCGAGGACGCTGCGCGGCCGGCCGAGCACGCGCTCGGTGAGCAGCGACATGCCGCCGGTCTGCGACAGACCCTCGGCGACGACGAACAACACTCCCACGGTGACCAGCGCCTCGTTGCCGAAGCCGGCCGCGAGCTCACGCGTCGTCGGCAGCCGCGCGGAGAACGAGGACAACACGCCGATCGCGCCAGCGCCCGAGAGCAAGACGAGATCGGGCGCCATGCCGCGCACCATGGCGACGAGGCAGGTACCCAGCACGGCGAGCGTGGCCCACGCTTCCCATTCCACCGCCGCCCTATATCACGCGACGCCGAGAGAACGCCCGAGAGTGGCGTGTGCGTCCGGCACTACAGCGCGAACGCAGGCGCGTTGGTCAGCGCGAAGAACGAGCGCAGCGAGCGCATCGGCACGGGCGGTGGTGAGCCACGCATGCCGTGTCGCAGCGCGCGCCACGACTCGAAGTCGATCGCGGTGAAGCGCAGGCCCGCGCAGTAGCCGCGATCGCCGTCGCGATAGCCCTCGACGACGCGCGCCACGACGGCCTCAGCGTCGATCCACTCGCGCGTGCTCGGCATCTCGATCGACAGCAGCATCGTCTCGCCGACGACGACTCCGGCATCACAGGCGAGCAGCAGCCCGTCGGTCGAGAGGTCGAGCGCCTTCTCGCCGATGAGCCGAAAGCCATTCTCGGCGACGGCCTGGCAGCGCGCGCGCACGGCACGACGAACGGTGCTTCGGTCCGACGCCCAGAGCTTGATCGCATCCATCGAGATCCTCCTTCAGTCCCGGCTCGCCCGCCGAGGTACAGGGTATTCCGCGAACCTACATGAGCGCGGATCGCGTCCCAAGTTCCTGCACAAGCGCGCGAGCGGGCTGCTATGAGCGTCAGCGAATGCGGCCCACGACGAAGCCGGACGGTCGAATCGCGTGGCGCGTCGGGAGCCGCCCGAAGAGCAGTCGCGCGCTTGCCGTGACGCAGCGCAGGGGCCGCCTGACGTTCGCGGTCATGCTGCTGCTCGCCTGTGTGGTGCTGCTGCGCGCGGAGCCGGTGCGCGCGCACATGGGCTCGACGAAATACCTGTTCGTGGAGCGCACCGAGGCGGGCGCGGTGGTGCTCGCGGACGTCGACGTCGTCGACGCCGCCTACGAGCTCGGGCTCGACGAGAGCGCCGCCGAGTCAGTGGTCGTCGCGCAGGCGCCGCGCATCGGCCGCTGGCTCGAAGGCGCGCTGCACATCCGCGCGGCGCAGGGCGCGTGTCACGGCCGCGCCGAGCCGGCCACGGTGCGCGATCGCGACGGGCGCCGCTATCTGTCGCTGCGCATGACGTTCACGTGTCCCGAAGGTGCGACGCGCTTGGTCCTGCGCGACGACGCGATCTTCGACGACGATCCGCAGCACGAGGCGATCGTGCGGCTGTCGAGCGACGAGGGCGCGAGCGCGACCGTGCTGCGCGCGCGCAGCCGCGAGCTGATCGTCGAGAACGAGAAGAAGAGCCTATGGGACGTCGTCGCGACGTTCACGCTCGAGGGCGCGCTGCACCTGCTCTCCGGCTACGACCACATGTTGTTCTTGCTGTCGCTGCTGCTCGTCGCGGGCGAACACGCCGCGCGCGACGGCACGAAGAAGGCGCTGCGCGAGGTCGCGTTCGTCGTCACCGGCTTCACCATCGGGCACAGCATCACGCTGATCGCCGCGGCGCTCGACCTCATCGTGCTGCCCTCACAGCTGGTCGAGATCGCGATCGCAGCGTCGATTCTGTTCGTCGCGCTGTGGAATTTGTGGCGGCCGGATCATCGCCGCGGCCTGCCGTACGTGGCGATCGCGTTCGGGCTGATCCACGGCTTCGGCTTCTCGTCGGTGCTGCGCGAGCTCGTGCTGCCGCGCGCCGGACGCGTCACCGCGCTGCTCGCGTTCAACCTCGGCATCGAGCTTGCGCAGCTCGCCGCGGTCGCCGTCGTAATCGGGCCGCTCGCGTGGGCTGCGCGCCGGCCGGGCTTTTATCGCACTTGGGTCGTGCGTGGCGGCTCGGCGGTCATCGCGGTGATCGCGACGTATTGGATGATCGAGCGCGCGCTCGGCTGGGGCTGAGAAGGCTGTCGCTCTGCGCGCATCTTCCGGCCGGTGACGTCGTTGAGTTATCCTCGACGGCGATGGCCGAAGAAGAGCACCGCCGCGCCGAGCGCCACATCGTGTATTTCGTCGCCGAGCTGCTGCCAGAAGACGGCGAGCGCGGGCGTGTGGCGATCACCCACGATGCGAGCGAGACCGGGCTGCTGCTGCTGACGCGCGCGCACCTCGAGCTCGGCCAGAGCGTGACGGTGCGCGTGCTGCTGCCGGGCGACGTCGAGCAACGGCGAGCCGTCACGGGACGCGTCGTGCGACGCGAGGTGCTCTCGCCGGCAGAGGTCGACTTCTGGAAAGAGAAAGTCGCGTTGGAGTTCGACGTGCCCGAAGGTGAGCTCGCGCGCGAGATGTTGATCGCGGCCGTCCGCTACGAGCCGTGAGGCGCAATCGGCGCGAGCGTCACAGCGCCGCGCGCTTGCGCAGCGCGCTCATGTGCACGCCGCCGAGCACCATCGCGTAGCCGAGGAACATCGTGCCGACGGGCGCATAGATGCCGAGCGCGAGCGCGCCCGCGAGGCCAAGCCCGATCATCGTGATCGTCGGCGCGTACACGTCGAACGGCGACTCACGCGGCTCGCCGCGCGCCTCGAGCGTCGCGACGAACGGCGCGATGCGCGGGTCTTCGTGGAGCGCGCGTCCGTCGGCGACGGCGTGGCCCCAAGAATCGAACAGCGCGATGTCGCAGTGGGGGCACTCGCCGTCGTACGCGAACGTGTCTTCGCAACGCGCGCACGCGTAGCGCAGCGTGTCGCGCGGCGGTGGCGCGGGCTCTGCAGCGCGCGGCGCGGGGCGCTCCCAATACGGGTTGCCGCGCAGGTGCGAGCGCGCGGCTTCGTACGCCGCGACCACCTCGCGCAGGCGCTCCGTCGCGCGCGGATCGCCGGCGCGACGATCGGGATGCAGCTCGTGGACCAAGCGCCGAAACGCCGCGCGCAGCTCGCGCTCATCGACGTTCTCCTGCACACCGAGCACGCGAAAAGGGTCCCAGCTCATCGCACCATCCTACGGCGCTTCCGCGCCCGTCTGCCCTGGCCCATGACTCTTGGCTATGACCGGCGCTCTCGCCAGCTGCCATCGACAGCGAGCGCGCGGTGAAGTTCCCAATTTTGCGCTCCTCGTAGCGAGATATTTAGGCTCCGCGCGCCGCAGGCTGCGCTACACCTCCCCCCATGAGCTTCGGCAAAAATCCACACGTCCCAAAGGCCGAAGCCGCTGAGCAGAAGGCCGCCGACGCCGTTGACGAGATCGCGCGCGAGCGCGCTTACCGCGAGGCCGCGCACCAGTGGGATCGCGCTGCGGAGCGCGAGAAGCCCGGCAAACAGCGCAGCGCCTACGAGGCGAGCGCGACGCGCAACCGCGAGCTCGCCGATGGCAGCGCGCCCGAAGACGACGCGCCGCCGCCAGGGCGCGATCAGCGGCAGCTGAACTGACCGCGGCAGCAGAGCTGACAGCGCGCGCGAGCGAGCGCTGACCGCTCTTCGCGGTGCTCGCTTCCGTCAGGGCCGCCGGAACGAGACGGTCGCGCGCGCGTAGTGGAAGTAGAACCAGCCGAGACCGCCATCGGTCGTCTCGAACGCGAGGCGCTCGCGCAGCCGCGTGCATGCCGCGGCTGGAACCGTCCCCGCGGCGCACAAAGCGTCGAGATCACCGAGCACCAGCGTACCGATCTGTCCGTCGACACCGATGACGCGCAGCTGATCGGACTCCGCGAGCGCGGCGAAGAACAGCGTCGTGCGCCGCACGTCGAGCGAGGTCGGCGCGGCCGAGCAGTGGTACACGTCGACGCCGCCGCTGCGGACCGGGCAGACCGGGCGAATCTGATTGTCCGCCGTGCCTAGCTGATAGTAGGAGACGTCGACGTCGGTCCCGGCGGTGTGTGTGCCGGCGGGATGCCCCGGATCGCCCCCGGATGTTCCGGGGATCGATCCATCCGCCTCGCTCATGTCCCCAGACCGAGGGGATGGAACGTCGGCGCATCGTCTCGCGTGACGCACGCGACGCGCGCGGCCGCGTACTGCACCAGGGCGACGACGTCGCGCCTCGCATAGCTGCGGTACTGGTTGCTCGCGGTCTCGTCGA
>Ga0105047_10009756_pt1 | contig 15765 bp, 18 predicted proteins | sample MAT04_FD_78384 | JGI IMG/M metagenome (GOLD analysis project Ga0105047, IMG submission 78384) | Freshwater microbial communities from Lake Fryxell liftoff mats and glacier meltwater in Antarctica - MAT-04 (megahit assembly) | ecosystem: Environmental > Aquatic > Freshwater > Ice > Liftoff... | reverse complement strand
GATCCATCTGACCAACGCCTGAGCCCGTCGTACCGAACGTACGTACGAACGTCGCCATGGCCGCCTCCGACCAGGACCGCCTGCTGGGATTCCTCGGGCGTCAGACCAGAGCGGCGGCGGCGAGGTCGGCCGACCGCCACCAGGCGGCCAGGTAGGCGGCGGCGGCGAGGTACAGGCGTCCGGCACCGGGATCGTCTCGGGTGGCGTCGAGGCAGGCCAACGCGTACTTGGCCAGGTGCGCATCCTCGTGGACGGCGGCCGTGGCGACCACCGTACGAACCAGTTCGGGGACGGCGGTCGGTGGCGCGTGCCAGATGGTGGAGGCGGCCGATGCCGGCCCGTGCTCGAGCAGCTCGTCGGTGGGCACGACCGCATCCGGTGCGGGCACCCAGCGTGGGGCGACGTCGACCCCGCCGAGGGTGGCGCGGAAGCCGAGCACCCACGTGGCGGCCACGGCTACGGCATCGGCGGGCGACGGGCACGAGCGGGCGATGCTCAGGGTGGCCTGCGGCATCGTGAGGCAGTGCGTCCAGCCGTAGGGCGCGTGCGCCGGGTCGTCCTGGAGCATCGATCGTGCCGCCGTGCGCAGCAGCACGCGGCGAGCCTCACCGACGGCCAGGCCGCCGGTGGGCCCGGCGAGCAGCTCGGTCGCCAGCCCGCTGCGCTCGACCAGCGACATGGTCGGGTCGATGAACGTGGATCCGGGATCGCCCGGCGACGCGGGGCGGCGGAGGACCTCCTCGAGGGCGCCCCCACCGTCGGTCGCGGAGGCCTCGGGTCGTCGGTCGTGGAACCACGTCAGCTGTCGCTCGGGTGCCCGGGCCAGCTCGCGCACGATGCCGCGCAGGAGGCCGGTCGCCACCGGGCTGCGCGGGGCCACGCGCGGGAGCAGGTGCAGGGCGATGGCGCCGTGGCCGGCCCCAGCGAGGCGCGGGAGGACCACCGCGGCCAGCCCGGCCGAGAGCTCTTCGGCACTGGTGGTTCGGGCAGCCTGCTCGAGCCAGCCGTCGGCGTCGTCGACCTCGCCGGCGTCGACGGCGGCGGCCAGCCGGGCCAGGGCCACGGCGGCCGACGTGCTCTCGGCGCCGACGATCGCGCTGGCCGGCGCCCAGGCCGTCCCGGTGGCTGCGAACGTGGTTCCCACCCAGGCGAGGCGCTGCCGGGCGACGTCGTCGTGATCGGGGGCGAGGTGGACGAGGAGCCCGGCGCGGGCCAGGACCTCGAGCGGCGCGTGGAGCGTGAAGGAGTCGGTCGGTCCCCGTCGGGGCACGGCCACCACTGCGGCCACCTCCTCGAGCAGCTCGGCGTGGCTGGTGGCGGCGTCGACGGGGCCGTCTGGGGGAGGTGAGCTGGGCATGCCTCGAATCTAGAAGTTAACGTGAACTTGATGTCAAGCACCGACTGGGAACCGGCCGAAGACGACCGACTGACGATCGGCGAGGTGGCCGCGCGCGCCGGGGTCGAGACCTCGGCGCTGCGGTACTACGAGTCGATCGGCCTCATCCACGCCGAGCGCACCGAGGGTGGCCAGCGGCGCTACCGACGCGACGTGTTGCGCCGGATCGCCTTCGTGCGCGTCGCTCAGCGTGTGGGGCTCACGTTGGAGGAGATCCGCCAGGCGCTCGACTCGCTGCCGTCCAAGCGCACGCCCACGCCACGCGACTGGGAGCGGTTGTCCACGCGGTGGCGGTCGCGCCTGGACGAGCAGATCGCCGTGCTCGAGCACCTGCGCGACGACCTCAGCTCCTGCATCGGGTGCGGGTGCCTCTCGTTCTCGGCGTGTTCGCTCTACAACCCGGCGGACGGCGCCGCCCGGCTCGGGACCGGCCCGAGGTTCCTGCTCGGGGACTCGTCGACCGATGTCACCGCGTCGAGCCGGCGGGACTGACCGGCCGGGCCGGATCGGCTACCAGCGGTGGCCCGATTCCATGGGGTGGGAGGGGGGTTGCGGCCCGAACCGTCGACCGCTGATCACCTCGGCGTCGACGACGATGAAGCGAGCGGCGAGGTGATCGGCCCACGGCTCGAGGGCGAGCTCCTGGGCCCAGGCCAGTTCGTCGGGGTCGTCGAGCACGCGCGAGTGGCCTTGTACGAGGACGCTCCAGCCGGCGTGGGACAGCGGGTCGAACCCATCGGCTTCGACGGCGACGATGCTGTGGTGGAGGGCGGTGTCGAGCTTGGTCCCCTCGTTGCTACGGATGACCACGACCGGATCGCTGCTCCCCGGCTGGGTGGTCAGGACGAAGTTGACGGGCAAGATGACCGGCAGCGCGTGCAAGCTGATGCCGATCCGGGCGACGGGCTCTGCCGCCAGCAGCGCCAGGCACTCCTCACGATCGATGCGGTGCACGCCAGCTGGCAACGGGGTTGGCGCGCCTGCCTTCCTGCTCCGGTTCGTGGGGTCCATGGAGCAGAGCCTTCCCAACCGGTGCGCAAGCCGCCAGGGTCGAAGGTCACCACGGCCGGCCGAGTCGGTCGGCCATCGATCCGATGGCGGCGCGTGTCAGACTCCCCGCATGATCCGTGTCTTTCTCCTCGACGACCACGAGATCGTCCGTCGTGGCCTGCGTGACCTGCTCGAGGCAAGTGGACGCATGGAGGTCGTGGGAGAGGCGGGCACCGCAGCCGAGGCCTACGCCCGCATCCCCCTGACCACGCCCGACGTGGCCGTGCTCGATGTGCGCCTCCCTGACGGCAACGGCGTCGAGGTGTGCCGCGACATCCGCTCGGCCAACCCCGAGATCAACTGCTTGATGCTGACGTCCTACGCCGACGACGAGGCGCTGTTCGACTCGATCATGGCCGGCGCCTCGGGCTACGTGCTGAAGCAGATCCGCACGACCGAGCTGCTCGATGCCATCGAGAAGGTGGCGGCGGGGCAGTCGCTGCTCGATCCGCAGCTCACGGCAAAGGTCCTCGATCGGCTCCGCAACGGCCAGGAGGAGGACGAGCGCATCCGAGGCCTCACCGGCCAGGAGCGTCGGATCCTCGCCTATTTGGCCGACGGGCTCACGAATCGTCAGATCGCGGCCGAGATGTTCCTGGCCGAGAAGACGGTCAAGAACTACGTGTCGAACCTCCTGGCGAAGATGGGCATGGCTCGCCGGACCGAGGCCGCGGTGTACGCCGCTCGCCTGGCCGAGCGCCAGGGCCGATCCAACGACTGACGCCGGGCGCGACACGAGCCGCAGCGGCGGCTGCGGCTCGTGTCGGAACAGGGGCTCGGATCAGGCCGCAGGAGCGTTCGGATCGCTCACGATCATGGCCGTGACCATGCCGAAAAGGCCGTCGTCGTTCTCGGCATGCGTGAGGATGTGGCAGTGGTACGCCCACACGCCGACGTCGCCTGCTTCCCGCGGCATGATGAGCACGGTGAAGCGCTCGCCGGGGGCGACGTTGATGGTGTCGGCCCAGTAGGGCTGCTCGAGGGCGATGCCGTCTCGGGCCACCACCAGCTGCGGGAGCCGGTGGAGGTGCATCGGGTGGGCCGTCAGGCCCTCGTTGTAGTAGGTGACGAGGACGTTGTCGCCGAGGTCGGCGCTGATGGGCGAGGTGGCCGGGTACGACTTGCCGTTGAGGCTGAAGCCGATCGTGCCGGCGTCGTTCAACACCATCGGCACCTCCTGGGTGACCGTCAAGTCCGCGGGGATGTCCCGGCCGCTGATGGTCTCGCCTCGTGGCAGGGGCATGTCGCCGACCTGGAACACGCCGAACATGCCGTTGATGACGGCGGTCTGGCCGTGCGTGTGGGGGTGGTACATCCCGAGCTCGGGGCGATCCGGGTTCGTCCACTCGTAGGTGAACGTCTCACCCGGGTTCACCGGCAGCTCCTGGGTGAGGTAGGCCACGCCGTCCATCGGGAACGGCGTGCTGATGCCGTGCCAGTGGATGTCGGTGTCGATCGGGAGGTTGTTCTCGATGTTGACCTTCACCTTGTCGTTGGGCTCGGTGCGGATCCACGGGGCGGGGACCATGCCGTTGTAGGCCCAGGCCTTCACGATCTTGCCGGGTGAGACCTCCCAGTCGATGATCGAGGCCTCGAGGTCGAAGACCTTGGTGCCGTCGGCCTCGACGGTGGTCGGCTCCAGCTTGACGTTGCCGATACCCTCGGTGCCGCCCCCGCCGGTGAACGTGGCCAGGCCCTCGGTCATGCCCTTCTGCATGCGTTCGTCCATGGCCGCGGCCACCTCGGGCGACGGGTTGTCGTGGTCCATGCCGGTCATGGTGGTGTCGCCACCGGCGGCGACCTCCGTGCTGGCGCCACCTTCGGTGACGATCAGCGTGGCCACCATGCCCAGGGCCTCGTGACCCGGGATGGTGCAGATCACCGCGTAGGTCCCCGGCGCGACATCCTTCAGCTCGAGGTCGGCCGAGGCGCCCCCGCTGAGGTCGGCGGTCTTGGCATTGAGGTCGGCGATGGCCAGGTTGTGAACCTGACCCGCATCGTTCGACACGGCCAGGCTGACATCGCCGGCCGCGGCGTTGATGGTGGCCGGGGTGATGGCGTAGTCGGTGAGGCTCACGGCGATGGGGCCGGCCTCGGAGGACGTGGCGCTTCCGCCACCGTCGTCGGCGGCCACGACGACGAGGCCGATGGTGGCGAAGAGGAACGCCACGATGGAGAAGGCGAGCGCGTAGATGGCGCTGCCGCTTGCTTGCTTGGCACTAGCCGGAGCCGTCATGCAGGTTCTTCCTCAGGTCCTCGGGGGCAGGTTGGGGCAGGCCACGAAGGCCCATGGCGCAAGCTCTTCCGCGCGCGCCGATCGTGTTCGAAGACACCATCCCGCGTCGCGAACGACGGAAGCAGGGCCTTGGGACCGCATCGGTTGGGACTTTGGTCCCTACTCGCGCCCGAGGGCGCGGGCGCAGCATGAGCGAAACTCACGACGAAGGGACGGCATCATGCGCGTGTTGCTCATGGGAAGCGATGCGAAGAGCCAGGCCGAGGCCACTGAGGTGCTGGAGCGCGACGGACACGATGTCGTTCGCTGCCACGAACCGGATGCCCCCGCCTTCCCGTGCTCGGCCATGGGCGACACCGGCCAGTGCCCGCTCGACCAGCACACCGTCCACGCCGCCGTGCTCATGACGGAGGTCGACGGTTCCGGTGATTCGGCCAGCGAGGACGGCGCGCGCTGCGCGCTGCGACGTCACATCCCTCTCGTGGCCGTCGACCAGGCCGATACGTCGCCGTTGCGGGGCTGGGCCAGCGAGTCGATCGCCGGCACCGACCAGCTCGGCGAGGCGGTGGACCGCGCCGCTGCGGGGCGCCTCAGCTCCCACGAGGTCGTGGCCTGCGAGGTCTTCCGCCGCGTGCTCGATGCCAACGAGCTCCACGACGTGGCTCTCGACGTCGTGGCCACCCGGGTGGAGCGCGGGGTGCGAGCGGAGCTGTGGACGAGCGTCGACGTGCCGCTGGCCGTCACCGAGACGGCATCGGTCCGGGTGCTCGGTGCGCTCCGCAAGGTCGATGCCCACGCCTCCACGGTGACGGTCGTGGTCGGCGGGAGCGATCCCTTGCTGGTCCGCACCGACGTCTGAGCGGGCGAAGCGCCGGTCGGCGCCGGTGGGTCGTAACCTGCGAGGGTGGCCCCCGACCGTCCTGATGGCATGCCCGGTGAGGCATCGTCCGAGGTTCTGACCGTCCACCAACTGCACGAGCTGTTGGGTGCCATCGTCGCCGTCGGCGGGCATCTCAGCCTCGAGGTCGTGCTGCGACGCATCGTCGAGAGCGCGGTGGCCATGGTCGATGCCCACTACGGCGCGCTCGGCGTGCTCGACGAGTCCGGCAGTCGTCTGGCCCAGTTCCTGCACGTGGGCATCGAACCGGATGCGGCGGAGCAGATCGGGCACCTCCCCGAGGGCGAGGGGTTGCTGGGGCAGCTGATCATCGACCCACGGCCATTGCGCATCCCCGACCTGAAGGCGCACCCCAGCAGCTTCGGCTTCCCGGCCGGCCATCCCCCCATGTCGACCTTCCTCGGCGTGCCCATCCGCATCCGGGGCGAGGTGTACGGCAACCTCTACCTCACCGACAAGCGGGGCGGCGGCGAGTTCTCCTCCTCCGACGAGCAGATGGCCGTGTCGCTGGCCGCCGCCGCGGCCATGGCCATCGAGAACGCTCGGCTCCACGCTCGCGTGAGCGACCTCGTGGTCGTGGAAGACCGCGAGCGCATCGCCCGCGACCTGCACGACACCGTCATCCAGCGGATCTTCGCCACGGGGCTGGCGTTGCAGGCGGTGGCGGTGCGGGTCAGCGATGCGGAGATGGCCGAGCGCCTCCAGGTGTGCGTCGACGACCTCGACGACACCGTGCGCCACATCCGCACCACCATCTTCGAGCTCCAGCGGGAGCGGCTCGTCGGCCGCTCGTTGCGCCGCGAGCTCGTGGACCTGGTGAGCGAGCTGGGTGAGACGTTCGGGCTCGTGGCCGGGGTCGTTTTCGACGGCCCGGTGGACACGCTCGTGTCCGGCGCGGACGCCGACCTGGCCGACGTCGCCCTGGCTGTGGTCCGCGAGGCGGTCACCAACGTGGTCAAGCACGCGGCCGCCACGCGGATCGGTGTGCTCGTGGATGCGTCGTCGTCGTTGGCGATCACGGTGACCGATGACGGTCACGGCTTCGACGCGGCCACGGCCCACGAGGGCAACGGGCTGATCAACCTCCGCGATCGGGCCGAGCGCCTCGGGGGCATGCTCCAACTCGACAGCACGCCGTCGGGCACGACGCTCCGCTGGACGGTGCCGCTGCACGGAGGGCCCGGGAGCTGACGCGGTTCTCGCTCGGCGATTCCGGGGTAGATCCGGACCCATGCCTCGCACCATCTGGTCGGGAACGGTCAGCTTCGGGTTGGTCACGCTGCCGGTGAAGGCGTTCTCGGCGTCGCGCGACCACGACGTGCACTTCCATCAGCTCGAGAAGGGCACCGGTGCTCGCATCCGTTACCGCAAGGTCTCGGAGGCAACGGGCGAGGAGGTTCCGGCCGAGTCGATCGAGCGGGGCTTCGAGGTCAGCAGCGGTCGGTACGTGACGGTGGACCCTGACGAGCTGGACCTGCTCCGACCCGAGGCGACCCACCGCATCGACGTGGAGGCCTTCGTCGATCTCGACGACATCGATCCCGTCTACTTCCAGTCGACGTACTGGCTGGCCCCGGACGGCCATGGCTCGGAGCGGGCCTATGGGCTCCTGCACGCCGTGATGCAGGACCGGCGTCGCGTCGGGATCGGGCGCGTCGTGATGCGCAACCGACAGCACCTGGCCGCCGGCCGCCCCTTCGACGGCGCTCTGGTCCTGTCGACGATGCGGTTCGCCGACGAGGTCGTCGATCGAACGGCGATCGACGGCATCCCCGAGGCAGTCGACGTGGCCGACCGCGAGCGCGACCTCGCTGTGCAGATACTCGACGCCCTCGAGGCCGACTGGGACCCGGGGACGTATCGCGATACCTACACCGATGGCTTGCTCGAGCTGATCGACCGCAAGGCGAAGGGTGAAGAGCTCGTGGTGTCCTCCGGCGCACCCGCCGAGGATCAGGGCGGCGCGGTCGTGGATCTGCTCGCCGTGCTCGAGGCCAGCGTGGCTGCGTCCAAGGCTGCCGGTGACTCGCCGAAGGCGGCGCACCATGCCGAGGGGTCGGCCAAGCGCAAGAGCGCCTGACCCGAGCACCGGTGGGGTGGGGCGAACTCGCCCCACCCCACCGGTGCTCGCGACCGTTACTCGATGGCGCCTTCACCCTTGACGTGGGCCCCGATGTCGGTCATCTCGTCGTAGGCGGCGCGGGTGGCGTCGGTGAGCTGGTCCTCCGTCTGCTCGGCGGCCCGCTCCTCCTCGGGGGTGGGCGGGGCGTCGGCCTGGGCCGGCACCCACGTATCGGTTTCGGCGGTTCCTTCGTCGTTCTCAGGCATGGGTTCTCCGGCTGGTCTGGGCACGCCGGCGGGCGAGCCGTCGCCCGGTCCCTTCCCTCGCGCCGAACGCTTAGAACGAGCGACGTCCTCAGGCGGCGTCTGGAGAGAACAACGTGTCGAGTCCGGTGATCTCGAACACGCGCCAGATCGCCGTCGAGGCGTTCCGCACCACCAGCGACCCACCCGCCTCGGCGTGCCGGTGCTGATGACGGACGAGGACCCGCAGCCCGCTCGAGTCGCAGAAGGCGACGCCGCTGAAGTCGACCTCGTTGGCCTCGCTCGGGTTGCAGGCGGCGAGCAAGACGTCGAGCTCTGACTCCGTGGCGGGATCGAGCTCGGTGGGGGGTGTGACCTGCATCGGTGCCAGCTTCTCCTGGTCGGGGGACCTCGGACGGGCCTGTCGCCGGCAAAGGTAGCGCTGAGCGATCGGGCGCTCAAGCATGCACCACGGGACGCGCTGACGCTCAGTCGATCGATCGTCGGGCGTCAGCCGGAGGGCGGCGTCAGGTCTCGGTCCTCTTCCTCGGCCATCCGGCGGAGGTCGTCGAGCGTGCGACGGAGCACGCGCGACAGGTAGCTCTGGCTGACACCGACCCGTTCGGCGATCTCTGGCTGCGACATGTCCTCGAAGAACCGCATGCCCAGGATCTCTCGTTCGCGGTCCGGGAGCCGGCGCATGAGGTCGGCCAATGCCACGTGCTCGACCACTCGCCCGTAGCCACCGTCCACCGAGGTGGCGGCGATGGTCCGAGGGTCGACGCGGTCGTCGTCGCTGCGCGAGCCTTGGTCGACGCTGTCGGCTCGGTAGGCCTGGCCCGCCTCGATGGCTTCGAGCACGGCGTCGACGTCGGCATCGACGGCCGCAGCCAGCTCCTCGACGGTCGGTGAGCGCCCGAGGTCCTGGGTGAGCGCCTCGTCGACCCGCCGGAGCTTGAGGTGGAGCTCCTGGGCGCGCCGCGGCGGACGCACCGCCCAGGTTCGGTCGCGGAAGTACCGCTTGAGCTCGCCTTCGATCGTGCGGCTGGCGAACGTGGTGAACTCCACCTCGCGGTCGGGGTCGAAGCGATCGACGGCCCGAATCATGCTGAGCAGCGCCGTCTGGCGCAGATCCTCGGCGGCGACGCCCTGCTTCGTGAACCGACGGACGTAGAAGTCGGCCACGTCCATGTGGCGCTCGACGATCTGGTTCCGCAGGCCACGATCCCCGGTGGCCTGGTACTGCCGGCAGAGGTCGGTGGTCGAGACGTCCGGGTCAGCCGTTCGCATCGTGGCTCGGCCTCTTGGCCTGCAGCTGGAACGAGCGCCGACCGTCTTGCTGGTCGAGAGAGAACTCGTCGGCCACGATCTCGAGCAACGCAGCTGCCACGGGGTGGAGAACGAATGGTTCGTCCCACGTTCCGAGCACCGAGCCCTCGAGGGCGAGGTGGCTCGTGCTCGTGCGGAACTCCAGCTGCAGCATCGAGCCCGCGGGTGCGTCTTCGATGGCCGCCGCGCACAGCTCGTCGACGGCGACGCGGAGGTCTTCGATCTCGTCGAGGCTGAGGCCCAAGTCGGCGCCGAGCGACGCGCCCGTCAAGCGGGCCAGGCGCAGGAAACGAGGCGATGCCGGGAGGCCCATCTGCACGATCGTGCCGTCGTCTGTCTCCACCTGATGCTGCTCCAATCGTCCGTTGTCACGTTCGGCGAGATCCGCCGTGCTCCAGTCGGTCACGGCGTCACCTGCAGAAAGGTATCGAGTCCGGTGATCTCGAGGAGCCGGCGCGTCTTCATCGTGGCGTTGCGGATCTCGAGATCGCCGCCGCGCTCCAGCATCGAGCGCTTCGTGGCGATGAGCGTGCGCAGGCCGGACGAGTCGATGAAGGTCAGCCCGCCCACGTCGAACACCAGGTGGGTCGTGTCGCTCTGCGACAGCACGTCGTCGACGCGGGCCAGCAGGTCCGGCGCGGTCAGCGGATCGAGCTCGCCCTGCAGGGCGAGCAGGGTGGCGTCGCCCAGCTCGGTGGTTGTGATCCGCAGCCCGTTCTCGCTCTCGTCGAACACGCCAAGCTCCTCTTCTCGACAGCACGTACCGGTGGCTTTCTACCCGGTCCAGGTTGCCGCAGAACCGTGCCCGGCCACTCGTCCGACGGTCGTTCGTGTGGGTGGCTCGAGCCGGAGGACGACGCTCCGGGACGGGGGCGGCGAGGGCATGCCAAGGCCGATCCGAGGGTAGATCACCGTCTCGATCGGGCCCGCCGCCGGGCCCCTGGACGAGGAGGACAGGCGTGCCCGCGACTGCCTGGCAGACCACGATGACCATTGCTCCGACCGAGCCGGCGCCGATCATCCCGGACCGGGATCCGACGCACACGCCGGTCATCCCCGAACGGGATCCGACGCACACGCCGGTCCTGCCCGACGTCGATCCCACCCGAGAGCCCGACGATCAGCCGGTGTCGCCCTTGGACGTCGCCGGACTCGACGTCGACGGACTGGCGTTCGCCCTCGACCGTGCCCTCGATGTCGGTTCGGATCGGGCCCTGTGGGCGTTGGCAGATGTGGAACCGGTCGATGAGCGCGATGAGCTCTTGGCGCTCGCGACCGTCCACGAGCTGTTCCTGGGGTCGATCGACGGGCAACGCCACCGGATCCGCTTCCAGCACCACCCCGCCGTGGCCGCCCTCAAGGGGCGGCTCGAAGCGGCTTTCCTCGATCGAGTGGCCGGGCCGGCGGGCGAGTACTTCGACCGGCTGTCGCTGGAGCACGACGAGCTGCGACTGATCGAAGGCGCCGGCGCCGACGCCACGGTGGGAGTGCTTCGAGCAATCGCCGCTCGTGAGCAGGTGCCGGAGGTGTACGACTGGCTGGCCACTTCGGCCGACGAGGACCAGACCCGCTGGTACCTCAGCCTGGAAGGCGGCCCCGACGGCACGTTCGACGATCTCGTCGCCCTCTGCCAGGTCGGCCTCGGCGGCGAGCCCAAGCTCGAGCTGGCCGTCAACTACTGGGATGAGATGGGCACCGGTGACCCCGACCTCGTGCACACCGAGTTGCACGAGGTGGCCCGGCGCGCCCTCGGGCTGTGGGACTTCGCGCCCACCGACCTGCCCGTCGAGGCCCTTCGCCGCTCGGTGCTCGTCACCACCCTGGCCACCAACCGCTCCCTGCAGCCCGAGCTCGTCGGTGCTCTCGGCCTGACGGAGCTGCAGGCCGGTCCGCGGTGCCGCAAGGTCGTGGCCGCCCTGGAGCGCCTCGGGTCACCACCGGAGGCGGTGCCCTTCTATGCCGAGCACGCCGTGGCTGATCCCCGCCACGGCAAGGACTGGCTCGACCACGTCGCGGCCCCGTTGGCACGTGACCAGTGGTGGGCCGAGGGCATGGTCCGCGGGGCGCGGTGGCGCTGGTGCACGAACCGCTCGTTCTTCGAGGCGGCCCAGAGGTTGTGCGCGTCGTGATCCCGGCCGAGCCGCATGGCGCCAGCACCGTCACGTTCGGCGGAATCGAGATCGGCACGTCGCCCGGGGTCATAGAGCCGCGGGAGTGGACGCGCCTGCAGAGCCGCTGGGGCGCCGAGCTGGCGGCGGATGCTCCGGCCGGACCTGTCTACGAGCTGTTCGCCGGAGGAGGACAGATCGGGCTCGAGTGCGCGCGGCTGGCCCGGCGTTCGGTCGTCCTCGTCGACCAGAACCCGCTGGCCTGCGCTCTGGCGCGGCGCAATGCCGAGCGCAACGGCCTCCACGCACGAGTGCGCGTGCTCTGTTCGCCCGTCGACCCGACGGTGTTCGACCTCGTCGATCCCGTGGTGATCCTCGCCGACCCGCCCTACGTGCCGTCGCCGAGCGTCGACGAGTACCCGGAAGATCCGCCGGAGGCCATCGACGGCGGGGGTGATGGCCTGTCGCTGGCCCGGCTCGCCCTTCGCTGTGCCGCTCACCAGATCAATCGGGGCGTCCCGCTCCTGCTGCAGCTCCGCGACGAGCACCAGGCTCTCGAGCTGGCCCACGGGAGCGCGCCGCTGTTGGGTCGCCTCGGCATCGCCCTCGAGGAGGTCCGCGTGACGCCGCGTGGCGCCGTCGCCCTGTTCCGCGCGCCGCTTCGTGGCCGTGCCCGCTGAGACGGCCGCCGGCCGGTCACGTCGAGCGTCGCGTGCGGTGGTCGACTGGACGCGCCACCGGAGCACCCGAAGGTGCCCCGGTGGCGGTGCCGGTCGGACTTCGCAGAAGCTAGATGGTGGATCGCGAGCCGCGCGTGGAGAGCGCGGCCAAGACCAGCCCGACGAGCCCGACGACGGCGACGATCGTGCCGATGGTGGCGTTCAGCAACACCGCGATCAGCAGACCGACAACGATCACGACGAGAGCAGCTCCGATGGTCATAGCGCTTTCCTTTGTTCGGGGTCAGGTTCTTGCGTACTTGTGAAGGGTCTGTACCCCGCCGCCACCGCTTCAGAACCGATGGTGGTCAGGCAGGTTGCAGTTCGGCCCACACGCAGAGCTGCCCATCGACGACCTCCGACCCCCAGCCATCGCTCACCGCCTCGACGATGCGCAGCCCTCGCCCGGTCGTCTGCCCGGTGGGCCCCCACACCGGCTCGACGGTGTCGGCTTTCGAACTCGACTGCACCTCGAGGCGCACGGCCGCGTCGGCCGTCCGCACACGCAGCAGGATCGGCCCGTCGCCGTGCAGCACGGCATTCGCCACCAGTTCGCTCACCACCAGCAGGGCATCGTCTTCTCGACAGCCGCCTCCCGAGCTCGTGTGCAGGGCCTGCTCGGTCCAGTGGCGCGCCTCCCGGGCGCTTCGCGGTTCAGCCGCGAACATGTGGTGCACTTCGTTGCTTGCTTCGTCGAATCGTTGCGTGCTCACGGCGCCCTCGCCATTCGATCATCGGGTGGCATCGTCACCCACGCCTTGCTACGTGCCCGATCGCCGAGCAGGCAGACCTCGCGCCATCGCCGCGCCCCTTTCCGCCCCTCGCACGAGCACATCCCCAACCCGGACACGTAGGCTCGCGCCGTGACTGCCGACTCGCTGCGCCGGGGGTCGCCTCCCTCCCCCGAGCCGTCCACTGCCGACGAGAACCGCCTGGCGGCGATGATCCGCATCGTGGCTGGCGCCCTCCTGCCGCCGATGGCCTACCTCCTCGCCGACGCCTTCACCGAGCCCGCCGACCACCGGGTGGGCACGGTGGCGCTGGCCATCGTGGCCGCGTGCGCAATGGCGCTCGGGTTTCGGGCTGCGGTGGCGTCGGCCATCAGTGCCGCACTCGTGCTCTGGTACGCGGTCTTCGTTCCCCGCAACTCGTTCGAGCTGACGACGACGTCGGTGGGGGATCTGCTGCTGTTCGGGGTCTCCGTCGGCCTCGTGCTCCTCCTCATTGTTCGGCTGCAGGGATCGCTGCGACGCGAGCAGAGCGCCCGTCGTGCCCTCGACCGCTTTGTGGACGAGGCGCCCATGGGCATCGCCGTGTTCGACGGCGACCTGCGCTTCCGCCGGGTCAACCCGGTGCTGGAATCCATCAACCACCTGCCCGAGGCTCAGCACCTCGGCCGACGCCTCGGGGAGATGGGTGCTCCGGTGGCGAGCGACCTCGACGGCATCATGGAACGGGTCGTTGCCACCGGCGTGCCCGTGCTGCGCCACGAGTTGCCAGCGACGCTCGGCTCGGGCGAGGAGCGCATGTTCCAGGTCAGCTACCTCCGCCTGCACCGTCCGCCGCACGACGCCGCTCTGGCCGGGATCGTGGAAGACGTGACCGAGCAACGCCGGGCCGAGGAGCGGATCGACCTCGTCGTGCGGTGCGCCTCGGAGCTGGCGGCGGCGGCCACCCGCCAGGAGGTCGCCGACTCGCTCGTCGACGTGCTCGACGATCACCCGGCTCCGCACGTGGTGGTCGCCCTCCGTGACGGCGACCGGCTCGAGATCAACGCGTTGCGCGGCCTCGAGGAGTCCGACCGCCAACGGTGGTTGGGCAGCACCCTCGACCTGGCCATGCCGTCGGCGCTGTCGGAGAGCTGCCGGCTCGATGTCGACGTGCTGCGTGGCATCGACGGGGTGGCGCACGTGGATGGCGCGGGGTCGGTGGCGGGTGCGCCCGGTGCACTTCTGGAGCAGGACTCGACGCTGATCGTGCACCCGGTGCGGTCCGGTACGGGCGGCGCCCCAGGGGGCGTGATCGCCTTCGGCTGGCCGATGCTCACAGCCCTCGATCCCCGTGACGTCGAGACCACCCGCACGCTGGCCACCTTGTTCTGCAGCGCGGTGGCCCGCATCGACGGCGCCGAGCAACTGGCCAACGACATCTTCCGCACGGCGCTCGACGCCATGCTCGACGACGTGGCCATCGGCGAAGCGGTGCGCAACAGCATGGGCGAGATCGTCGACTTCGTGATCACCTATGCCAACGCCTCCAGCCTCGACGGGGCCAGACGTTCGGCCGACGACATGGTGGGGCATCACACCAGCACGCTCTACCCCGCGTGGAAGGCCACTGGTCTGCACGACGCCTTCGCCCGTGTGGTCGACACGGGCGAGCCCCTGATCGAGGACGAGATGGTCTACGAAGACCAGACCGACTCCGGGGTGACCATCCGGGGCGTGTGGCGCCTGCAGGTCGTGCCCTTCGGTGATGGCTACCTGGCCGTGACGCGCGACGTGACCGAGCCCGTCCGCCTGCGCGAGGAGGCCCGCCGCAACGCCGAACTCCTGCAACAGGAGCGCGTGGCCGTCGACCTGCTCCAGCAGGCTGCGTTGCCCGAGCGCTTGGCCGGGCCCGGCGTCGATCTGGCCGCCGACTACGTGCCGGCCACCACCGAGTCACCGGTCGGCGGTGACTGGTACGACGCCTTCGTCACCAGCGACGGTCGTATCGGGCTCGTGGTCGGGGATGTGGCCGGCCACGGCCGTGCTTCCGTGCTCAAGATGCTCCAGGCCCGGAGCCTTGTGCACGCGCTGGCCCTCACCGGCGGCTCGCCCAGCCAGGTCCTGGCCGAGGCCAACCGACTGCTGACCGCCCTGTGGGACGCCCAGACGTTCGCTACCTGCGTGTACTGCGTGCTGGACCCGATCACCGGCCGTCTCGAGGTGGCGAACGCCGGCCACCCGCCGCCGCTGATCGTGGGCCCGACGCGTGCGGAGCGCCTCGAGGCCCGTCCTGGCCCGCCCCTCGGCGTCGTCCTCGGCGCCGACTACGCCGCTTCCGAGGACCGCTTGGCCGACGACGAGTCGCTCCTGCTCTACAGCGATGGCCTGGTCGAGTCGCGCACCGTGGCCGTCGACGCCGGCATCGACCGCCTGTTGGTTGCGCTCGCGCCGTTGGTCGAGCTGCCGGTGGCGGCCATGGTCGAGCACGTGGTGGCGGGCGTGCCCGAGGTCGATCGTGATGACGACCTCTGCCTGTTGGCGGTGCGACGGTCGCCGTCGACCGGGCGGTGACGCCGGCGCCCTCGGTGGGCGAGGGCGATCACGAGCTGCCGGGCACGTCGGTCGAGGACGCGGCGGGGTCTCGTTCGAAGGCGGACAGCGCCGCGATGCCTTCGATCGTCGAGAGCGGCCCGTAGTTCAGCACGAGGCTGCCTCCCGTCGAGCAGTGCGGGCAGGTGATGGCGATCACGGCGAGCATGTCCGCCGGATCCGAGGCGCCTTCGAGCCGAGTGAGCTCGTTGGCGGAGACTCCTTCGGGCCCAAAGGTCCCGTGGCAGGTCAGGCATCGGATGACACCGTCGGCCTCGGCCCGCAGTTGACCCGCGAAGCCGTGCGCCGCCATCGTGCGCAGCACGGCCAACAGCGGGGTATCGGTCGGGTTGGCTCGGGGTGCGGTCATCGGTCGCTCTCTGAGGTGGTCGCCTGTGCTCGACGCGCTCGGCGCGTCGGTGCGTC
>Ga0105047_10009755_pt1 | contig 15765 bp, 11 predicted proteins | sample MAT04_FD_78384 | JGI IMG/M metagenome (GOLD analysis project Ga0105047, IMG submission 78384) | Freshwater microbial communities from Lake Fryxell liftoff mats and glacier meltwater in Antarctica - MAT-04 (megahit assembly) | ecosystem: Environmental > Aquatic > Freshwater > Ice > Liftoff... | reverse complement strand
TTTATTCAAGTCGGACTCACCTATCATCCTACACAGGTTGTAGATGGATATGCCGAAAAGTTTACTTACTCATACTCCTATAACTATCTCACCAATATAGAAACCATAAACGATACAGTAAACTTTGAAGCAGGTGAAAATGGCGAAGTAATATTACCTGCTGCTTTAGGCGCAGGCGTTATGTTTGGGCATTCAACCCGATGGTTTGTAACTGCTGATGTTAACTGGCAGAAATGGAGCGAATTCAAGTATCTGGGTAACAATCCGGGGATTAAGGATAATTTCAGGATTTCGTTAGGCGGGCAGTTCCGTCCGTCAGTGGTTGATATAGGAAAGTATTACGAACGTATCAATTATAGAGCAGGATTCAGGTTCGAACAAAGCTATCTCGAAATAAGAGAAACCAGGATTAATGATCTTGGCATAAGTTTTGGAGTAGGATTACCTATGAAAAAGTCCAGGTCAACTATGAATATAGCTGTTGAAGTTGGAACACAAGGTACAACCGAAAACGGACTTATAAAAGAAAACTATGTTCGTTTTACAATTGGGACATCTTTACAGGAACGTTGGTTCCTTAAACGACGTTTTAATTAAATTTTTTTAACAAAACAAACAATACCCCAAAATGAAAAATTTTTCAATAGTACTGGTTGTTTCCGCAATAATTATAATTGTTTCCAGTCAGGTTTCGGCTCAAAAAACAGATGGTAAATATGGCGAGGACAGTGTAACCTGTATTACTCATACTTCATTATACCGCGAATTTTACAAGCAGAAAAATTATGCTGATGCGCTTCCTCATTGGAGATGGGTGTTCTTTAACTGCCCGCTTGCCAGTCAGAATGTATACATTGACGGTGTAAAAATGGTAGTTTCGCAAATAAATGAAACAAAAGACCAGAAAAGCCGTGATGCATACATCGATACACTCTTAATGGTTTACGAAGCAAGGATAAAATACTTTGGAAATTCCGCCACCAGCAGGGAAGGAATGGTATGGGGACGTGCAGGAGTTGAACTCGAAAATTACCGCCCCGGGGATACATTAAAAATTTACGAATATTTGCGCAAATCAGTTGAACGCGAAGGTATCGACAGTGAGCCAATTATTGTGTCGCGCTATTTTATAAATGTCAGCAATATGGTTAAAAACAACCGTTTCCCTGTTGATACAATAGCTGAAAATTATGATCGGATCGGCGAACTCGTTGAAAAGAAACTCTTATTGGTTAAGGATAGTCCCGAAGAGTTAAAAACATGGAGCGATGTAATGATGACCCTCGAATCACTGTTCGAACCTTATGCAACTTGCGACGAAATTGATAAAATCTATTCAAAGAAATTCAAGCAATCACCCAATGATACTGTTTTGCTGAAGAAAATTACACGTTTACTCGATAGAAAAGACTGTACCGACAGGGAACTATTTTACCTGGCAACAGAAAACCTTCATAAAGCCAAACCCACAGGGCAATCAGCATATCTGATGGGCAAACTAAGTCTTATTAAAGGCGATTTGCCTGGTGCTGAAAGTTATTTTATCGAATCGCTGCCTAATCTCGACGATCCGGCTAAAGCAAGAACCAGCTTCTATCTGGCTAAAATAAATTACGATCAGAAAAGATACAGCGAAGCGCGCTCATACGCTTTAAAATCACTCGCTATAAATCCTAACGATGGCAAATGCTATTTGCTTATCGGCAATATGTATGCTGCCAGTGCTGCTATGTGTGGAACTGACGAAATTGGAACCCGCGCCGGTTACTGGGCTGCTGTTGATAAATTTATTAAAGCAAAAAATGTTGATCCATCTATCGCTGACGAAGCTAACACCAGCATTTCCCTTTATTCTGCTTATTTTCCTACACGCGAACGTTTGTTTTTTAACGATGTGAAAGAAGGAAGCAGCTATACTGTTGGTTGTTGGATAGGCGAATCGACATCTGTCCGCGCTTCGAAATAACTTTCACTTACACCTAATGTATGAGCAGAAATTTGTCTGCAATAGTAAAATACCGGATATCATTGAGCATTGTTGCCATCCTTATGGCAACAATGCTTTTTTCGTGCGAAAATGATATGATGGCTGTGATTAAACTATCGTCGAAAGACTCAATTCCTGATATTACTATCAATAACGTACATGTTAAACAAAGTGAAAGAGGGCAAATGACTTTTGAACTCATTGCTCCTAAAATGATTACATTTCAAACGAGCGATGCCTATACCGAGTTACCTGATGGACTGAAGATGATTTTTTTCGACTCCATAATGCAACCTAAGTCTGAGCTTACCGCCAATTACGGAATCAGCTGGGATGGCAGACGCATAATGGAAGCCCGCGGTAATGTTATAGTCAGGAATTTTGAGAAAAAACAACAACTTAATACCGAAAATCTGATATACGACCTCAATACTAAAAAAGTGAGAACCGAAGAATTTGTAAAGATTACTACCCCCGACAGAATTATTACCGGTCGTGGTATGGAATCGGATGAGCTTTTTTCTAACTGGGAAATCCGCAATGTTTCAGGTACAATTTATGTGCAGGAAAACAAATAGTCAGCAAAGATTATTTACCTTTGAAATTCATGATCCCGATGCTGCGAGCGGAACATGGCACTCAACACAATGAACAATTACATTATTATAGTTTTAACACTTGCCTTTTCCGCATTTTTTTCGGGGATGGAAATTGCATTTGTAAGTTCCAATAAACTGCGCATCGAACTCGAAAAAGGTAAAGGATTGCTGTCCTCAAGGCTTATTTCCGGTTTCATACACCATCCTTCCCGTTTTATAGGCACAATGCTGGTGGGTAATAACATTGCCTTGGTAATTTATGGTATTGCCGCAGCGGCTTTACTCGAACCGGCTTTCAGGAGTATGTTGCCCGAGCGGTTGCTTTCCGATGGTTTTTTGCTTTTCACCCAAACCATTGTATCAACATTCCTTATCCTGATTACCGCCGAATTTTTGCCAAAAATATTATTCAGACTTAACCCTAACGGACTGCTCAGTTTTTTCGCTGTTCCGGTTTACATCATTTATCTGGTTCTTTATCCTTTTATGTATTTTTTCCTTGGACTTTCTGAGCTTACGCTCAGGTATGTTTTTGGGTTAAAAACCGGCAATGTAAAGTACCAGTTCTCAACCATTGATTTCGATGAGTACATTCGCGATTTTTACAATCCTGCAGCCGCGCAGGTTGACGAATCAAGCGAAATACAGATGATCCAAAATGTTCGCGAGTTCCACTCAACCAAAGTGCGTGAATGTATGGTACCGCGAAACGAAATACTTGCTGCCGACGACAGCATTTCCATCGACGAAATACACACCCTTTTCATCGATTCGCAACATTCGAAAATTCCGGTATACAAGGAAACCATCGATAATTTAACCGGTTATGTACATTTGTTCGACCTGTTTGGTAAGCCTGAGGATATACAAACTGTATTAAGGCCTGTGATTATTGTTCCTGAAACTATTTCGGCCAGCAACGCACTTAATATGATGATCAGCCAGCGACGGAGTGTTGCTGTTGTTGTTGATGAGTTTGGCGGTACCGCCGGAATGGTTACGGTCGAAGACCTTATTGAAGAAATATTTGGTGAAATAGACGACGAATTTGATGTTGACGAACTGCTGGTAAAACAAACCGGCGATAACGAGTATATACTCTCGGGACGACTCGAAATTGATTTCCTTAATCAGGAATACTCACTCAATTTGCCCGAATCCGATGAATATGAAACCCTGGCAGGGCTAATACTTAGTCACAACCAAAGCATACCTCAGATACGCGAAGAAATTGCTTTTGAGCCATTTACATTTACAATACTCGAAGCATCAGGCAGCAGGATCGATAAAGTACAATTGAAAATCGCCAGGTAAACTCCGGCTGTTGACTTAATTTTTCAGGATGGCCAGTAACCACAGGTTTATTATTCAGTTATGAACCTATTCAAAAAAAACCCTTTAAAATCAGGTTTCTTAAAAATATTTACCCTTCGAAACTTAAATTGTTAAGCGGATTCAACCATATATTAGCTAAAGTTGTTTAAGCGGTTATGAAGTTGTGAAGGGCGCTTTTTTAATCATTGAAGCACGAATTATTGTCATAGCACTAAAGGTTTCAGCCATGCATAAGGTAATAGTTTCATTACTAAAGGATTCCTATTTTTAACACTGAGGTTAAGTTTTGAAAAATAATTTTTCCAACTGAGGAATTATTGTAAATTTGCACCTCTTTTCACGTAAACTATTAAATTACATACAAATGGCAATTATTGGCGAAATACGAAAACGTTACTGGTTACTTGTAGCTATTATTGGTGTAGCACTACTACTTTTTGTGCTCAGCGATTTTCAACGTAAAAGTTCAAAACAAACAAATACAATAGGTACAATTGCAGGCGAGAAAATCGCGATTACTGAATTCAACAAGAAAGTTGAAGAAAATACCGAAATGCAAAAGACCAATAGCGGAAAGGATAACCTTACTGCTGAAGAAAGCTATCAGGTACGTCAGCAAACATGGCAACAGGTGGTAAATGAAATAGTTATGAACAAGCAATTTGAAATACTTGGCATTTCTGTTTCAATTGAAGAACTTGATGACCTTATCAGGGGAAATAACCCACACCAATATATTGTTCAGAGTTTTACTGATCCAAAAACAGGTCAGTTCGATCAGAAAGCGGTAAATAACTTCCTGCAAAACCTTGATAACCCCGAAATGGTAGCTCCTGAAATGAAACAACGCTATCTTTTGATGGAGAAAGCTATTAAAAGCGACCGACAGACTATGAAATATAACAGCCTGATAACAAAAGGATTTTATGTTCCTACTGCTTTGGCAAAACGTAATTTTATCGAGTCAAATACAATGGCACAGATTCGTATTGCTGGTATGCCTTATCAGACAGTTTCTGACAGCCTTGTGCAGGTTACTGATGCCGATTACGAAAAGTATTACAACGAAAACAAATATAAATACAAACAGGATAAGGCTGCCCGGGAAATTGAGTATGTGCTCTTCGAGCCTGTTTTGTCAGACGATGATAAGGCGCTTTTAAAAGAAAATGCTCAAAAAGCCTATCAGGAATTTGCTGCAACAACTGATATTGTAGGTTTTGTAAACTCAACATCAGATAACCGTTATGATAGCAGCTGGCGTAAAAAGGGCAGCTTTGCTCCATACCTCGATTCGCTGTTTTTCAATGCTCCGGTAGGCCAGGTATTTGAGCCTATGGAGGACAATGGTATGATCCGTATTTTTAAAATCGTTGACCGTCAGGCCAAACCTGATTCGCTTAAAGCAAGTCATATTCTTATTTCCTATGCAGGTACACCGGTTAAAACAGCTACCCGCACCCGCGAAGCTGCTGATAAACTGGCTGACAGTATCGTAAATGTTGTTAAACAAAATGCGGCTGCTTACGAAGCTATTGCCGGTTCAATCAGCGATGATGAGGTTGCAAAAGCTAAAAACGGAGATCTTGGCTGGTTTGCTGATGGCACTATGGTTCCTGAATTCAATGAAGCTGTACTTAAAGGCTCAATTGGTGAAATTAAGAAAGTTGAAACTCAGTTTGGCTATCATATCATCAAAATAGCCGGTAAAAAAGATCCTTCAGTAAAAGTAAAAATTGCAAGTGTTGATTTTGCAATGGAGCCGGGAACTAAAACTATCGAAAATTTTTACAACGAAGCAAGCGCTTTTTCGGCATCAAACAACACACTTGAGAAATTTGAAAAAGCAGTTACTGACAAAGGCATGAATCTGCGTAAAGCAGATAAACTTTCGGAAAATGATAACACCATTCCTGGACTTAAACAGGCACGCGAAGTGGTACGCTGGTCGTTTAACGAAGACACTGAAAAAGGTGCTGTTTCCAATGTTTTTGATGTTGAAGGCATTTATGTAGTAGCAGCACTAAAAAACAAAATTGAAAAAGGATATGTTCCTCTCGAAATTTTAAAAGATCCAATTAAACCTTTGGTGATTCGCGAAAAGAAAGCTGAATTTCTTATTAAGAAAGTGAACAATCAGTTTGCTAAGCTTAAAGATGTAAATGCTCTCATCCAGGAATTCCCGAATATCAGGATTGATACTGTTGATGTTTCGTTTGCCAGCGCCAATATTCCAAACTACGGGCACGAAGCTAAACTTACCGGTCAGATTTTTGCTGCAAAAAAAGGCCAGTTAGCTGGTCCTGTGCAAGGCGAACAGGGTGTATATGTATTTATTCTCGACGAGTTAAAAGTAGCTCCGGCTACTGCTGATTTTACTAATCAGAAAAAACAAATGGAACTTTACTTCCAGGGTCGCGCAGGTATGTTGCAGAATGTACTTCAGGAAAAAGCAGAAATAAAGGATAACAGATTGTTATTCTACTAAACAGAAACTGAATTTTTGTAATGCCGCTTCACACAATGAAGCGGCATTTTTTTATTGCCGGAAAGCAACCCTAGTGATGTAGTATCCCAAAGTGACTATCTATAAAAATTTTGTAACACACACCTTACAATACCTTTTGTGTGAAGTTTTAAAAGTGCATCTATTCACTTGTGTTGGATATCGCTTTTAAGCTAGAACTTTTTGAAATACACTTATTTGCTTGATATTCAATTAACAAAAGAAACTATGTAGGGTCTGCTGGAAAAAACATATTTGATCGGCATAGAACCATATAACAATTTGTTTATTGAATGAGGTGCAAGCTTTTATTACTACTTTGTCAAAACTTTTGCACTTTATGCTTAATCAGAATTGTAAATCGTTAAAGGATTAATTTTTAATAACCACCGTGAAACGGGTGGAACTTAAAAACGCATAATCCAGAACTCCGAAAGAGTTCAATTCAGCTAACCAGGATATAGTGAACATAGCATTCGATGGAAAGTTTCCACCACTTTCCTTATCATCCCATAAGTGATTTCAGTATATGCCTGAAACGAAGAATGAAGTTTCCTGACTTTGTAAATTAAACCAGTTGTAGTCTGTTCGAATCCTGCTTGATAAAGATAAAAAGCAGTATTGTGAATGCCCATAATGAAGACCCGCCATAGCTGAAAAAGGGCAGGGGAATGCCGATTACAGGCATAAGACCGATGGTCATTCCGATATTCACAAAGAAATGGAAAAACAATATAGATGCTACGCCGTAGCCATATATACGACTGAATTCCGAGCGTTGTCGCTCTGCCAGCAGAATGATCCGTATACACAAAAACAGGTACAGTAGCACTACTATTAAAGAACCAACAAATCCCCATTCTTCGCCAACGGTACAAAATATGAAATCAGTACTCTGTTCAGGAACAAAATTAAATTTTGTCTGTGTTCCGTTAAGGAATCCTTTGCCCCAGAATCCTCCTGACCCGATAGCAATTTTCGACTGGTTTACATTATAGCCTGCTCCTTTGAGGTCAATCTGTTTGCCTAGCAACACATTGATACGTGTTTTCTGGTGGTCTTCGAGCACTTTTTCGAACGCATAATCCACGCTCAGTATAAAAAGTACCGCAACGATGAAGATAGCCGTTACTGAAAGGATATTGCGTAAGGTGCGCCGGATAAAAAATATAAATCCTGCCAGCAAAACTCCGATAACAGTAATTACTACATACTGGTTAAATAGCAGAGCCATTATCGTAAGTATCACTACCGCCAGACCGAGCAAAAGTATACTTCCCGGCATTCCCTGCCTGTAAAGTACAAGTACCAGTGCTGCATATACAATGGCCGAACCGGTGTCATTCTGTAGCAGGATTAAAAGCGCAGGTATAATAAGGATAAGGAGGGGAATGATCTGGGATTTTCGCTTCCGTTTATCAAAATTGAGGGCACTTAAAAAATGTGCCAATGCCAGGTTGGTAGCAAATTTGGCGAATTCTGCAGGTTGCAGTCTGAATTCCCCTATCTGAAACCACGATTTTGATCCGGCAATTTCGGTCCCGAAAAATAAAACTGAAATCAGTAATAGAATGGTCCCGATATAAATAGGATAAGCAAAAGCATTAAAAAACTTTGCATCGGTAAGGATCACCAGGAACCCGATTAATAAAGATGTAACTATCCACAACATCTGTTTGCCATAGGATTGCGAGAGGTCGAAAATGCTGCCATAGTCCTCGTTGTATACAGCAGCGTATATACTTACCCATCCCATCAGTACCAGCGTGAGATATAAAAGCACCAGCGTGCGGTCGATATGACGGAATAATCCTTTTTGCTCTTTCAATTGTTTAACAGGTTAGCATTAATCATTCGATCCTCAAGTTCTTTTCGCTTCACCGAATGCAAGATATATTTTTCAATCATCAGCGAAGCTATCGGAGCTGCCCACGTTGATCCAAAACCGGCATTTTCCACAATTACGCATATGGCAATTTTCGGATTTTCAACCGGTGCAAAAGCGATAAAATTTGAGTGTGGCTTACCATGAGGATTATCGGCAGTTCCGGTTTTCCCGGCCATGGTAATGCTATCAATCTTCCAGGCTCTTGCTGTTCCGTGCGCACCTTCGAAAACCTCTACCATTCCATCACGCACAACCTCTATGTATTCATCGTCAATAGTGGGAACATGCTTTTGCGAAGAGAATCTGGTTTTATTTTTTTCGTTTGCAACCGACCGCACTACATGAGGAGGGTAGAAGAAACCTCCGTTAGCTACAATTGATGCATAGTTAACAAGCTGAAGGGGAGTAGTAAGAACTTCTCCCTGCCCAATGGATAATGAACGTATTGTCATAGCATTCCAACGGCCTTTGCCATATATTTTATCGAACACTTCGGAGGAAGGAAGGTTGCCTTTCAGTTCGAAAGAAAGGTCGGTATCCAGTTTACGGCCAAAACCCATGCTCATCATGTGTCCGCGCCATACTTCATAGCGTTCTTTAACAGTTTCATAATTTGGATCATTCATAATTGCCCTGAAAACCTGCCAGTGAAAAGGGTTGCACGATTGCTGAATAGCCGTGTAAACATCAAGTGGCGACACATGGCTGTGTGTACACCTGATAGGTGATGAACCGAGACCTTGGCAAGTAAAGCGTGTTTCTTTGGTTATCACACCCATTTGCAAACCAACCATATCCGTAGCCATCTTAAATGTAGACCCGGGAGGATATTGCCCCATGATGGCTCTGTTATACAATGGTTTTATAGGATCTGTATTCAGTCGGGCATAATTTTTTCCCCGCACTCTTCCAACCAGCAGATTAGGATCGTATCCGGGGCTCGAAAGGAAACAAAGTATTTCGCCCGTAGCCGGATCAATGGCAACGATACTTCCGCGTTTGTTAGCCATAAGTTTTTCGCCATATTCCTGAAGATCGGCATCAATACCGGTGTATAAATCGCTGCCCATAACCGAAGCTGTATCGTAGCGGCCATTCTCGAAACTTCCGACATCGCGGTTGAAAACATCAACCATCCTGATTTTCAAACCTTTTATTCCTCGAAGCTCTGTTTCGTAAGCCCGTTCTATACCACTAATGCCGATATAATCACCTTGCTTGTAATAAGGTTTTTTTTCGACCTGCGACGGAGTTACCTCCCCAATATACCCCAGCAGGTGTGCCCCGATTGACATAGGGTATTTTCGCAATGTACGGGGCTGTACAAAAAATCCACGATAACGGTAAAGTTTTTCCTCAATGTATCCATACGTTTCTTTCGATATTTGCTTTTCGAAAGCCGTTGCCAGCATAGGCGAATAATCGCGTGCTTTCTTCATCCGCTCAGCAAAGCCTTCGGATGTTATATCGAGTAAACGACACAATTCGGCAGTGTCAATATCTTTTACTTGTCGCGGAATTACCATCAGATCGTAAACAGCTTCATTATATACCAGCAATTTTCCGTTGCGGTCGTAAATTAACCCACGGGCTGGAAACTGGGTAACATAACGCAAAACATTGTTGTTGGCGGAAAGTGTATAGCTTCTGTCGATAACCTGGATATAAAACAGACGTATTAGATAAATAAATCCTATAATCAGAAATGTACTGATAATCACTATTTTACGATCGGCATAAATGCGACTGGCCATTGAAAAAAGTAAATTGAGGGCTTAGTTTTATAGTTGGAACTTTGATGTACAAAAATACAGATTACACCATTCAAATATTGAATTTCCCAAATATTATTATCAACGAAAATATTGCTTTTAACAGGATGAATTCATTGAATCGGGAACTGTTTTTAAAGAAATTGTTCAGGCCGGAATCTTCGATTTCGAGCAATGATAATCTGAAAATGAAAGTCTTCCGGAATTACTAACATTTAACACTATGTTGAAGGTTTATGATGGAATTACACTAAACCAGATTCCTCAAACGAATGATCTAATATCTTTATCAATGGTACTTTTCCTGCTATTTTAACAGAAGGGGAAATTGAATTCTTTAAATCCTTAACACATATAAGGATGAAACAATACCTGCAATTAGTATAATTCTGATAGTATTCGTACTGGATATTTTGGTAATGAAGGTACTAATCTGTTTCGATTATTAAATTTATATTAGATTGAATTCGAAATGATTGGCTTATTTTAAAAAGTTTAAGCAGTTTTTTGAAATCTAAATTTTGCTTTTCAATGATTTGTAACAAATTAATGTATATTTGGCATTCCAGAAAAAGGTAAAAAACTTCAGGAAGATGTCAGGAATCAGAAAATTTATATTCAGGAATATCAAAAGACGCGATGAATTCATATTTTTTGTGAGTATTTGAGTTATAGCTTATTTTTTTTTATTTAAAAACTTCAAAAAAATGGAATTACCTTTTGCAGAACCTTACAGAATAAAGATGGTGGAATCCATCCGCCCAAGTACCCGCGAACAGCGTGAACAATGGATAAAAGAAGCCGGTTACAATCTATTTAATCTCCGAAGCGATCAGGTTTTTATCGACCTGCTCACCGATTCGGGCACCGGCGCCATGAGCGATAAACAATGGAGTGAAATGATGCTCGGCGACGAAAGCTATGCCGGCGCTTCCTCCTATTATAAATTGAAATCAGCCATAAAAGAGTTACTGGGTTTCGAATATTTTTTGCCAACCCATCAGGGCCGGGCTGCCGAAAATGTGCTTTTCAGCGTTCTGGTTAAAGAAGGCAACATTATACCCGGAAATACGCACTTCGATACAACCAAAGGGCATATTGAGTTCCGCAAGGCAACGGCTATTGATTGCACGATTGATGAAGCATTTGATACTACCATTAACCATCCGTTCAAAGGCAACCTCGATCTTGGTAAGTTAGAAGATGTTCTGAAAAAATATCCCAGGGAGCAGATCCCGATGATCATCGTTACCATTACCTGCAATTCGTCAGGAGGACAGCCTGTTTCGATGGCTAATATCAAAGACGTAAAACAGCTTGCGCAGAAATACAATATCCCTGTTATTTTCGATTCCGCCCGCTTTGCCGAGAACGCTTATTTTATCAAAACACGTGAAGAAGGCCAGCAGGATCGCAGCATTCGCGAAATTGTAGCCGAAATGTTTTCCTATGCCGATGGCATGACCATGAGCAGTAAGAAAGATGCTATTGTTAATATAGGCGGTTTTATTGCGCTTCGCGATCCTGAACTCCATCGCCAGGCTTCTGTATTTAATATCATGTTCGAAGGTTTTCTTACTTATGGCGGACTTGCCGGTCGCGATCTGAATGCTATCGCCCAAGGTTTGTACGAAGCCACCGAATTTGAATACCTGAAATCGCGGGTTGGGCAGGTTGCATTGCTTGGAAGCAAACTTACCGGATTCGGTGTTCCTGTTCAGCAACCATATGGTGGTCACGCTATTTTTGTTGATGCAAGCAAAGTGCTTTCGCATATGCCTAAAGAGCATTTCAGGGCACAAACGCTGGCTGTTGAACTATATCTCGAAGCAGGGGTAAGGGGTGTAGAAATAGGTGCTATTATGGCCGACCGCGACCCTGTTACCCGCGAAAACCGTTATCCGACACTTGAATTACTGCGCCTTGCCATTCCACGCCGGACCTATACTAACGACCATATGAATTATGTGGCTGTTGCAATGGGTAATGTGTACGAACGCCGTAACGAAATTAAAACCGGACTGGCTATTGAGCAGGAAGCACCTATTCTCAGGCATTTTACGGTTAAACTGCGGAAAATTTAAGTTAAAATTTCCTTTGTTTCCTAAAAATCAGAATCCCTGGCTGCACTAAGCAACCAGGGTTTTTCTTATGATGTGTTGTGTACTGAAAAAGTCGGCTAAGTGAAACTTTCAAAATAACTTCCCCAAAAGTAAGTGAGGTAGGAATAACGGTGGCTGTTCAACCTAATGATAATAGAATTGGTGTTGAATGTTGGAGCACCTGACTATCTGCTATAGTCCGTAGGACTTCAATATCAAGAAAAGAAAATTTGCAATAGGGAAATTGCCCGTAGGGCATTAACATAAAAAAGTTGTAAAAAAACGAAGCTCGGCTATTCATGAGTTTTGAGGAGGTTAATATGTAAGTTTCTCTAATAGGAGTCAACAATATTTAAAATTGGAATTTGATTGTCCGGATTTTAAATTCATGAATGAATATGAATTCTGATGTGCAACAGAGATATAATTAGCCGTATTACGTTTCATTTTATGCAAAAGTCGCCAATCCCACTCCAAAAGTTAAATTACATTTCCCGACTATACTTCGTATCTTTGTGGCCAATTTTTTTGTAAATGGACGAATCAAAAAAAGAAGGCCGTTACCAGCGTATTATCAGTCAGCTCGAAGGCTTGCTCACCAAAACTACCGATCCGGTGGCAAGGATGGCGACTATTGCGGCTGTGTTAAGTCATAAGTTTAATTATTTCTTCTGGTGCGGTTTTTATATAGTACATGATGAAAAACTGATTGTTGGCCCTTACCAGGGACCAGTTGCCTGCCAGGTTCTGCAGAATACAGGTGTTTGCCTGGCAGCAGTGAATCAAAATCAAAGTATCGTTGTGCCGGATGTACAAAAATTCCCCGGACACATAGCCTGCGATTCGCGTTCCAATTCCGAAATAGTTGTACCTGTGCGAAATCCGGAAGGTCATATCATGGCAGTTCTTGACGTTGACAGTGCAGCTTTTGGTTCTTTCGATCAGGTGGATCGGGCTCAGCTTGAAGTTATTGCTGCAATGGTTTATACTTCCTGATATTATGCCCTGTATAGTATGAACAACTTCGAAATTGTAATTCTGGCATTAGCAGTGGTTTTCAACTCCTGGTTGACGTACATCAATGCCGGAATTTCCTTATCGGGTAAAACTATGATCCAGAAAGTTAACTACTCAGGAATCATGTTTTTTGTTCAGTATTTAATGGCAGGAGCAGGAATTTGGATCGGTTACAAAACGGGTAGCGTAGAAGTGCGGGTAAATATGGCAATCAGCCTCAGCATAATGTTGATTTTCGGGCTAAAAGTATTGCTCACCGGAATCAAATCTGAAACTGAAGAAAAGTCATTTGATTATACCGACTCAAAAGTTACGTTCCTGGCAGCCATTGCTGAGGGAATAACACCTTTAGCCATAGGAATTGCCATCGGGCTGCTTTCAATGTTTCCATACCTGCACTGGTTGATTACAGGAACAATATTACTTACGGGCATCCTATCCGGACTTATTGTTTCTTCGCGGATGGGAAATGCAGCTTTTAAACTCAGGCTTGCTCCTGTTGGCGGTCTTCTTCTGCTGGCAGCTTCCATACATATGGCAACAAAAATAGTAGGGTTTTAAGAATTTTATGAATAATAGTACTCATTTTTACTCCATTTAATAATCACAAAATCAATACACAAAATGAATCGTACACTACTTGTACTTCTTGCAATAAGCCTTTTTGCAACCACTCAGGCACAGCCGCCACAGGGATATTATAATACAGCTACTGGAAAAACAGGAACTGCTTTACAACAGGCACTTCACGATATTATTGATAACCATAACGTTGTTTCTTACAATTCGCTATGGACTCATTTTAAAACAACGGATAAGAAACCCAACGGGAAAGTATGGGATATGTATTCGGATATCCCAGGTGGAACGCCCCCTTATGAATTTACTTTCGTAAGTGATCAGTGCGGGAGTTATAGCGGCGAAAGCGACTGTTACAACCGCGAACATTCGTGGCCTAAAAGCTGGTTTAACGATACAAGCCCTATGAATACTGATATGTTTCACCTGGTTCCGACGGATGGATATGTGAATGGGAAACGTTCGAATTATCCTTTTGGTGATGTTGGAACAGCATCGTGGACATCATTGAATGGTTCCAAACTTGGGAATTGCTCAACTCCGGGTTACACAGGAGTGGTATTTGAACCCCGCGATGAATACAAAGGTGATTTTGCCCGGAATTATTTTTACATGGCTACACGATACTACAAAGAGGACAGCGGTTGGCCCGGAAGTGCAATGGTAACAGGCTCGCAGTTTAAACCATGGGCAAAAGCAATGCTGCTGATTTGGGCACAAACTGATCCGGTTTCGCAAAAGGAAATTGACAGGAACAATGCCATATACAACATACAGGATAACCGCAACCCGTTTATCGATAATCCCGAATATGCAAACAGCATATGGGGAACCAATACGGGTATATTTGAAGAGCCCGCGCAAATTGCATTGCAGATTTATCCTAATCCGGCTTCGTCAGTTTGTACTATTACTCTTCCTCCTGAGTTCAATCAACAAAACTATACTTTTACTGTTTATTCCTCAGCCGGTTTGCCTGTTAATACCAATTTAACAGTTACAGGCGATAAAGCCAGCATGAATGTAGAAGATTTACCATCAGGGTTTTATCTTATAAGGCTTGCGCTGAATGATTACAATACACTTTACCAGGCAAGGATTATCAAAAAGTAAGAATTACGGTTGGCAAATCAGATTTCTGAGTATTTGAATTTTTTTCGAATCCAGATCGCCTTTGCCTGCTTCAATAAAATAAAAATACCATATTTAACACTTGTTTCGTGCAAATCATCCGACTTACCAAAGAATTTAAATTTGAAATGGCTCATGCCCTGAAAGGGTACGACGGACTTTGCCGTAATATCCACGGCCATTCGTATGAGCTTTTGGTTACCGTAACAGGTATGCCCGTTTCGGATACTTCGTCAGCAAAACTTGGAATGGTTATGGATTTTGGCGATCTGAAGAAAATTGTGCGTAACTGTATTGTAGATGAATTCGATCATGCGCTTGTATTGAATCGCGAATCGGCATCTGATTTTACACCTGATGCTGAAATGTTCGGGCGAACAATACTGGTCAATTACCAGCCTACCAGCGAAAATATGCTTATTGATTTTGTTGAAAGGCTAAAACCCCAGCTACCAGCAAATGTTAAACTGCATCATCTGCTCCTGCGCGAAACAGTTACTTCGTATGCAGAATGGTTTGCTGAGGATAATGAAAAATAATTTCGGATATCGGCACTTCCCTGCCCGATGCAGGCAAGGGCTTCACTCAGAGTAAAATTAAGGATGTAGGATCACTATTCACTATTCACTCTTTCCAGTGTCAGACACCCTGCGGGTGTGCAGACACTATTCACTATTCACTATTCACTCTTTCCAGTGTCAGACACCTTGCGGGTGTGCAGACACTATTCACTATTCACTATTCACTATTCACTATTATCAATCCCCTGAGTCCAGTTTCATCTTAATCCTCGAAGCCAGGATATCAATCGCTACTTTATTTTCGCCACCCTGGGGCACAATAATATCG
>Ga0105047_10009753_pt1 | contig 15768 bp, 8 predicted proteins | sample MAT04_FD_78384 | JGI IMG/M metagenome (GOLD analysis project Ga0105047, IMG submission 78384) | Freshwater microbial communities from Lake Fryxell liftoff mats and glacier meltwater in Antarctica - MAT-04 (megahit assembly) | ecosystem: Environmental > Aquatic > Freshwater > Ice > Liftoff... | reverse complement strand
ACCGGCAGCCCCGGCCCAGCCGGAGATCACAGCATTTTGTGTCCAAAGCCACGCGACAAGCGGCAAAGCCACAACACAGATCGAACCGAATTGCCGCAGTTGGCGATTTTCCGGATGGAAGTTTACATCGAACATGGCCACTTGGAGAATTCCATACTTCGAACGGAAAGAGGCGTCGCTGGTGAGCCACAGACGTCAGTCTACGGGTGGTGCCTTCACATATGAAGAAAGCACCATCAGGGGACTGACGTCCCGCCGCTCACCGGAACAGACATCAGATCGGAATACGCGACGAATTCTCCCTGCGCGGCATAAGAATGTCAATCAGCCGATTACAGCGAGCCTGGATTTGCAGCTTCGGCAATCTGAAACTTGCTAATCGGTTGCGTTCGAATCCGGATCAAAATCCCACTATTGTGTGTTTCCTGACGACCTTGTGTTTTTGGCCGCGAATGTTTTGACCGCGATTGGTTTCTCATGCTGATTGTTCTGACAGGCTATTGTGCGGCAATCATGGCGGCGTCGGTCGGTGGAGGCTGGTTGCCTTCGATGTTTCGCCTGACCCACACTCGAATGCAGACGACGATCAGCTTTGTCGGCGGACTGATGCTGGGAATATCCGTATTTCATCTGCTGCCGCATTCGGTGCATGGAAATAATTCAATCGACAATTCTGTGTGGTGGATGATGGCTGGCATTCTCACCATGTTCCTGTTGATTCGCTGTTTTCATTTTCATCATCACGGTCCGCTCGAAATTTCCACCGCGCAAGAAGACCCTTGTGCTGGTCACGATGTCCATGATCACGATCATGATCACGACCGTGTAAAAATACGCGGCTCGCATGAGAGTCATGAAGCAGCGGCTGCATTGTCAGTCATTGGACAACCGCATTGCCATCACGCGCATCAGTTGAGTTGGGTTGGCATCGCCATCGGGTTGTCTCTGCATACGCTGATCGATGGAATCGCTCTGGCCGCAAGCGTAGAAGCCGCCTCGCGGTCTTCGTCGCAGGTTACGTTTTATGGTTTCGGCACGTTTTTGGCGATCATTTTGCACAAACCGCTTGATGCTGTTTCCATTACGTCTTTGATGGCCGGCAGCGGCTGGACGAGTCAATCACGTTTTTTCGTGAACCTGATTTTTTCGACGATGTGTCCGATCGGTGTCGTGTTGTTTATGTTGGGGATCCGGCAGTTGAGTGGAATGCAGGATCTGGTTGTGTGTTCCGTGCTGGCGTTTTCGGCGGGCGTGTTTCTGTGCATCGCATTAAGCGATTTGCTGCCGGAAATGGAGTTTCACGCCCACAACAGATTCCGCCTCACAGTGGCACTCATGGCAGGCGTATTGCTGGCGTATGGGATCACGTTTCTGGAACCTGCACATTTGCACTAATTCCGCCTGATCGCGGCAGAAAAAACGGAAGTGGAAGGGAAATGATTCAATCTCGTTCCAGGGCATTGCCGACGACCTTAACGGCCATAGGTGGCTGCGTGCTGATCTCAAGCATGGCCTGGATCGTGTTGACGGAAACTCAACTTAGTGATGGATTTTGGCCGCGAGACATTGGTCAGTCCGTTGTGTTGGCATTCGGTGGATCGTTGGATGTGCGATTCGTCGGCGAACGACGAATTGAGCTTTCCTGGCTGTCGGTATTCCTGCGCTTCGCGGCTGGCCTGGTGTTTGCCGCAACGGCATTCAGCGCTTGGAATGCACGCCGTTCGGTCAATCCCGCAGCCAGTAGTTACACAGGTCGATTCAAGATCGCTTTTCTCTCCGTGGTCACGGAAATTTCCCGACCGTGGTTACTGTCGGCAGCGTGGCTGGTCGTCTGGTTTGCAGGCACTTCGATCACGAATCCGGAACTGTTGAATTTCCTGCAGCTCACCACGCCCTTGCTGGCTGCGTTCATCGGGGCTTTGTCAGTAAACGGATTATGCAACACCATCGGAAGTGGGCGAGTATCTCCGGTGACGGATCAAAGTGGCCGTGCCAGAAATCTCTGGCCGCGTGAGCTGATTTTTCTGATCTTCGCCGCGATCTGCTGGGAAGCGATCTCTTTCTGGATGAACGAACGTCTCTACGCCGGTCTCCTGGTTCCGCATGGTGATTCGGCCATGTATGAAGAGCATCTTTGGAACGTCTGGCACGGCAAAGGATTTCGCAGTTATCTGGATCAGGGACTTTTTCTTGGCGAACATATTCAGGTCATCCATTTGCTGTTGCTCCCTTTGCACAGAATCTGGCCGTCCTATTTGTTGATGGAATTTGTGGCGTCGTGTTCGATGGCTGTCTGCGTCGTACCGATCTATTCCATCGCGCTGCGTTATTCAGGAAGTCCGCGCGCAGCGATGTGGCTGGGCTTGGCGTGGTTGTTGTTCTTCCCGATGCACTTTCTGGACATCGCGATTGATCTGAAAACGCTGCGCCCAAGTTGTTACGGGCTTCCGTTTCTGTTCTGGGGGATCGATTTTGCCGAACGTCGCCGCCTGATGCCGTCGTCTTTGTGTTTCCTGATTGCGTTGACGACGCAGGAAGACTTTGCTTTGGTCGTCGGATCCATTGGAGCCGTTTTATTTCTGATCGCGTACCAAAATTCGGAAGCGTTGCCGGAACAGGACGCAAAGCGATTTACTCGCTGGAGCGTGGGATTGGTACTTTTTGCCGTTGCCTGGGTATTGCTCGCCGTGTTGGTTGTGATTCCGGCATTCCGCGGCGGAGATGCGGTGCATTACAGTCGCTATTTTGGCGATCTTGGCAATAGTCCCGGAGATTTGATCCGAACGGCACTGCGCACACCCGGCAAAGTTTTATCGCAGTTGTTCAGCCTGAGGACTTTGTTCTACCTGATTGTTCTCACACTGCCGATTGGTCTGAGTCCGCTGCGGCGACCTGTCTATCTGATCGGTGGTGCGGCGACGTTTTGTATGTTGAGCCTGATTCAATTAGGAAACAGTTCCGGGGCGACGGACGTTTCCACTTTGTCAGAAATCCCACCGATCCCGTTTCACCATTTTCATGCTCCGCTGCTACCGGTGCTGTTCTGGGCGGCAGCGGCCAGTCTGCGTTCGAAAAACGCCGTGAGTGTCGCTCGACTGGCATTCCTGTGCGCAGCATTCACAGCGGTCACTGGTTCGCTGATGCCCTTCGGAACCACTTTCTGGTCTCATGATTCTCCGTTCGGCTGGCGAAGACTTTATGTTCCCGGCGAACGCGGGGAAGAATTCAGAAAGATTCTGGCAACGTTACCAATCAATGCGAGAATTGCATCGACCGACTTTGTTCATGCGCGACTGACTCACTTTGAGCGATCGTACGATTACAGTGGCTATTTGCGTGCCGTCAACGACTACCAGCCAGGAGTTCCTGCAGATACTGACTATATCGTGATCGATACCGGTCATCGCTACAGCGAAATTCGAACGATCGATCAGGTGCGGGAACTGCAGGAAGAACCCGAGCGATGGGAGATTGTTCCGAATGATTCGCACGGACTGTTTATCGTGCTGAAACGCAAAACTGTCACGAAGCCTTGACCAGGCATATCGCCACTACGCTTGCCCACAATCTTCATGCCTTTTGCACCAGGCCGCCAGCCATTTTTGTGGAACCCCAATCTGTCGAACTTCAATGCGGCCAAGATATGGCGATGCGTGTTCGAACCGAAAGCCAGCCTTGGTCGCCACAAACGTCACAGTGACATCGGCCCGAACGGCCACGCCGCAAGGTTCGCCGGTGTCAGCATTCAGCCCCGACGGCACATCGACGGACAGTACCTGCGCGGCGGATTGATTCACGGATTCCACGATTTCGTGGAAAGGACTGCGCAGAGTTCCACGGATTCCCGTGCCGAGCAGTGCGTCAACGATCCAGTCGTCGGGAGTCAGGCCAGCCACGACAACCTTTATGGATTCTGCATCGCCAGCCCGCACTTTGATCCCACTTTTTTGCAGAAAATCAAAATTGGACTGCGCGTCGTTGGTGAGTGTCTTACCGGCGCTCACAAGGTAGACGTCGCTTTCAATTCCGTTCGCGGCCAGCAGGCGTGCCATGCTGAGACCATCGCCGCCATTATTGCCGGGGCCGCACAGAATGATAATTTCCCCCTGCGGCTCACGGGATTCCAGAACTTCGCAGGCACCGCGCGCGGCGTTCTCCATCAGCAGCAGTCCGGGCATCCCCAGTTGCTGAACGGCGGCAGCATCGATTTGTCGAATGAGCCGACTTTCAAGGTATTCCATTGTGGTTGTCCGCCGTCTGGCGACGTCAGCTTCGAACAAATCGGACACTCATTTTCCGCTCAATGATGCCGGAGTTGCAACCGCCGGGCTGCGCACGGACGCAAAGTAGCGATTGTCTCGAATCCAGTCTTCGCGTGTGTACGAGATTACAGAGGTATCAGTCTCGCGGACTTCAATGTGTGACAGACGGAATCCCATTTCCGTGATTTCGGTAAACATCATCCATGCCAGATTCTCAACGCTGGTCGGGCCATCGAAGAGTTTCATTTTGAAAGTTTCTCCGGTACGTCGGCAGTGGTCGTTCAATGTTTCGTGCAGTGGGTCGTTGATGTTGATGAGCATTCCGTGGTCGTAAAACTCTTTCAGCCATGGCTCAACTTTCTCATCGAATGCACCAAACAGCGTGCTGATATCGCCGTCACGTTCGACTTCAAAGAAACAACGCAGCCCGTAACGGTGGCCGTGCAGATTGCTGCATTTGTCTTTGAGCGTTTCATTGCGATGGGCGGCGTAGAATTTGTAGTCTTTTTGAATGATCATCACTTCACCTGTGGTGTGGAATTCTGGTCCCAATTTTTCGGCCCGCGCTGAAGTTGCGAACAGGACGTAAATTATAGTCGCCACGAATCCAAAAGTTTAGTCTTCACGCCGATTGTGCGGAGATTATACTCGACGTGGCGAGAAATGATTCCCGGCGAGCGGAGCGACGTCAGCCCTCTGAGACACATGCGTACCACTCGGTGGACTGAAACCCACCGCTCGCCGAATCACGTCATCTATGTTGCATCTTCTTAGTTGGACGTGCGACTTGAATTGCAAGCGTCTATACTTCTGGATTGCTGATAATACCTTTTTCCTTCCGGTATTCGGTTCGGAGATTTTCAATGCCGATGTCGATATTGCGCCTTGCTGTCGTGCTTGTGTTTTGCGTTGCCTGTGGTGTGCAGGCCCAGACGGACGGAAACGAAAATCAGGGGGCTGACTCCGCCCCGCTCGACGCAGATCGTGCAATTGAACCAGTCCCCATCGGCGCGGCTGTTGTCGATATCACGCCCGACTACCCCGTGCGACTCACCGGCTACGGCAATCGTACGAAGGAATCGGACGGCGTTGCGGCGAAGATTCATGCGCGAGCGCTGGTGATCGGGGGAGATCTGGCGAGCGGTGGGCGTCGGCCCACCGGTACAACGCCTCAGCCAAACTCGGACCGGTGGGCTGACGCCGCCCCGCTCGCCATTTTAGTCACCGTCGATAACTGCGGCGTTCCGCTCGAAATCACCGAAGCTGTCTTTGCCAGAGTCGCTGAAAAGCACGGTATCATCCGCGAGCGATTCGCAACCTCGTCCACCCATTCGCACTCCGCGCCGTGGTTGCGTGGTTTCGCACCGAATATTCTGACCGCAGTAACAGATGATCAGGCCGCGCGGTTGGCACAATACGAAACTGAACTCATTGAAAAACTTGTTGAAGTTGTTGATCAGGCAATCGCAGCGCGGCGGCCGGGGTATCTGTCCTATGGTTTCGGCGAAGCGGGTTTCGCCATGAATCGACGCGTCATCGCCGATGGCCGCTGGACGGACTTCGGCGAAACTCCCGATGGACCGACGGATAAACGCGTTCCCGTGCTGGCAGCGCATGACACAGACGGCAAGCTGATCGTCGTTCTGGCGAATTATGCGTGTCACTGCACAACCGAAACCGGTGAATTCAATCAGATCTCGGGCGATTGGGCCGGCTTCGCGGCGGACATGCTGGAAGCCGATCATCCCGGTGCCGTGGCGTTGATTGCGATCGGCTGCGGAGCAGATGCGAACCCGTCGCCGAGAGGAACCCATGAGCAGGCGCAGATGCATGGACGGACGATGGCAGATGAGGTGACGCGCATCCTGGCGAGCGATGGGCGTCAGCCCGCCGGTACATCGCCAGCGAATCCTTCTGGTTCCGCGTCGCCAAACTCGACTCATACCGGAGGGTTCACACCCTCCGCTCGCCGAATCGCAATGCATCGCATCGACCCGCAGATCGCCTGCAACATGGCTCGAATCGACCTGCCACTGGGGCCGCTGCCGTCGCGGGAGGACTGGGAACAGCAGGCGAAAAATACCGACGTCACCGGTTTGCGAGCACGCTATTTTCTGAACATGCTTGACGAAGGAAAAGAGATCCCGAAAACGATTCCAGATTATCCCGTTCAGACATGGTGTTTCGGCGACGATCTGGCGATCGTGTTTCTGGGTGGCGAAGTTGTGGTCGACTATTCGCTTCGCATGAACGACATGTTCGACGGTGATCGGCTGTGGATCAATGCGTACAGCAACGACGTGCCGTGTTACATCGCGTCGGCTCGATTACTTCGCGAAGGGGGTTATGAATGCGATTCGTCGATGCTTTACTATCGCCGCCCGACTCGCCTGGCACCGGAGGCTGAAGACGTCCTCTGCGATGCCGTACAAAAGCTCATGCCGTATGAGTTCTATTCAGGGAAACTGCAGCAGGACTTTCCGGCTCCGAAAAGTCCCGAAGATTCGCTCAAATGCATGACGACGAAGCCCGACTTACGCGTCGTGTTGGCCGCATCGGAACCGCTGATTCACGATCCGGTGGCCTTCGACTGGGACGAACGCGGACGGCTGTGGGTTGTCGAAATGGGGGATTATCCACAAGGGAACGCGTCGGCGAGCGGTGGGCGTCAGCCCGCCGGTACTACGAATACGCCAGACGCGAAAACTCAGGACGACAAGACTGCGGATTCTACCGGAGGGCTAACACCCTCCGCTCGCCGGGCGGCGGGCCGGATTCGTGTTCTCGAAGACATCGACCAGGACGGCGTCTACGACAAAGCGACCACGTTTCTCGACGGGCTTGCGTTTCCCAATGGCATTCAGTGCTGGCGCGGTGGTGTGATCGTCACGATGGCTCCGGAGATTTTCTACGCGGAAGATACTGACGGCGATGGCAAGGCGGATCTGCGCGAAACACTTTATCAGGGATTCACAGAAGGCAATCAGCAGCACCGCGTGAACGGTCTCCGCTGGGGACTGGATGGCTGGCTGTATCTGGCGAACGGGGACAGTGGCGGCGAAATCGCGGGAACAGGATACATCCCTGGCGAACAGGCGAGCGGTGGGCGTCAGCCCGCCAGTACATCGGCTGCACCCGATGCGAAAACGGCTGAAACTTCAAGTGCAAATCGTACCGGAGGGCTGACACCCTCCGCTCGCCAGCCTGTTTCCCTTCGCGGTCGTGATCTTCGAATACATCCGGATACAAACGGTCTCGACACCGTCAGCGGGCAGACTCAGTTCGGTCGCGAGCGTGACGACTTCGGCAACTGGTTCGGCAATAACAACTCCAATCCGATCTATCAATATGTACTGGAAGATCGCTACGTGCGACGGAATCCACATGCGGGGATTTCACAGGTGACAGCTCAGGTGTCAGAGATTCCGGGAGCGGCTCCCGTTTATCCGACCAGCCGCACACTGGCTCGATTCAATGATTTCGGGAGCGTCGATCGATTCACATCCGCTTGCAGCACGATGATCTATCGAGACTCGTATCTCGGCGAACAGTACTATGGCAACGCTTTCACTTCGGAGCCAGTGCACAATCTTGTGTCGCGGCTGGTGATGACTCGCGATGGTTACCGATTTTCAGGCCAGCGCGCGCCTGATGAGCAGGAGTCGGAGTTCCTCGCATCGTCCGACAACTGGTTTCGTCCGACGATGATCCGCACCGGCCCGGATGGAGCGCTGTGGATTGCCGACATGTACCGCGCGGTGATCGAACATCCGGAATGGATCCCACCGGAGTATCAGCGGAAGATGAATCTGTACGCGGGAAATGATCGCGGCAGGATTTGGCGGATTGTGCCTGCGAATGAATGTTGCAGTGCGGCGGCGAGCGGTGGGCGTCAGCCCTCCGGTACACCGACTGCGAATCCTTCAGAACCAATCGATACAGTGAAACCAGACGCTCGCGCGACCGACAGTACTAACGGCGCAGCCGCCAATCGTACCGGCGGGCTGGTGCCCGACCGCTCACCTACTCGTGAAGGCTACTTTGAACAACCCTGGCATGAGATTCCGATTGCTGATCTCGTCAAGCGTCTCGAAAGTCCTAATGGCTGGTGGCGTGACACGACGCAGAGGATTCTACTGCATCGCAGCGATGAGGCAATTGGCAACGGCGCAACCTGTGGACCATTGCATCTATTGCTGTTTGATAAAACAAGGCCTGCTATTCAACTCCAGGCAGCTGCCACAATTGCGGGGATCTCTATAAAAGACGAGAGTATCGAAGCGAATCCCACTACGGTCATCGCCACGTTGTTTCAACGGAAACCAACACCCGGCTTCATTGCAGGAGTCCTCCGATCCATCGGACCAGCATTCGAGAATGCCGAAGCAGATTTTCTGGATAAAATCAGACATCTTGTCGATGATCAGGATTCCGCCGTCCGTCTCCAACTTATCCTCAGTCTTGGTGAGTTTAAAGCGGACAGTGGAGCGACTCTACTTGGCCAAATGCTGCTTCACAACTTCGACGACCGCTTCCTGCGAAGCGGCGGGCTTTCTTCGCTCACGCCGGATAACATCGGCGGTGTTCTCAAGGAAACGCTGAATGCTTCCGCAGACGACCTCAACGAAGAACTTCTCGGGATGCTGTTGGCTCAGGCGGCGGCGATGGGGAAGAGCGATCAACTCGCCGGTCCGTTGAAGCAGCTTGTAGCGACGATTCACGCGCATTCACCGGCCACGCGGTTGGAGATCGTTGGCAATACGCTCAACAAGATGATCAGCGGCACCGTTGATGTGATAAAGAACGATGCTGCGTTCATTGCCGTCCTGAAGTCCGCACTTGATGCGGCAATGACATCCGCTCGAGATGAATCGCACGATGAGGATCAACGATCTGCCGCAATTCGCTTTGCCGACATTGCCGAACGATTCACGGGCGACGCCTCGCTGGACACCGCTGAATTCTTCACGCCGCAGACGCCGCAAACCATTCAGATTGCGGCAGCGAACGTTGCGGCGCAGCGCGCGGATAACGATACTATTGGTGAGTTACTTTCTCACTGGAACAGCTTTCCTCCAGCAGTCAGAAGCAAGGTTATTGCGACGTTCCTCAGTCGCGAATCGACCACGAAGCAGGCACTGGAAGCGGTCAAATCGGGCCAAATCTCGATGACAGACTTCGATGCGACTCAGCGAGACGGATTGTTGAATCAACGTAACGACGAAATCCGTGCCATTGCGAAGAAGCTCTTCGGCGAAGAAACGCCATCAGCCCGCACTGCGGTTGTTGAAGATTTCAAATCTCAGATTTCAAATTTGACATCCGACGCCGTCGCCGGGCGCGCGGTGTTTGAAAAACGCTGCAGCGCGTGTCACCGCCTGCAGGACATCGGTAAAGAAGTCGGAGCAGATCTCGCGGCGTTGAAGGATCGATCGACCGACGCAATGCTCACCGCGATTCTGGATCCGAATCGCGCGGTCGAAACGAAGTTTCTGGTCTACACGGTTGTCACGAAAGACGGACTGCAGCATATCGGCATGCTCAAGGGAGAAACCGGCGGCAGTCTGACTTTGATCGGCAACGATGGCAAAGAACAGACGGTTGTACGAGCCGACATTGAAGAATTGCTCGCATCGAAACGATCATTGATGCCCGAGGGATTGGAGAAGGATCTGTCCGGACAGGATCTGACCAACGTCATTGCATTTGTGCAGTCCGCTGGAACCCCATGGAAACGCTTTGATGGAAACACACCACTATTCGTCGCTGCCAATGCTGACGGAACAATCACTCTGCCCGCATCGGCGGCGGAGATCTACGGGCCGAATCTGGTCTTTGAACCGAAGTATGGAAACCTCGGCTATTGGTCATCCACCGATGATTATGCCAAGTGGACCTTCGAAGTACCGAAAACCGGGCATTGGACTGTCGAATTTGACTTCGCCTGTGACGACAGCGCGGCCGGAAGCCTGATCAAGTTCTCCACCGGGGGCCGAATGCTCACCGCCCGCGTCGCAGGCAGCGGAACGTGGGATCACTATCAAACGTGGCAAGCGGGAACGATTGATCTTCATCGAGGTCGCAATCAACTTACTATCACGGCTCCGGAGACTCCAACGACGGCGCTGATCGATCTGCGCGCGATTCGCTTGATTCCACCGAAGTAATGACAGGGTTTTCCACGAAGATTCGTGCTTCACAACAATCTCGCAATTTGCGAGCGTAGATTTGAAATTCGAATCTCGACACCACTGGCTTGTTTGAACGATTCCCTCGATTTTTTCGTTACAACATTCGTAAATTTTCCTGTCCCAAATTTTCCTGTCCTTTTCCTCGTGAAAAACTCCCGGACAGTCACTTCAGTGGTGGCGTACAGCAGGAATTGTCGGAAACTGAGGTAGTCCGTCAAATTGGCTTCGGTCAGGATTTGTAAATCGACCCCGCTTGATTCTCGGACGGGATGCGGTTAGAACGAACCAAGGCAGGCTTCGAGCCGTGTCGCTGAATCAGAATCAATCACTTTCACTTCAGGAATACGGTGAATCTATGATAAACAAACACGGCAATACACGAAGGCAGTTTCTTGGAACTTCATTAGCCGCAGCCGCACCGCTGGTTCTTCCCGCGCACGTCCTTGGGCGCGGCAATTCGGTTGCTCCCAGCGAAAAAATCACGCTGGGCGTGATCGGTATCGGGCCACGTTGTACCTACGACCTGCAGGCGATGCTGGGGCTTGCTGACGTGAAATGCGTGGCAATCGCCGATGTTCAAGCCAGTCGTCGCGATGCCGGTAAAACACTGGTCGATAAGCACTACGGCACGTCCGATTGCCAATTGTACGCCGATTTTCGAGAATTGCTCGACCGTCAGGATATCGATGCCGTGCTGATCGCAACAGGTGACCGCTGGCACGCCGATGCGTCGATGCTGGCCGCTCGAGCGGGCAAAGATGTCTACAGTGAAAAACCCTGCGGACTCACAATCGATCTGTGTCGGCAACTGGCAGAAACCATGAAGACCACCGGCCGGATTTTCCAGGCCGGAACACAACGTCGCAGCGTGCCGAATTTTGTTCAGGCAGTCGAGATCGCTCAGAGCGGAAAACTTGGCAAGCTCCAGACGATGTTCGCTTCCGTCTACATTCCTTCACGGAATATCACGTGGTTGCCAGGTGAACAGACGCCTTCGAAGGCAGTCTGTGACTGGAATATGTGGCTTGGCCCGGCTCCATTGCGTCCATACAACCATGAATACGTCACTGGGAAATGGCGGGGCTACAATGATTTCGATTCAGGTGCACGGCTGCTGGACTGGGGCGCACACACCGTGGATCTTTGCCAATGGGCCAATCAGGCCGATCATACCATGCCAATCTCCTATGAACCGACTGGGAACGGGATCACCTGCATGTACGAAAACGGCGTCAAGCTGATTCTCGACTTTCTGCCGACGCCGTTTGGCGATCGAGGCCCTAACTGGATCACGAAACTAGGCACTTGTCCGGTGCGATTTGTGGGCGAAGACGGCTGGCTGGAGACCGGCGACAGCGGTGCAACTGAAGTTTCTTCAGATGTTCTGCGTCGTCAACTGCAGGACAAAGCCGCAAAGGTCACGGGACTGGATGTTACGGCCCACGCCAGAAACTTCTTTGACAGTGTCAAGTCTCGACAGCCGACGGTGGCGAATCCGGAAGTTATGCGAAATTCCCATATCGCCTGTCATGCGGCGGCGTTGTCATGGATTCTGAAACGCAAACTGACATTCGATCCCGCCACCGGTGCCTTTGCCAACGACGACGAAGCCAATCGTCTGCGAACTCGAGCTTCGAGGACATGGACATAATGCGGAAATGCTTCGTATCGAGAACCCGAGTGAATCACGTTTGAACGGAAGCGGGCAGGCTGCTATTCTTCGCCCCTTCCAAATTGGCTCATTATTGAATTCCGGAGATTACTGGCTCATGGGAACGAAGAAGACGGGTAAGGGTCGGCGAAAAGTTGGTCGCAAGAAGCGCCGTATGCGAGCCAAAATTCGGCACCGCAAGGGCTAATCGCGGTCTCGACACTGGTCCAATTGCAGGGATTGCATCGACGATGCCGATCGTGCGATTTTTCAGATGCTGAAGTTTGCAGATTCCGGTGAGCTTGACAATGCTTCTGTTTAGTTGAATCCTAGTGTTGATTGTCGTGTTGCGTTTTTGCAACATGGCGATTCCCGCCTTCCTTCTGGGGATTCACAATGCCTCGCTCTCGCCTGCCTCGTGGTTGTTTTGCTGCATTCCTTCTTTTGAGCCAGTGCTGTGTTACCGGACTTTGCGGTGACGCATCGCCTGTCATAGAGCAGTCGTCCGGTGCAGAAGAAGTACGTCGTCTGATTGAGAAGACGGCGTTGGAAAAGCGGACTGCCGAGAAGGAACTGATTCTTGGGCAGGGCGAAGCCGCTGTTGCGACGCAGCGCGTCCAGGAACTTCAAAAGCAGCTCGACGAAGCACAGCAGCGAGCCACAGCAGAATCCGATCAGTTAAAATCGCTTCAGGAAACTGTCGATGGACTCGACAGGCAGCTTGCCGATTTAACTCAATCTGTTCCGCAGCACGAAGCCGCCGATCAGCTTGTTTTCGCAGCATCGAAGGTTTCGGCACGCCTGAACAACCTGGTGACCGCTGAGACACATTTGCAGAATCAGCTCGCGGTCCTGCGAAAGTCATCCGTCGAATGGCGAAGCAAAGCTGCCGATGCGGCACAGAAGATCGCTGCCATTGCAGTTCAGCGACCGGAACTCGATAAGAAGATCGCCGAAGCCAAAACGGCTCTGGACGCAGCAGATGCAGCAGTGAATACCACTCAGGTCGCGATGGCTGCAGCACTAGCCGATGTTGATGCTATGAATGCTGTTCTGACGTCGCAGGAAGAACAACTAAAAACGACTGCGACGTCGATTGAGTCACTTGCCAGATCTGTTGCTTCGCTGGAAAACTCACTCAACACGCTCCGTGAAGCGTCAAAGCTTACCGGGACGGATGCGTCCGCTGCAATTCAAGGGTTGGAAAAAGCGATCTCTAGTTTTGCACCGCTAAAGGCCAACACAGATTCGCTGCTCACGCAGGTCACTGCACGTCGCGACGAAATGGTTGCAAAGGTTACGGCCGCTAAAACGGACCTGGAAACAAAAACTGCGGCGTACAACGCTGCGGTCGCTGCCGCCGAACCAATGCGAACTGCATGGACCGCAGCAACGGAATCTCTCGCGGCCCTGAACGCTCAGGAGCCAGTATTGCAGACCGCGAAGGCTGAAGGCGAACGCTGGCAAAAGATGCTGGACGCTCAGTTGACGGGTCTTGAACCGTCACTGCAGAAGCTGCAGGCAGAGTCTCAGATCATTGCCGGTGAATCGCTGATCGCACGGCGTCAGGCGGAAGCAGCATTGGAGCCACTGGGAAGGTTTGTGTCATTTTCTCGCGACGTCGCACCGATTTTCGCTCAACGCTGCGTGGCCTGTCACAACACTCGCAGTCCTGGCGGACGTCTGAATCTGGATTCCTTTGCAGCACTGCTGAAAGGTGGCGAATCAGGTGCCGCAGTGACGGCACACAACAGCGCAGATTCACTTCTGCTGATGATGGTGGCAGATGGTTCGATGCCGAAAGATGCCGATCCACTGTCTGAAGCCGAGATTGCTGTCGTCAAACACTGGATCGATGTTGGATCCCCGTTGGACGCAGGTATCGCAACGACCGCAGATTTGTTTGAAGTGATGCCCGAACAGCCTCAACCATTGCCGCCTGCAGAGTACCGAGTCCCTATTCCTGTAACAGCAGTCGCATTCAGTCCGGATGGCAGCCAGATCGCGTCATCGGGTTATCACGAAGTTTTGGTCTGGAACGCCAATGACGGCGCGCTTGTACGACGAATTCCCAACGTCGCCGAACGTATTTACGACCTCGAATACAGCGCCGACGGAAGCACGCTTGCTGTCGCCGCCGGGACACCGGGGCAACTGGGCGAATTGAAATTGTTTGCTGCGGCGAATGGGCAACTCATCAGGACGCTCGTACGATCCCGAGACGTAGTATTTGCTGCGAGTTTCAGTCCGGATGGAAAGTTGCTGGCGAGTGCCGGCGCTGATCGGTCAATCATCGTGGTTGCTGTCGAGAGTGGTGAAGAAGTCGTGCGAATTGAAGATCATGCGGACTGGGTGATGGACGTCAACTGGTCTCCCAACGGCCAGCGACTGGTGAGCAGCAGCCGCGACAAGACCTGTAAAATTTTTGAAGCTGCAACTGGCAATCCAGTAATCACCTTCAGCGGCCATGGCGAATCTGTTTACTCCGCCGCGTTTCTGGCCGATGGTACGACCGTGGTCAGCGGTGGCAGTGACCGCCGTCTGCGAGTCTGGAATTCTGCGGATGCAAAAGAACTTCGGGCGATAACGGGCTTTGGCGGTGACATTTTCCGAATTGAAATTCTTCCTGACGACGTGATTCTGTCCGCAAGCGGCGACCGTGCATTGCATGAACACAAAGCAGCCGACGGTACGGAACTTCGCAAAATGGAAGGCCACAATGACTGGGTCTACACAATGAGTTTTAATCTCAGCCGGAAGCTGATCGCGTCAGGCTGCTACGACGGTGAAATCCGCGTCTGGAATTCCGAAGATGGCAGTATGACGACGTCGTTCATTGCAATCCCGAACCAGAATACGGACCAAACTGTCGCAGCACAAAAGTAGTGGATTCAATTTTATCCGTGACAGCCTTTGGCCGTGAACCGATTTCTTAATCTTAATCCTACTCTTAATCTTAATCCGGCAGCACAGTGATTTGCTGCGAAGGCATGCACTCGACCGTTCACTTTTGGCGAAAACCGAGCATTTTTGTAGCCCGAAGCGTGAGAGAGAGGATTGTGCCTAACTCGTTCCCTCGCGTACGCTTCGGGCTACTACTTCGGATAGAAGTGGCGCTGTCCAATTAAGCAAACAGTTCTGAAATGACCTGCCCGTTGCGAACAATCATAACGGGACGACCTGTGGTCGTGTGGTATTCCTGCGTGTGATCGATTCCCAAAGCGTAGTAGAAACTCGCGGCGACATCGTCCGGGGAAAATCCATCACCTTTCGGTAAACTGCCGGTTTCGTCGCTTTCCCCGAGCACCTGTCCGCCTTTGACGCCACCGCCTCCCAGCAGCATAAACATGTTGCGAGGATAATGATCGCGGCCAACTCGCTCGGTATTGATTTTCGGCGTACGTCCAAATTCCCCGGTGACGTACACAATTGTGGAATCCAGTAAGCCACGTTCCGCCAGGCCGTTAAAAAGTCCGCACAGCGCATCATCAAGCGCTGGAAGCTGGCGAGTCTTCAGGACGTTCCAGTTGTCGCGATGCGTATCCCAGCCTCCGTTCGACACGGTAATGAAGCGGACGCCAGATTCAACAAGTCGCAAAGCCAGCAAACAACTGGCTCCCAGCGACGAAGAACCAAACTGCTTCGAAAATTCCGGTGACTCTTT
>Ga0105047_10009752_pt1 | contig 15768 bp, 9 predicted proteins | sample MAT04_FD_78384 | JGI IMG/M metagenome (GOLD analysis project Ga0105047, IMG submission 78384) | Freshwater microbial communities from Lake Fryxell liftoff mats and glacier meltwater in Antarctica - MAT-04 (megahit assembly) | ecosystem: Environmental > Aquatic > Freshwater > Ice > Liftoff... | reverse complement strand
GAAGCTCAATCTGTTGCTCGATGGCGAGCGACTTGTGGCAGCGTCATTGGCGGGGATACCTCATCACGAACTCTTGCGAGAAATCGAGGGACGTATGCAATACGTTCTCGAGAAAAACTTTAAGCAACGCCACGGGGGCATCCTCCGGTCTCCGAGCGACCTGCTTCTGCACCGTCGATATGATCGTCCGGAAGTCGTGAACTATTTCGGGCGTCAGTACGACCCGTCCCGGCATAATGTGGGTGTTCTGAAGTTTGGCAACAACGCTGACCATTTGGTCATCATCACGAAGCTCGATACGAGTGACGCTATTAGCAGTTTTCAATACACGAACTGGTTCTCGGATGAATCAACGTTTTTCTGGACGAGCCAGAATCGCCAGAGCCGGGAAGATGCCTCGGGAATGGTAATTCTGGAGCATCGAAAGGTTGGCAGGCTTGTTCACTTGTTCGTCCAGTCCGGATCTCACGAAAAGGCGGTCTATTGCGGGGAAGTGGACGCGTACGCTGTGAAGGGCAATTTGCCGATGACTGTATGGTTCAAGTTACGACTACCTCTAAGCAGTGCGGTGCTAGCGGAGCTTGTGCCGTACGATGCGACAAAAATTCTGTTCGTCGAAGAGGAATTCAGTCTCATTTAAGCCGGCCCAGAAGGAGTCGCACCGCGTCTTTCACGTAGGCAAGCCGAATAGCAGTCAGAACATACCGTCATTGGCTTGGCTTCCTTCAGCGCTGAATATGATTTTGTTTGGTTCGACAAAACGGGCGGTGTTTCCCACGCCATCGGCCAAGCCGGAAAAGAGTGCCAGCCCCGTCGATGGCGATGCCATTCGGAAAATTGAACCGCGCGTTTGAACCCACGCGGTCCGCAGAACCCCCACTACCTTTACTCCCCGGCACCTGGGCGATCGTTATGGCCGGCGTCATCCGGCATACTGAAGGCGCATAGCTGGGCCTGTACCCGCGGAAGATTGCCCATCAGAATGATCGCGACGAATAAATAGCCCCGCATGGGGGCCAGGTAACGGTCGATCCCTTTGACTCGATCTGCTCCGTGATTCTTGAACACCCAGCTGCGCAGTTTCTTTGTTGGTCATTACTCGAGGTGGCCCGATAGCGTAATCGCTAGGCGCTCTACTCTCATCGGGCGTGTTGATTAGCACGGCAGGCCATCAGCGGGACGGCTTTCATTCCTAAAACGTGTCGCCGTCGCTGAAAGGCACGAAATCAAATTTAGCAAAAGCTTTCTCTAGATTGATCCGTATCAATACTCAGTAAATTTGTTTCAATATATGCTTTCTCTGCCTTGGGTAGAGCTCTGAATGCGTCTATAGAACGCACCGCGGCACTGATACATAGGAAAGCCTCCTCAAGGCTTACTGTTTGTCGTTTCACTGAGTCGGGCGTCGCTTGCTTCAATGTTGCCTCACTCCTCATTGCGAAAACAACCGATGCTTGGGCGACTACGGCAGCGTCGATTAGTTTTTTGTCTTCGGGGCTAGCAACCTGATAGAGGAAATTGAACTGAAGACGGGCGGCGGCAATCAAGTATTCAACGTCTACCTTCATAAAAGCTTTTGTATGCATGCATAACGAAGCAAGTAATCCTCGTTCCAAATAGGAAGCGTTCCTGTTATCTCTTTGATTAGCGCGCGGTTTGACCGCATCGTGTCCAAGGTTGAGTGGGTAAGCTCGATTTTATTACAGCGAGAGTCCACCAAAATATACTTACGGAGATCGTCGGGAAGAATTTGTTCTGCCCTCCGTCCACGATGATACGTGTATTCCCCGCGCCGTTCCCTAAGTTCGTTGAGTAATCTAATATTTAGTTCGACCAGCTCTAGATGGAGTAAACGCTGGGCGGCGATTAACTCACCCCTCTCTATACGCCCCAAGATATTTATGGCTTCAGCGAACGCAGCGCATGAGAGACTTTGAGCCTCAGAGTCTGTGATTTCCAATCTGCTGCCAGCTAGGCCGGCTTCGCGATAGAACTCCTCCCATTTCCGTGAACCCTTAACCATACAATAATCGAACCGCATTAAATCCGAAAAACTTGCCATTCTGGCCCGAAATTTGCCACTGATACTCGAGAAGCCACTGGAGTGCAAAAAACGGGCGGCCAATAGTGATCGATGATCCAAGATAACCACGTCTACCCCGCCTCCATCGAAGATTACCGTCGCCTTATTTACTCCACCGAACACTGCCTTGTGTGTGTAACTGAGTAGTGGACTACTTGATAAAGTTTTCGGCCAAGATTCATCTCGGAAAATGGATAAATCATCCGTAATTACTTGAACATCAACGTCTGAATATCGGTCAGGTTGATCGCCGAAGCCATGCAAAAATCGCGCAAATGATCCAAAAACCACACATACCCTAATGTGATTGGCCGCTTTGAGTCCCGCAATGACCTCAGAAAAGAAATCTACCATTTTCTAAGCGAGATTAATATTTCGGTTCCCTCCAAACCGGGCCCGGAATGAATTCCTCCGGAGTGCAGGCGGATAATTTCTTTCGCGATAAACACTCCCATCTTCCCTTGGTTTGGCACACCATCAACAGTAGCAGCGGGAAGTATTCCCTCCAGCTCAAGCATCTTACCTTTGATTGATACCAGCGCGGTAACCTTATCATCTACCCCTGTCGAGCGAAGTTGAATCGATAAATCTTTCGTTCCCAAACTAGAACGATTTTCTGTGACTGTTCGCAATATAGCCTCGAGCGCAAATTCGACAAGTTTCGGGGAAACGCTGAGCACTACTGGATCGGGACCAACTTCCGCTTTGACGTCGCACGCATTGCCAACGGCACGTATACACTCCCTAAGATCAACTGATTCTATATTCCCATCAACAAGAGAGGCAAGTTGGTTTAACTGATTATTTAGAGTCTCCAGCCGCGTAATGTCTGCCTTGATCGCAGTTTGAAGGCCCCCAGGAGCGTTTTGCGAGCCGTGTCGAAGTGTAGTAAGCGAGACCAGCGAGTTTCCGATTTCGTGATTGAGCGTGAGTGCCATTTCTTGTAACAATCCCAAGCGATCTGCGCGCCTCCTTTTGGCATGATCGAATAACTCGCCGCTCGCTTCCTCCCAGAACGCCCATGCTCCAGAAGTTTCCGAAATAATACCTGCACTAGCTCTGAACGGCTGGTCCGAAGTAGGAGATATCTGCTTGTTATCTTTCATTCTTCGAGCTTCTCCAATTAATGCCCTAACGACTAGCGGAACCGTGATTGGAGGCTCGTCATCAGCGGCTAGGATAAGTGATTGTGGGAGGTATTTTTCGGCCAAGCGTATTTTATCGTTATGAAAACTAAGGCGGCCCAAGTGCAGGCTGCAGGTTAAGAATTGTCGAAGAAGCCTCGCTACAAAAACAGCACGTGTTTTATCCCCCTCATCATATGCTTGGCCGTCGTCGCGAACTCCACATGCAATTAAGCCGAGAAGATGACCGTTTTCATGCAACGGCACTAGCAGTCGTCCGCCCCACAGTGCTAGCCGGTTTCGTACCGCTAGTTCGACGATGGGATCTGACGGCCCCGGCCAGTCGACTCCATCCAACACTAATGGATGGGAGGAGAGATATCCCACTATCGGATCGTCGAGCGGAATAAACGAGGCACCGCGATCTGCCCGATAAACGTTTTCTTCTCTCAAGAAGAAAACTGTGTGAGATGCGCGCAATAAATAACGAGATGCCCGGCGAAACTCGCCCAAGAGTCTCTCGCGAGAACTTAAGTTTTCTATGGCACCTTCCAAAAAGTCCCAGATTTCTGGATTGTCCGCCCAGCCGGGTGTCCTTTGCAGAGAAAGAGCCCTAACGCCTTCTGCGCGCCGCGATTTCTCCATCAGTAGGTCTACGGTGGCGTTACGCTCGGCAAGCTCCTCGATCAGGGCAAGGATGTCCCTTAGCTTAAACCTGCTGTCACTATAAGAGAATGAATGTTTAGGTTTACCAGAATGCTTTGCAGCCTCATATAACTGAGTCTCTGGGTTCCCCACAAGAATTAGTGGGCATTTTTCCAGAGCATGGGGAAGTCGTTCAGAACAAATTACATCTAATATCACAACTACTGGCACGCCCGGCGGCAACCGCTGAGGCAAAGACGCGTCTGAGAGGGATAATACCGTCCTTCCGTGAGGGAGTTGGGACGCCCAAGCAGCGAAAAGCTCTCGGTCTCCAGTAGCTAGGAGGAAGGTTGCGGGCATGGGAAAAGAACTCTGAAGACCGCACCGCTTCCCTGGGAATATGGGTCTACTGAAATCACCGCATTTAAGCCTGTGAGAATTTCGTTACATACGGCAAGGCCGAGCCCAAAACCTGACGATTTTGTGGTTTGAAATGTTTCAAATAATTTTGATCGCATTTCAGCGGCGATACCCGGTCCATTATCTGATACTTGTAGCTCAATTCCGTTCCGACGCTTAACCGTCTCGATTCTTACCCAACGTACACCATCTTGGTTCTCTTGCGCTTGAATGGCATTAAAACACAAATTCAGTAGTACTTGTTTTGTAGCATTCAAATCCGTAAGTATAACGTCAGGTGTCGCATTAAATTCAGTCTGAATATCGGTATTCTTCTCAGCAGCCCTCGCGGTGATCAATTCCAGAGAATCATTTAATATCGCATGGAGCGCAAGTGGTTGTGTGACATACTTTCGGGGAGCGGCAAGATCGAGAAGTTGTTCTGTCAGTCGCTCAATTCGAGCGACCTCTTGCCCCATCAAACGAGAGAATCGCTCGCGGAATGCATCATTTGCATAATGTATCGGGAGCAACTGAACAAATGCCTTTATCGTTACCAAGGGATTTCGGATTTCATGTGCGACGCTTGCGCCAAGTACGCCAACTGTTGCCAGCCGTTCCGCTCGATGAGCTTTTGTCGCGAGGTAGCATCGTGAGTATGAGGCTTCAAAGATCGCGCCCAGCTCCAGCAATTCTTCTACTTCGGGGTATGTAAATGGCCGTCTAGAGGCCCGTTCACCCACACATACAATAAGCGTTGAGACCGAGGTTTCACAGCAGACAGCTATTCCGAACCTATTCTCACGTAAAAAGTCTCCGACCTCGTCTCGTTTAATAGTAGAGCGCTCGCGCTGTAAACGTTCGGGAGTTGCCCACTTTGTCTCTCTCAGCGTCGAATAGACACTATCTCGTCCAGCAAATAGACCGTCCGTTGAGTTATTGCTTTCGACTGCCCTACCATAGATTGTCGCGGTCTCTGATTGTGCCCAAGAGCGCAATACTGCGGAAAACGCTTTATCCAAATTATCGACTCGGATAATTTGTCGAGACACTTCAAATGCCGCTTTACGAGCCTCCGACACTTTGGGGTTTAACTTCAGCATTTTACTGAATATGCTATTAACTGACCCATAAATCGACATGACGCAGAGCATTGAAGCAAGAAATGCGACACTCTCGTCGACGAACATTCCGGAAAGTGTAAATACCTGAAGCGAGGCAAGAGACACGACTGTCACCACTAGGAGTGTACGTACACTAATTATAAATAGGTGCCTAGCATCAAAAATTCGATGAGTGGTGACCGCAATAGACAGCAGTATGAAAAATGTGAAAATTATAAGTACGCTAGTGAAAGCAGGTAGCCGCAAGTTGAACGCGCCCTGTAGCAGGTTGGTGATTAACGTTATTATTCCTGCGGACGCGCCGCCGACTAGGATGACATTTACTTCCAAGCGCTCGATTCCTCCTTTCTTCTTTGCGGCCCTGCGCGCCTGCCAAATCAGCCAAATGTAGGAAATAATTAATATGCCATGGGGGAGATAGAATAAACCTCCCTTTCCTTTTTCGTCTTCATTTGTCGGTATAAACCATTCTGTAAAAACAAAAATGACGCTAACGACTGCGCTTAACGCCCATGGAAGGCCGCGCCGTGCGACGCTACGGTAGGGGTCTTTGGGGTGTACGATACTATCTAAGAATAACCATAAGTGCGCTGGAATAAGCGCGCCTGTACCGAATGTTATACGAAACCAGAGGTTTCCGTTGCTTGACGCAGATGCTAGATGTCTGAAGACGAGCCATAGGGCGACATGTAGCGCCATGCTAAAGGCTACACGATTCAGTCTACGCCCCGGATTGGACCACAACACCAAGCTTCCCCACAGTACAGTAACGAATGCGGCGACGAGGGGCAGTTCAAACGTCATCGCGACAAAACGAGGGACGAGTTAGATCCTGATATCCCGTGAGCATTTACAAGCACGAGGTTATGGGTAAGCTGCACTGCCCGGTTAAAGAGATTCAGCGGGCAAGAAGGATCAGGAATTTCCCAATTTACCGTCGGTGTGAGAACTTGAGACTTTAGTCCGAGAGATGAAGACGCAACCTGCATTGCACCAGCAGCACCAAGCGGGTTGCCAATGGCGCCTTTAATAGAAGTCACGGCGACATTTGCTAGATGACGGCCCATCAGACTAATTAGTGCAGTCGATTCTGCAGCATCGATAAACCGATGTCCAGGTCCCCATGCATTAACGACATCAACTTCGTGTATATCTCTCCTGGCTTCTGCAAGTGCATTCTGCATTGCGGCTAGTAAGCCCTTGCAGCCACCATCATTATTGTCACTTGCGTACGCATAGCCCTCAATATATGCGTACGCTTCCCGCTTGCTTTCCTCAGGCTCGAGTATGAACATGCATGCCCCTTCGCTCACCACACCAGTGGTTCTCCAGAGATCGAATGGCCGGCACTGTTTTTCGGGCTCATCCGAGCTATGAGACATCAGGCCTGCAGATCTAAGCTCAATCATCGGATGTGAAAACAGTGGAGCTTCAGTGCCGCCGCATAGAGCGATTTCTGCTTTACCTTCTGCAATTTCATTAGCCGCGTATCCAATAGCATCGAGTCCGGAGCAGCACGAGCTCTGGAGTGCTAGCATGCGGGGCGATAAATTTAAGGCGTTGGCAACCGTGGACGCAATACTTGCGACATTCGCCGAGTATACTGCTCGGGTATATGCTCCCTTTACTCCAAGTTTAGCAACTTGATCGTATGAGCGTTTGAGTCCCTCGCAATCCATTAAGGACGTTCCTGAAACGAGGAGAGATCGGCTGCCCGACGAAAACTCACTTGCTGTCACATTGGCGTCAGCGAGCGCTAGGATGGACGCGGCTATGGCAAACTGCGTGTGCCGGGCTGCACCATTTTGACCAGGGAATCTGTCAATATAGGTGCTTAGATTAAAGTCTTGTACGACACCCGCAACGAACGGTCCGTAATTAGGGTCGTTCTTCTTAAAATTTTCTGTTCGGCTTTTTGATTCTAGAATGCCGGAAGCAAAGTGAGCCCGGCCAATCCCTGCAGGTGTAACCGGGCCTATGCCAGTAACTTTTACACGTCGACGTCTCATCGGAATATGGAGTATTGCCCCTAATCAACCAGCTGTCCAATGAGCCGGTGTTCTATTCCGGAACTGCAGGAAAAGTCAGGCGCGTGGTCGTTCCGCGGGCGGGGATGGAGTCCAGGGTGAGGCTGGCGCCGTGGGCGCCGAGGAGGTGGCGGCAGATGGAGAGGCCGAGGCCGGTGCCGTTGACTTTGGTCGTGAACCCTCCACGGAGGGCGTTGCGGGCGGTTTCGGCATCCATTCCGGTGCCGTTGTCCGCGAGGGTCACGATCACGTTATCGCCGATGGTCCTGACTTTCACCTCCACCCGGCTGGCGTTCGCTTCGAGGGCATTCTTGAATAAATTCTGGAAGACGCGGGCGAGTTCGAAGCGTGCGCCTTTGATCCAGGCCTGATCGTCGCCGACGATCTCGATCGCATTGTTGCCGAAAAAAATCACGTGGCGGACTTCTCTTATCACCGAAAGGAGATCGAGCTGCGTAAACTCGGTGGTCTTGCGGGAGGTCTGGCGCCAGTTGTCGGCCAGGTGGTGACAATACTCCGCCGCTCGCTCCACGATGCTCGAATAACTGGTCAGTTTCTCCGCCCGCTCCGGCTCTCGTTTCGCAATCTCGACCGCTTCTTCCGCCAGGAGGCCGGCATAGCCGATCATCACGGTGAGGGGATTCGCCAGGTCGTGCACGAGTTCGACCGCAGCCCGGGCCTGCCAGACATGGGGCTGTTTCTCGGTAATTTCGCGCTTGAGCGCCGAATTCATGTCGAGGGCTTCCCGCGACAATTTGGCGTGCAGCCGGCGTTCCACGGTGCCGGCCGTGTTTTTCTTCACCGCCGCAATCAACTCGTGGATATCCGGCGGCTTGCGCAAATACTGATTGGCCCCGCCCAGCATCGCCTGCTGCGCCGTGGCGAGGGTGCCATAACCGGTCAACATGATGACGGAGATTTCTTTATCGATCTTCCGAATTTCCTCCAACGCCCTGATCCCATCCATCTCGGGCATCCGGATATCCAGAATAACCGTCGTATAGGTCCGCGCCCGCAACTTCGTCAACGCTTCCGCCGCCCGCTCCGCGGTATCCACCGAGAAATCCGCCGACAGCGTGAACGCGATCGACTCGCGTGGGCCGTACTCGTCGTCGACAACAAGAACGAGGGGTTTTTCCATCGCCCCCGTATTCGAGAGGACGGGTCTGGTGTCAGTCAGCATGGAGTGGTTATAATCCGAACAGCATGAAAATGCCCTCGCCGGTCGCCAAAACCGTTGGTTTTCTGTGAGGTGCCGAGGAATCTGTCAAGCGGAGCATAGGAGATTACCCTATAACCGCTCATTTGCCAAACCCGGTTGCAACCGATTCTCTGCATTGGTTCGGTCTTTTAGCGACCGGAAGTTCTTCCGCCCTGCCTCCTCGAGAAGATCTGCCGGACGTGATCATGGCCTCTTCATCGGTGCATTTGGCCGGGAAGCGGAGGACCTTTTTTTCCGTTGTCGACGCGCGACCGGTTCGCGTTCCGCCCCGCCCCGCCCGATCGCCCCGGGACCGACACCCCAGACAGTGGTGACGATGCGGCGGTTCTGGCGGGAAAAATCCTTTAGGCTACACTTTCCTAGGCGCATCCACGCAAACGCCATTGCCTTAGAGACCGCCGGTTGTAAGACGAATTCCCTTCATGCGTTCCATTGCCCTTTCGTCCTCCGGCTCCGGCACGGAGATTCGCCCTATCCGCAAGTTGATGGCTGCCAATCGCAGCGAAATCGCCGTGCGGGTGTTTCGCGCGGGCACCGAATTGGGGCTGCGCACCGTGGCGATCTTTGCCCACGAGGACCGTTTCAGTATCCATCGGTACAAAGCCGACGAGGCCTACCAGGTCGGCGCGGGCAAGGGGCCCGTCGCCGCTTACCTCGACATCGATAGCATCGTCGCCGTGGCCAAGGAAAAGGGGATCGACGCGATCCACCCGGGTTACGGTTTCCTCTCGGAAAACGCCGCCTTCGCCCGCGCCTGCCAAAAAGCCGGAATCGTCTTCGTGGGGCCGCGTCCGGAATTGCTGGACATGATGGGCGACAAAACCGCCGCCCGGGCCCTCGCGCAAAAAATCAAGGTTCCCGTCCTGCCCGGGACCGACGAGCCGGTCTCCGACCGCGCGGTGGCCCTCAAGGTCGCCAAAACCATCGGCTTCCCCTTGATCGTCAAAGCGGCCTTCGGCGGAGGGGGACGGGGCATGCGGGTGGTCCATAAGGCCGCCGATCTCGACAGTTTGCTCGACGAGGCACAGGGGGAGGCGGAACGCGCCTTCGGCAACCCCGCGGTCTTTCTCGAGAAATACATCCCTCGCGCGAAACACATCGAGGTGCAGATCCTCGGTGACAAACACGGCAACGTCATCCACCTGCACGAGCGCGACTGCTCCGTGCAGCGTCGCCATCAGAAGGTGGTGGAGGTCGCCCCCAGCTTCGGGCTGCCCGCGCAGGTGGTGAAGGAGCTCTGCGACGCCGCCGCCCGGATGGCGCGGGAGATCGAGTACGACAATGCCGGCACGATCGAATTCCTCTACGATCTCGACCGGCACGAGTGGTTCTTCATCGAGATGAATCCGCGGATTCAGGTGGAGCACACGGTGACGGAGGTGATCACCGGTCTCGACCTGGTTCGCGCCCAGATTCTCATCGCCCAAGGCCACGCCCTGCACTCGCTTGAGGTGGCCATGCCGGTGCAGGCGGAGGTGCCGCGCAACGGCTTCGCGATCCAATGCCGGATCACGACCGAGGATCCCGAAAACAAATTCGTCCCCGATTACGGTCGCATCCTCGCCTACCGCTCGCCGGGCGGCTTCGGCGTGCGGCTCGACGGGGCGATGGGTTTCAGCGGGGCGGTGATCACGCCGTTCTACGACTCCCTGTTGGTCAAGGTCATCACCAGCGGTCAAAGCTACGAGATCGCGATGAGCCGCGCGCGCCGGGTGCTCAGCGAATTCCGGATCCGGGGGGTGAAGACTAACATCCCTTTCCTCGAGAACGTCATCGCCCATCCGATCTTCAAGGCCGGCCAGGCGACGACCTCGCTGATCGACACCACGCCCGAGCTTTTCGCCTTCAAGGCGCGCCGCGATCGCGCAAGCAAGCTCCTCGGTTTCCTCGGCAATGTCATCGTCAACGGCAACCCGCACGCCAAGGGCTACCGTCCGGAGAAGGCGCTGCCCGTCGCCGTGCCGCCGCGTTTCGACCATCGCACGCCGCCCGCCGGGACGCGGCAGAAGCTCCTCGAACTGGGCGCCAAGGGCTTCGCGCAGTGGACGCTTCGGCAAAAACCGCTGCTCGTCACCGACACGACGTTCCGCGATGCCCACCAATCGCTGATGGCGACGCGGGTGCGCACCTACGATCTGCTGGCCAGTGCCAGCGCGGTCGCGCACTACCTGCCCACGCTCTACTCGTTGGAGATGTGGGGCGGGGCGACCTTCGATACCGCGATGCGCTTCCTCCACGAGGATCCGTGGGATCGCCTGCGCGAAATCCGCGAGCGGGTGCCCAACATCTGTTTCCAGATGCTCCTGCGCGGGGCGAACGCGGTGGGCTATACGAATTATCCCGACCGCGTGGTCGCGGGCTTCGTCCGTCACGCCGCCTCGAGCGGCATGGATATTTTCCGGATCTTCGATTCGCTCAACTACCTGCCGAATCTGCGGGTGGCGATGGACGCGGTGCAATCGACCCACGCCGTATGCGAGGCCGCGATCTGCTACACCGGCGACATCCTCGACAAGCGCCGCGACAAGTATTCGTTGGCTTACTACGTGCGTCTCGCCAAGGAGCTGGAGCGCATGGGCGCGCACGTCCTCGCGATCAAGGACATGGCCGGACTCTGCCGTCCGTACGCCGCGGAGAAACTCGTCAAGACGCTGCGCGAGGAGATCGGTCTGCCGATTCATTTCCACACCCACGACACCAGCGGCATCGCCGCGGCGTCGGTGCTGCGCGCCTCGGATGCCGGGGTGAACGTCGTCGATCTCGCGCTCGCCTCGATGAGCGGGAGCACCTCGCAGCCGAATCTGAACTCGGTCGTCGCCGCGCTGCAGAACACCCGCCGCGACACCGGGCTCGATTTGGAGAAGCTCAATGCGTTTTCGGATTTCTGGGAGCAGACGCGCGAGTACTACCGTCCCTTCGACACGGCTCCACGCACCGGTTCCGCCGAGGTCTATCTCCACGAAATGCCGGGCGGCCAGTACACGAATCTCAAGGAGCAGGCGTCGTCGATGGGCATGTCCCATCGCTGGCCGGAAATCGCCCGCACCTATGCGGAGGTCAACACGCTCTTCGGCGATATCGTCAAGGTCACCCCGTCGTCCAAGGTGGTGGGCGATCTGGCGCTGTTCCTTTTCTCGCGCGGCATCAAGCCCGCCGACCTCGTCAACCTCGAACCCGGTTCGATGCCGTTTCCCGAGAGCGTCATCGACATGCTCATGGGCGGTCTGGGCTGGCCCGAGGGCGGTTGGCCGGAGGCGGTCTGGAAGGCGATCCTGGGCGGGGCGCGTTACACGGAAGCCAAGTCCAAATACGACGCCTCGCTCGGCGCGGCCAAAGCCTCCCCGGCCGTTTCCGATCCGCAGAAGGACGCGGTGGAGCTCGCCAAACTCTCCAAGGAACTGGGCGAAAAATACAAACGGGAGCCGACGACCGACGATCTCTATTCGCACCTGATGTATCCGCAGGTGTTTGCGGAATTCCAAAAGCATCAGCGCGAATACGGCGACGTCAGCGTGCTGCCCACGCCGGCGTTTTTCTACGGTTTAAAACCGGGTGAGGAAATTTCCGTCGAGATCGAGGAGGGCAAGGTCCTCATCATCCGTCTGGTCAATATCGGCGATCCCGACAAGGACGGCCGGCGCACCGTCAACTTCGACCTCAACGGCATGGCCCGGGAAGTCAGCATCGCCGACAAGACCGTCGCGGTGAAGACCAAGGCCCGCCCGAAGGCCGATCTCGCCGACCCGCTGCAACTCGCCGCGCCGATTCCCGGACTGATCGCGGCTTTGTCGACCTCGCTCGGAGCCAAGGTCGCGAAAGGCGAGAAGCTGCTCATGATGGAGGCGATGAAGATGCAAACGACCGTGTACGCGCCGACCGCCGGCGTCGTCGCGGAATTGAACGTGGCCCTCGGCGATACGGTCGAGGCCAAGGACCTGCTCATTCGCCTGCGGGCGTGAGGGCGCTGCGCGTCGGGAGGGCGGGGGGGGAGGGAGGATCGGAAGGCGGAGGGGAGCGGTCAGCGGTCAGAGGTCAGGCTTCACAAAACGTCGGAGGGTTCGACAGGCGGCGTAAAATCCTCGGTGAAGGGCGAGAGATTGTCGCGGAAGATGCTGCAGGCGTGAGGTATGCACGTACTGGATGAGACGGAGGGGATTTGCCTGGAAAGCCTTAGCGGACGCACTTCAGCCATCGCGCAACCCGATTCGAAAACCAATTCGTTCCCTTTCCGTTCGCGGAAGTTCGCCTCGCTCTCAACCTGGTGGCTTCCTCTCCCGACTCTTCAGCTCTCCCGACTCCAGTGCCAAATGCGCGCGCGCCCTCTTCGCCGTAGCTGACAAGAAACCGTCGAACTCAAGCGGGCCGTGGCGCACTTTCACAGGCGTGCGGATCACTCTAACGAAAACCTTGCAGCAGCGCTCACGAAAGCCTTTTCCAATCCTTCCGAAACGAAATTGCTCGATGCGCTCCTCACGCTGAAAGCGAATAAATCAGCTGCCAACGAACTTGCGACCTCGTTCGCGTCGGAGGCAACCCGAGTGGAGGAAGCGGTGTTTGCGGAAAGCGGGCGAGAAATCTTCCATGACCTGGCCGCCGATAACGAAGCGGGCATTTAGAACAAAATCACCCAGTTGCGCGCCGACGCCGAGGAATCGGCTGCCGAGCTCGGCGTGCCCTTTTCGAATGCAATTCCGTTCGAGGACCTCGAACACGTGGCTCGTGAGGTGGAGGTGTCGCCCGTCCTTCACGGGTCGCACTCCGCGGCCGGGGCGGGCGGCATCGACTCCGCCATCGATGACGAGTAAGGAAAGGGCAGATACAGAGCCACGCCAGCGTCGACGCCGTCAACCGCGCGACCGAGATACGGCTTTTCATAGGTTGTGAAACCGGAAATTTTTTCCGCTCCATCTTTGGGCGGCCGCGGCGGGCTTAGGAAAAAGACGCGGGCCGGCTCCGCGTCTAACCCAGGTACGTTTTTCCCTGAGGTTGAGAAACCGGTACGATTCAGTCTTCGTCGACTAGGCGCTGGCACAAGGCCCTCGCGCTCTGTCGTTGGCAGGTCGCCAAAACTAGATGCATCAATTCAGGTATAATCGCGCTTTGACGTACGCAACGTTGACGCACTTCCGTTCGCCATCTCAGCCTACACGTGGGACTCAAATAACTTGTTAGACTACTCAAATGGACGCAAATGTATCGTTGGTGGAGGCAGCATCAGAGCTGTCGGAAGCTGGCTTCGACCAGTTTCTCACTTCCGACTTGGCGAAGGATACCCCGATCGTTGGCACTGCCATAAAAATTTGTACAGCCATCGATAACATCAGAAACCGTCTTTATGCGGCTAAGCTTCGGGCGTTTATTTCCGAGCTTGAGAACATTCCCGCGGATAAAAAAGAAAGTTTCCGAAGAAAAATTGCCGCGGACTCGAAGCAGTTCGACAAGCTAGGAGAGAATATCCTCTTGCTTCTCGAACGCACGTCCGATGTCGAAAAGCCGGCGTATCTCGCGTCTGTTTTTCTCGCATATCTCGATGGGATAATTGATCGCTCAACCCTGAGGAGGCTTTGGGAAGCGATCGCTGACGCATTCGTTGACGACCTTACAGATTTGCTCATCTACGTCCCACAATACGCAGCCCGCAGAGTTTTTGAGACACCTTTCAAAAACAGGTTTAACAAAAATTGAGTCAGGTAAAACCTGGGACGATTTAGGAGATCTTTATTTCATCGTGAGCGAACTCGGAGCCGATTTTATCCGGGCTCATCGTGAGGTAAAAAAGCGATATGGCTGAATGGCCGGTGGCGTTACTTTGGGAACTAGCCCGTGCAAAAAGGTTACGACCGCACATCCAGCCCAGCCTAGCGAGGGGCGGAGCGGCAACGCGGCGTTCGAGGGTTACTCCAAAAAGCTGGTTGTGCCGACTCATGATCCCTCGCCGCAACTTCTGGAAACGCATCGTGGGAAAGCGTGGGTCGAGCATGGCGCAGTGAAGCCGCACTCCGCAAACCTTGCCGCACGTTTCCCGTCGAAGAGATGCAGGCGGGGTCGGTAGGCGCGTTGGTCGACAAGGTAGCGAACGAGGGGTCGTCGTGTTCGACGCCTGTCATTTCTGAACCGGCAGAATGTTCAGAACGGCCAACGGATCAGGTCAGGTTTGGGTTTTGATCAACCTCGCCTCAAACGGCGGGGGGTTTTGTGTCCGCTGGGTCTACCGTTTGCCGCCGAATTTCTGCGCGATAGATCGTGGAGCCTGAATCAGAACTGGGCAGAGATCTCGACTCTCCAAAATGGCCCTCAGTTTTCCGGGGTCTACGCCAGTTAGGTGGCGGTCCGATGTTATTAAAATCTGAGCTTTCAGAAGTGCCGACTCCGCCAAAATAAATGCGTCATTTTGCTCCTCCTTGGGAATAAGGCCCTCCGCTATCAGGTGGAGCGCTGTAATTTCCACAATACCATGTCCGACCGGGATGAATTCTGACGGTTGGAAGCCCCATTTCGGCTTCATGTTCTGGAGGGCGCACACCGCCAACCGGCGGCGATCGCCTTCCCAATTTTCAACACCATACGCCAGCTCCGTAATCACGGTAGGCGGTACATACATCACATGCCCAACGAGACGACGCTTCAATACCTCCAAACCTTCAAGGGCGAAATTAGCGCCGTCCTCGAGATCGATCAGGAAATTCGTATCAGCGGCAAGAAGCGGTAACTTTGGCGCCGCCATTTGCGCTGCCGTAAATCAGGGCCATACCAACCGACCGCAGCCGCTGACGCTCTTCGTCGGAAAGGGAGTTCGTGGACGCGCGGAGTTGATCGCCAAGCTTGGAGCCTGTGCTTTGCTTCTCTTTGGAAAGAGCAACCTTAGAGCTCTGCGTCTTGTTCATTTGTCCTTTTTGCTGCCTTTGCCGCTTCGGGTTCATCGTCACCAGATACGGACATGACAAGGCTAATCAAGTTACTGGGTATTTTTTGTGCTCGTTTTGTATGAGATCCGTATGAGGCTTTCACGCTACCTCTCAAGCTGGTGCCCGAAGCGGGATTCGAACCCGCACTTCCTTTCGGAAATTCGATTTTAAGTCGAAAGCGTCTACCATTTCGCCATTCGGGCAGTCTGCGTGCACTCCACCGTTCTGTAACAGCTGAG
>Ga0105047_10009750_pt1 | contig 15771 bp, 19 predicted proteins | sample MAT04_FD_78384 | JGI IMG/M metagenome (GOLD analysis project Ga0105047, IMG submission 78384) | Freshwater microbial communities from Lake Fryxell liftoff mats and glacier meltwater in Antarctica - MAT-04 (megahit assembly) | ecosystem: Environmental > Aquatic > Freshwater > Ice > Liftoff... | reverse complement strand
CGCGTTTGCTTCCTGAATATAAAGAAATAGTTGTAACGTTCGGAAAGCTGAACCCGAACGGCAAAGCTCTTGTCGGAGTTTCCACCTCACCCACTGCGGAAGAGGTGTTGAAAATAATTTTTACTCTTGGGACGGCAATGTTGATCAATCTCGAGAAACCTTAACCTTAACCTTGCTTTTGTTGCGTAAAGCCGGCTTTTACTTTGGAGGAAGTTCGTCGACTTCCAAAATTTTCTTCATTTCTTCAAGACTGTTTGCAGCGATTGCCCAACTTTTTATATAATCTCTGTCAGCAATAACTTGCGCTGAAAATATCATGGGACTGTGTAATGTGCTACCTATTACTACGTTACTAGACCTTGACCATTGTGGCGGTAGAGTAAAATCTGAATTTTTACTCGCCTCAATCAAAAGACTATTAAGTTCACTAAGAGAATTAAGTAGCGCATTATGAACTCTGCGACGTTCACTATCAGCTGCTAAGAAAGCGTCGCGCTGATCTGTTCCATTAAGCAGATACCAAGAGTTTTTTTTAACATGGAATATAATAATAGTGTTAACATATCTTTTACACCAGTTTCTTATGACGCTACGTTGGCCTTGTAATAATTTTTCAATACGTATACAGTCAGAGTCACCATGCATCAAAAGCAAAGCTTTTCTTGCTTCTTCTATGGAAAGATTAATAGATTCTATAGTTGGGATTGTTCCTTGCTCATACCTATTAATAAGATTAGCATCATCGAGATTGTCTAAATATTTGTGCAGCATTTGGTACAACTCAACCCTTTCTTCGCCGGTAGGATGCTTTCCAGCTTTTTGTTCACAGTTCAAACGAAAATCAGAAAGAATTTCTGATTGGTTGATATGTGGTTTAAAGCCAATAGAGTTTTCATGAATATTTGATTTTATGGGTCCTTCGCTCATAGTTACAAAATAATTTCGCTCAGCGCTTTATCTATAATTTTCTTCATTCCGTCGTAGGGCACTGCTCCGTCAATTGTTATCGGCTCCTTGCCAGAAACTAAAAGAATAGAGAAGGGGCTACCCCCAGCGCCAGCAGAAAGTCCATTGGCAAAGTCTCCAGAAACTCTAGTTTGAAACTTTTGACTTGCAAGACATCCCTTAAAAGCTGTAGCATCGATGCCAACGCTTTCAACTATTGCCTCATAGTCGCGCGGATTAAATTGACCACCTTCAGGCGTTTTTGCTTGAAGAGAGCGTATGAACAGCCAGAAATTTTGTTCGTTTGAAAGAGAGGCAACACACTCGGCTGCTTCAGCATGTTTTGCTGCATTTTGGTGCTTATCTAAAAGTGGTAAGTGTCGGTATACCCAAGCGAAATTTCCACTTGGCGCGTATTCGGTAGTTATCTGATCCATTGTTGCCTGAAACGCTTCTGAAAAAGAAGAATCAATGTCTGTATACGTAACGAGAACAACAGGAGCTTTTGGATTTCCTAGTATGTGGTCAATAGGCGATAGGGGGCGCATTAAAGAAACATCGCCCTGTGTTGTTACAATGACTTCCTGTTTTCTGTAGCCATACACCGTGATTGCAAGAATCGCTCCGGCTAGAACTATGGCTGCAGGGATAAACCAAATTTCTTTATTTCTAAGCACTTCCTTGGTAGCGTCATCCATATAAAATAAGCATAGCACGCGCCCAAATACAACAAACCCGCGGAGCAGCATGCGCTTTCTCCCCAATTTTGTCGCACACCATAGCGCGACACCGTTTAGAACTCTACTTTTGACAACTCAAAATGAAACTAAAACTGAAGCGTGTGTGTCAGCGGAGATATACCGCCTTTTTTTGTCCACAAAGATGTGTCAATTTTAATTTCTCGCTTTGCGTTTAGATCTTTATACTTTAACGAGCCGCGCTCAATGGCGTAGTCATAGAGTTCACGGGTTATGCGAACATCCTCAATGCAGTATTTTTTGACCTTGTCTACAAGTCCCTCCTGCCACCACGTAACTGCCTCAAGCCCGTTTCCACCCTTACCACGCCCAAGAGTAGCTTCAGCAAGAGACTGAAGGCGAACACGTCTTCCGAGGACTTTTTGCACCTCAACCAAAAGATCAAGAGAGTGTATTGAGGTCAGATCTCCGGGGTAGTAGCGATTTAAAATCGGAATATCAAAGGTATCCGAGTTAAAACCTACAAGCATGTCAGCTTTTTCAATAATAGGCCAAAGTAGCGGAAGCTCGGAAACGGTATAAGCAATATACTCATCAGTCTTTGAATCGTGGATACCGACTACAGAGAGATCCATGCGAGAAAGATCATTTCGAGCCAAAGAGGGAAAGGCGTTGGCAGTTTCTATGTCAAAGGTTATGACTCTCATTGTATTAGAAAATATTAAAATGCCCGTTTGTCCAAAAAATATTTCCCCCTGACTCGCATGTGAACATTTTTCTCATTTTTTAAAAGTTAATCCCGAGTTAGATATTCGGATAGATTTTCTTTAGATACTATTTCTTCAGTATTTTCAGAAAGTTTCTTCACTGTCAGAGAATCACTATTTGTCTCATTACTTCCAAAGACAATAAAGTAAGTAATTTCTCTTCGAACGGCTTCTTTAATTTGGTCTTTAAGCGACTTTCCCCCAATGTGTACCAATACCGACACACCAGAGTCTCTAAGCGACTTTGCAAAAAGTTGCGCTGCCGGCACGTCATCTTTAGATGGTGTACCTACGTAGAGAAATGGAGCATCATTTGTCCTTGGTGTAAGGTCATGAGTTTCCAAAAAGTCCGAAAGGGTAACATCCCCCATGCCAAAACCAACACAAGCAATTGAATCGCCGCCAAAAAGACTTACCAAATTATCATAACGACCCCCACCAAAAAGAGAGCGCGGATTTCGGGTATCCGTATCAAATACTTCGAAAACCATCCCGGTGTAGTAATCAAATCCGCGTGTTGTGGTGGGGTCAAACACTGCGTTACTAATACCTCTTTTTGCTAACTCCTCTAGTATGTGTTCGAGCTCCTGTTTTTCTGGCATTATTGTTGCATCTTTATTTACAATAAGATCTAGTGGGGAGACTGGGGAAAGAGCGCTACTTTCGGCTTTAAATTCCTCTGCCGTCATTTTTGCCTTTCTATCAAGCAGGCGTATATACTCACGCGCTCTGGCGTCTCCGAGATTGGCCGCCTTACATGCTGCTGAGAGTAGCGTGCGAGAACTTACGCGAATGATAAAATCTTTATCTTCTGCACCGAAAGCTTTCAAAATACCAGCGGCAATTTCAATAATCTCAATATCAGCTTCAGTCCCCTCTATCCCCGCAAGGTCTACATTCAACTGGTAGTGCTCACGAAGGCGTCCGCGTTGAGGTCTTTCGTATCTAAATAGGTTAGGAATGGAAAACCACCTCACTGGAAAAGGGACTTCGCGACGTTTTCCAGCGAGCATTCTTGCAAAGGTGGGAGTCATTTCTGGGCGAAGAGTTACCCTACGTTCCCCGCGATCAGTGAATGTGTACGTTTGCTCGCTCACAATTTCTTCCGAGGTTTTGCTTTCATAAAGTTCAGCTCGCTCAAGCGGCGAAGCATTATATTCCTCATATCCCCAAAGCGTTACGTTCTTTCGTAGCGTCTCAAAGATGGCAGTAAGCGTACTCCACTCATGCGGATAAAAGTCTCGAACACCTCTATAGGGCTCAGTGGGCTCAACATGCTTGGTGCTCATTACCTTCTATTTTAACAGACACGAGGACAAATGGTTAGAGAGCATCTCTAGCTGGCGCTGAAGTTTGGTGCAAAAGTGCAATTTCGCGCATGATTATGTCACGCACGCCAACAGGGTCCTTAATTCCGTGCATATTGAAATTTTCGTCACGCCCCGCTGTTTCCACATGAAGATCACCGTATCCAAAAAATGTAGCAAAAATTCCACTTACGTCGGTCGTAACGTCTTGTACGCGAAGCAAAAGGAAGCTTGAAACCTTTCTAGTAAAGAATCCTGATTGCTGAATATCAACAATCCTTGTTGAGGTAATAATCCAAACGGTAAGGTGGTAGCGGGTGAGTACGGTAAAAATCGCCATCCAGATAAAGATTAGGTACGCGCCGTAAAAGAGTGGAAACGAGTCAGAAAGTATCTGAAAGTTCGAAATGGCAGTTCTGGTAGTTTGAAATTCAGCGCCTGAAAAGATGTTTAAAGAGAAAATGCCAAGTAAAAGAAGGGGAGCAAACGCAAGAAGTAGGAGGGGAATTAATTTAAAAAAGAGCACTAGCAGGTGCTGCCTGACTGACGTTATAATTTCTTCTCCCGGTTCTAGATCGAATTCTTCCATATTAGTTTTGTAGTCCAGTTAGCATGTAGAGAATAATGGATGCTGAAACGAAAAGATGAAACGAAATTGCTGGAACGGTAAGCCAAGACTTTCCGCTGTAGCGAAACCAGTGATATATAGAGATGAGTGTGTAGATCGTCCATACTATAAAAACTACAGTAAAAAAAATTGTAAAAAGTGAGCTTGGATCAAACGAAGCACTTCCTGAAAGCCACGTTGGTGTTGGAAAAGGATTAAGGGGTTCGTTCATGAAGTGTCTCTATAAGTATCCCACTAAAAAGCGTTCTCTTCCATATTGGTCAGTGTGTAGCGAAACTTCGGCAAAGCCCGAGGCATGAAGCATTTGTTTTGCACTCGCAATATTACTTTCATCGCATTCAAGCCATAATTCGCCATCTTTTTCGAGATGTGTCGGAGCTAATTTTGCAATTCTTTCTATAAGGTCAAGCCCATAAGTGCCACTAAAGAGAGCAAGCGGTGGTTCAAAGTCCATGACGCTTTTTGGGAGTATTCGTTCCTGTGGGATATACGGCGGGTTTGCAGCTATGATGTCAAAGCGTTTAACGGAAATTTTCTCAAAGAGGTCGCCACCTACAACTTCAGCACGGGAAGCCGCGAGAGCATTCGCTGAAATACTTTCTGTTATGCTTTTTGCATGCCCGTCATCTAATTCAGCAAATGTTACGCGCACGTTTTGAAACGTATGTAAAACTGCAAGTCCAACCGCACCGGATCCCGCGCACAGATCTAAAAAAGCAAATGCTGCACCTCCAAATTTTTGATGAAGACGTGCTATGAGTTCCTCTGCCCACTGCTCTGTTTCAGGGCGGGGGATTAGAGGTTTGCTCCCAAGGTCAATATGGAGTCCCAAAAAAGGAACCCAACCGATGACGTACGCAAGCGGTTCACCACGGGCTAAACGTGCCAAGTCGTCGTGCATGTCGGCGCCCATATCACCGTCGTACTTATCACGCATGAGCGCCCGGATGTCCTGCGGTTCTATCATTTTTTTATTCTATAACATACAAAAACAGCCGAAGCCATTGGCGCCGGCTGTTTTTGTATTTTTAGTAGCTGTTGTTGCCCCCAGCGTAACCACCAGAACGATTTCCGCCGCCTTGGTATCCACCACGATCACCTCCGCGAGGAGCAGAATCCCTAGGAGGGCGATCTCCCTGGGGCTTGGCGTGAGACACAGATAGCATACGGCCATCCATCTCCTTGCCATCCCAACGGTCAATCGCTGCCTGACTTTCTTCTTCTGACGCCATTTCGACAAAGCCGAAACCGCGTGAGCGTCCAGTCATTCGATCGCTGATAATACTGGCTGACACTACAGAACCGGCTTCTTCAAAAGCTGTTCGGAGTTCATCTTCAGTGGTGCGGTATGGAATACCGCCGACATATAGCTTGCTTGTTGCCATGAGGGCTTGGATTGAATAGGTAAATAACTTCCCGCACGCAGAGAAATCTTTACGCGAATCCTTTCGGCCGCACGAAGCTTTGGTCTACAGGCGAGTTATATCTATTATACTACGCTGCGGGCAAAAACGCAAGATTATTTTAAAGAGGTGTGGACAAAGAAGGGGCTAAACTTTTGTAATCATATCGCGCTCGATATCCTCAAAGGTTCCGCCAATTTTTTTCCCCGGATTAAATATGTTTTCTGGGTCAAATATATGCTTTGTTTGCGCAAAAATCTCAACCATCTTTTCGCCAAAAAGCATCGAGAGGTACGGCGTTCGAATTATGCCATCATTATGCTCTCCGGTAGTTGATCCGCCGTATTGTATGACCAGCTCGTATACTCTCGGAGACAGTTCCAAAATTATGTTTCTCACTTCAGGGCGACTCAGATCCATAAGCGGAATAATGTGAAAATTTCCATTTCCAATGTGTCCCGCAATTGTGTAAATAAAGTCCTTTGAATACTCGGCAAGAATGGCATTTAGTTTTGGCAAGAATTCAGGATAGGAGTCAGGCGGGACGACAAAGTCGTCAATAAAAGGTGCAGCGTAGAGACCGTTCGAGTTTTTGCGAAGTAGTGCAAAGCTCTCACGCCGAACAATCCAATATTTTTCAGAATCAGCCTCATTTTCTTTTATGCTTGTTTCCAGTCCGAGGTGTTTTATTGCCTCTTGTGCACTTTTGGTTTTGAGCAGAGCTGTTTCGTGAGTATCTTCTGAGAATTCGGCCATAAGAACAAGTTTTGGCGCACCCCCTCGAATAGCCATACCAACTTCCGGCAAAAATGAAATGCCCAAACGTACGGCGCGAGATAGTCCCATCTGCGAAAGCATCTGCGGAAGAAAACGAACCGCAAGTTTAAAAGTATTATCGTCGTATGACTCGAAGGATTCGGGATTGAATGGAAGCACTTTACGCACAATTTCTGGGAGAGTCTCAATGTCCTTGAGGAAAATCACAAGCATGCTTCGGTAGCCTTGTTGTTTCACCAGGCGTAGTTTTATCTTTGTAGTGAGAGCCAGAGTACCTTGTGCACCCGTTATAAGATTTGCTAGATTAAATGTTCCTTTACTTGTATCTCGGACATTCCAAAGAGCATAGCCCGCAGAGTTTTTTGAAACACGTGGCTTGGCATTGCTTATTAGTTCCGCATGCTCATTCAAAAGAGAATCCATTTTTCGGTAGATCTCTCCTTCGAAATTCTTTTGTGCTTTTTTTACATTAAGTTCGCTGTAGTCTAGCTCTTTAAAGGTTGTGATAGTTCCATCGGAGAGAACAACCTCAAGTTCTTCGACGTAGTCTTCAGTTTTCCCGTACTCAAGAGTGCGTTCGCCTCCAGAGTTATTGTTCACAATGCCACCAAGAGCGCAGAGCTCGCGCGAGGCTGGAAAGGAGGGGAGAATTTGAGAGTCAACCTTCAGCGTTTCTTTTTCAAAGTCTCGGTAGTACACTCCAGGCTCCGTTACAGCAAAGCCCCGCCCAACTTCAATTACCTTATTCATATATTTGGTAAAAACAGCAACAACAGATGTCGTGAGAGGACCTCCAGACATGCATGTTCCTGCGGATCGCGCCGTTACTGAAGAAGGGATTCCTTTCTTTCGTGCCTCTATGATACCGCTAACAAGACTTGCAAGGTCTTTTGCATCTTTTGGATACACCACAACCTCTGGAATTCGTTTAAAAATGCTTGTGTCCCGGCTCATAATCTCCCTTATTGCGTCATCGTTTACTACGTCCCCGCGTATATTTTTTTTAAGGATTTCAAGAAGTTCCGTCGACGAAGACTTTGCTTTCAGGGGAATATCAGCGAGACTTGTTTTTTGTTTGGTGTCTCGTTTGAAAAATTTTACTAATCCATAAACAAAAAGACCAATAACAATTGCTTCAAGTAAAATGCCAAGGTACAAAATCATTGAATGTAGTATAACGTCAGACCAAAGATGTTTATGATAAAAATATGACTTGTGTGGACAGAAGAGAATCTAGATGTTACGAAAACGCGATTTTGTGCCACGTCTGCTGTCGCGGTATACTAGGCTAAAAGACCATGTCAGATATTCCTCCCGCACTTTCCGTCATCGACCTCAAAAAGACTTATAAAATAAGCAAAAATAAGACTTTTGAAGCCCTTAAGGGCGTCTCTCTCCACATCCCGACAGGTGAATTCTTTGGTTTTTTGGGGCCAAATGGGGCAGGAAAAACATCTCTGATTTCAATTGTGTCAGGACTTTCTGTAAAAACCTCTGGCGAGGTGAAAATTCACGGTGTCTCCATTGACGACGATGTTGACAGAGCAAAAAGCTACCTTGGACTTGTCCCGCAGGAGTTTAACTTTAATTGGTTTGAAACGGTAGAAAATATTGTGGTCAATCAGGCGGGGTACTATGGCATCCCTCGAGACGCAGCGAAGATACGCACGCACGAATTACTAAAACAGCTCGAACTCTGGGACAAGAGAGATGTGCAGTCTATGAAACTTTCAGGAGGAATGAAGCGTCGTCTAATGATAGCCCGCGCACTAGTCCATAATCCAAAAGTTCTGCTTTTAGACGAGCCAACGGCAGGTGTTGATGTTGAGCTCCGTAGGGGTATGTGGAAATTTCTGAAGGAGCTCAATGAATCTGGAACAACAATAATTCTAACTACGCATTACCTTGAAGAGGCGGAACACCTCTGCAAACGTGTAGCTATTATTTCAGGAGGAACCATTATACAAGAGGGAACTGTTAAGGAACTTCTGGCGACAATTTCTCAGGTAACTCTCTTGCTTGATACCAAAGAGGTTCCTTCTGAAGCTGCGCTCCATCTCCTTCGGGATTTGCGTATTTCAAAAACACAGGACGAAAAAACTCTGGAGCTCATCCTTCACCAAGGGGAAACCGTAAATGACGCAATAAGAAAAATGAGCACGCAGGGAATTGAAATCCTCAATGTGAGGAATGAGGGATCTCGGTTAGAGGAAGTGTTTGTTCGTCTAATAGAAACCAAATAATTATGCTAAACTCGCAATCAGAAAAAAGTGCCATTTCTCCTATTTTCATTGGCTATAAAACAATGGCAAGGATGGAAATTCACCGAGTTTTCCGTATCTGGGCACAGACACTCCTGCCTCCTGTGATAACTACAGCGCTCTACTTTGCAATTTTTGGAACACTCATTGGAAGTCAGATAGCGCCAATTTCTGGATACACGTACATCCAGTTTATTGTGCCAGGACTTGTGATGATGGCGGTAATCACGAGCGCGTATAGCAATGTCGTCTCTACTTTTTTTGGAGCAAAAATGCAGCGGTATCTCGAGGAACTTCTTGTATCTCCAATGCCGAACTGGGTCGTGATTTTGGGCTTTGTTACCGGGGGCGTCGTTCGAGCATTGTTAGTTGCATTGCTTGTGATTGCTATATCGCTTTTCTTTACGCACCTGATAATAGTAAATATTTGGATAATTTTGGCAGCAGCACTTTTAACCTCAACACTTTTCTCTCTTGCCGGACTTTTAAATGGAATGTTTGCAAAATCTTTTGACGGAATCTCAATTATTCCAACCTTCGTACTGACTCCCCTTACATATCTTGGCGGGGTATTCTACTCAATTGACGCTCTTCCGGAATTTTTTCGATTTATTTCTCTCGGGAATCCAATTCTTTATATGGTAAACGCGTTTAGGTACGGATTTCTTGGTATAAGCGATGTAAGTTTGGCCACCAGTTTTGGAGTCATGATTATCTTTAATCTCCTACTCCTCAGCCTTATTTTATACCTTTTCAAAAAAGGATACGGCTTGAAGACATAAAAATACTCACGGCGGGCAAACTTACCTCGTCAGGCAGTAGCTCTTGCTGTCTTCAATTGACGGTTCGGCAGCGTTTGGTGCGCAGACCGTTATTCTGCCTGTAGCCGCAGTTTGCATCACGGTATAGTCGGTGTCATAACCCTCTCCCACCTCGTCACAGTCGGCACTTGTGCAGGTGTTACTCCCTGTACTTGGGTCATAAGGAAGTTCTGAAATGTAAGTCGGGACCAGACACGGCCTAAGATCGTACTCAGAAGCTCCTCCACCGATGATAGTTGCAGAGCCCGGAAGAGGAGTTGTGCATGTTGCCTCACCGGTAAATATTCCTTGCTTTTCAGCAATTCGATTTCCGATAGCGTTTAGAATCACGTTTACATTTGCGGTACGCTGAGAATTTCTTGCTTGCGCGAACTGACGAAGAGGATTAATTGCAACCAGCACAACCGCTGCAAGAATTGCAATCATTCCTATAACAATCAATATTTCAATAAGAGTAAAACCTTCAAGATTTTTTTTACGCATAAATGTATTATTGTTCTGGTATACATATATTTTCTTACCCATATGCCTAAAACATCTATATTTTCTGAGTGTACAGAAAAAAAATAAAACCCAAAAATTTTATTAAAAACTTTAATTTATTTTATCTCTTGCCAGAGGGTAATAATTACAGGTTTATCACGTTCAATGTCAACTATTGCCTCTACCTCAATCTTGACCAGGCTTCCACGGACGCTAGATTTTGTAGTGAGAGTTGCTTTATTAGAGTCCCACACTACCGAAGCAATGATGCAAAAGACACCTTTGCTTACTTGAACTAAATCGCCCGCAGGATTCGGCTCATATCTTATTTCAGAAGCAAGATACAAAAGAGCCGTTTCAGCACATGATGATGCCGCGTGTTTTGCAATAGCCCTATTTTCCACAGACGATACATTTTCTCTAGCAAAAAGCGCACTAGCGGAAGCTCCAATAGAAAGTACTAACAAAAGAAGAGATAGCGTAAAAGCAGTCATTAGCGCAGCGTAGCCTCTTTGTATTTTAGTATGGTATTTCATATAGCCGTGCCGAAAAATTCTCTGAAAATGTACTTCCTGTTATAATTCCGTGAGAGAGAGTAAAGGAAATGTCTAGGTATGGCGCGGAAGGAACGTCAAAAGTACTGTGGCTAATTTGAAAAGTCTCGATTTTACTAGTATTTCCATTCAAGTAGCTTTCTCCAAAGTCATTGGTTCTCATCAATTGTTCCCCAACTATTTCGTATACAGAAATCCCAGAAGGGGATTTTAGGCTAAGCTTTATCCCCGTTTCGCCAGAAGAGGGGGACAGTATCTTTGTGGAATGAAGCACTTCGTAGCGAATTTTTTCGAGTATAAAAATTCCTTCGTCGATATTTTCTGCCTGGGCAGCAATGCGTGTACTGCTTTTTTGGAGCTCGTATACAGATGCCATAACTCCACTTACAAGAATTCCAAAAAGACCAATATAAACGAGTGTCTCAATTAGGGTGAAGCCTTTCTTATTCATATTGACTCTATAACAAACAGTCGCCCCTCGTTACTTAATTTTTCATAACCACCAACGAAAAGGGTCGAGTTTTTACAGGTCATGCTTGTGCCTACGGTACTCCCGGGCAATAGGGAAATTTCTCCATGAAGCCGAATATATTGAGGTGACGAGGTGTCCCACACATCAAAACGAGTACCTCTTGTTGAAAAGGTTAGAGTATCTCTTGTAATAATATCGGTAATACTTGTAGGGTGAGATATAGTTCCCGTATCAACAGAGCCAAGCAAAACAGGATTTTCAATTTCTTCTACAGAAAGAGTTACTAATTCAGGTGCATTTCCTACATAAGAACGACCCAACGTGAGTACTTTTCCACGAAGACTAATTGCAGTTCCGTAGCCGAAGCCTATAGACCCTGGAGCATTCCACACACCAGAAAGTAATGGGTTCGTTGGATCCTCTACGTCATATATAAGAAGTTCGCGAGTGTTGTCGTCGCTTCCAACGTATGCGTACTTACCAAAGATAAAAATAGTATTGACACTGCGTCCGACTGAAGCGCCACCAACCCACTTAGGATATGCAGGATCGGATATATCAATGATTACAAACTCGCTTCCTGCAATAGTTTTCTTAAGTCCTACATATAAGTAGTCGCCCTTACTTGCTAAAGATTGTGCCCCGGCAGAAACACTTCCTGCACTCACTGCAAATGGAGGAGAGGTGGTGCTAAGTTGTAACCCGGAATAAAAAGCTGGCGTACCATTCTCGTCTATGGAAAAAACCTGTATTTGATCACAATTATGATTTACCCCGCACGTTGTCTGACTCGCACTTCCAAAAGTGTTTGCGGCGTAAAAGTATCCTTTACTTTGTACAATATCCGAGTATCCAAAACGAGAAACAGACGCGTTATCAAAACTAGGAGTGCGGGGGATAAGTTCTCCTGTTTCTTCATTAACGCCATAAAAGAAAAGAGTAGGAGAAGATGTTCGCAGAGTATCAGAAATGGTAATGGCAAGAACGCCCTTTCCATATACAATATCTTTAACAGGGTAGACGTCAGTTGGGGTATCGGGCGGAAGTAGATCTCCCGCGGATATTCGGTACTCCGCCACTATTGTCGGCGTAGTCCATTTCCCAGAAATTGGTCCCTTGCACGGGTTTCCGCTAACACCGTTTGGGTCAGTTAGAAGGCGAGTAAGCGAAATGAATTTTTCTATACCAAGAGTATTTTTCCAAGAAGAGTATGCAGTGGCAACTATACTCGTCTCATCAGAGAGAAGGGTTAAAGATAGGCTAAAATCGTACATTCCTTTTGTTGTCGTCCCAACCGCCGTTATAGAATCAAAATCACTTTTTGCTGCAAGCGCAGTTTTATCCAGTAGTTCGTCAAGGTGTTTGTAAGCACTGTATTCAAGTCTGGCTCCGGTGAGGGATGATGGTACTCCGAGAATAACAGAGATGACACTTACAATTGCCAGAGAAATAATAGTAATCGCTATAAGTATTTCAACAGTACTAAAACCGTTTGCCGTAGCGCTAGTCTCTTTCATACGTTACAAATATTCCACCCGCTTCCGATACTGTAAGAGTAGAAGAAAAACCAAACTCGTCCGAAAGAGTAATCGTTTGCACTTTTGTAGTATCCCCACTCCCTGGCAAGAAAAGTATTTCTCCAGAGCTTTCTGCCGACGAGTTGCTATGAAGAGGGATTATTACATCATGTTCTGCACCGCGTATCGCATACGACTCTCCTTCAAAAAGAGTCACAGAATTCATGCTTACAAACACACCTTGTTTTGGTACAAATGCGCAGTCTCCAAAACTACAAACCTGAGCTACGCTCTTAGCACGCGCTTGTCGGAGGAGAGAGTGCACAAGCAATACATCAGCTTCTATTTCAGTACCTGACGACGAGCGGAGGCTAAGTGAAAAAACCCCTGCAATAACTATAGTCATTATCGAAATCACCACCAATACTTCAATAAGCGTAAAACCGATTGGATTTTTTGTGCGAACAAGCATGTTATCTAACGGAGAAATTTTGAGTAATTCCATAAATAGGTGAAATAATCGCAAGCGCAACAAATCCAACAATAAGCCCCATTACGATCATTAGAACCGGCTCAACGAGAGTAGTTAGTGTGTGAGTTGTTTCGTCGAGTTCTACTTCGTAGATTTCTGAAAGCGAGGACATGCTTTCCCTAAGAGACCCAGTAATTTCTCCTGCAGAGAGTAGTTGAGGAACAAGTAATGGAAACAGACTTGGGTGTTTCTCAATCTCGCTCGAGAGTTTTTGTCCACGCGTTATACCCTCGAGAATATGAACGTGTGCTTTTTTGAATACGCTATTTTTTATACCTTCATTCATAAGGGCAACAGCAGGAACAAGCGGGATACCGCTCTCAAGAAGAGTTCCTAGAGTTCGTAGAATATTCGCTAAGTAGTAATTGAGAACAAACTTTTTTACTAAAGGAGTGGTAATAAGTAGTAGATCTATTTTTTCTTTCACACGAGGGTTTTTAAGAAGATACAAAAAGAACACTACGGAAAAAATCAGTGCCAAAAAAATAAAGCCCCCATGATTTGAAATAAGCTCTGTAACACCAATGAGTGCACGAGTGGTAAAAGGAAGCTCTCCACTCATGCCTTTGAATAAAGGAACGATTTTAGGAAATGCGTAGAGGGTGAGAAATGCAGTAACGCAAAGAGCAAGGAGGGCTACTACGGCTGGGTACAAGAGAGCGGAGAAAAGTTTCTTTCTAAGGCGTTGTTTTCGCTTTAATAAAACTCCGAGATGAGTAAGATTTTTGGCGAGAGTACCGCTTTTCTCGCCAACTGTAACAAAATGACAAAAGAAAGTGTCAAATTGTTTTGGGTACGTAGAAAGTCCTCTAGCGAGCGATTTCCCATATGAAACGTCATACTGAACCGTTTCAAGAATGGTAATGAAATAAATGCTTTTGGCGTCTTTTCGTATAAGCGATAGTCCTTGAACGATAGGAATACCTGTTCTAAGGTAAAGACCCATACGCTCGCAAAAGTATATTTTTTCAGCGAGAGAAACTCTAAAGAGTCTAGGTTGTATAAAACGCGCAAAGCACTCGCTTGCTTTTGCCCCTGCCTTGGTACGTATAGATAAAAGAGAGTGAGGGGTTTTCATAAAATTATTCCTGTCGAATACGAAGTAGCTCTTCTAAGGAGATAATTCCTCCGTGCGCTTTGGTTAGAGCTTGGCTATCGATACCCACCATTCCTTTTTTCTCTGCGCGGACACGTAACTCATTTGTGCTAAGTTTCCTCCCGATGCCCTCGCGCATATCCTCGTCAATTGCTAGAAGCTCATATATTCCAATTCGTCCACGATATGCTCCGTTGTTGCAAACACTACAGCCAGCACCTTTGTAGAAAGCTTTTTTCTCTCCTTGGTTTTTTGTAGAATATTCAGATTCTTCAAAAAGTTCTGTACTAGTAACGTCTTTCTTTTTACAAGCACTACATATTTTCCTTGCAAGTCGTTGACCTACAACGAGCGAGAGGGTAGAGGCTAAGAGATACGGATCAACTTTTAAATCAAACAGTCGCGGAATGCTTCCTATAGCGCTTCTCGTGTGGAGTGTTGAAAGAACCATGTGGCCAGTGAGTGCGGCATTTACGGCGAGAGAGGCAGTTTCTTGATCGCGAATTTCACCCACCATAATGATGTCGGGATCCTGGCGAAGAATACTGCGGAGACCTTCGGCAAAAGTTAGTCCACTACGCTTATTGGTTTGTATTTGTGTAACACCTTCAATTGAGTATTCAATTGGGTCCTCAATAGTTACAATCGAGAGAGATTTTTTTGCGAGAATGGTTAGGAGTGCATATAGCGTTGTTGTCTTTCCGCTACCTGTAGGTCCTGTGATAAGAACCATTCCATTTTGTTTATTTACGGAACGAGTAAGCATTGATTGGTCTGAGGGAGAAAAGCCGAGATCTGAAAGGTTTCGCGAGCAGAGCTCACCGGAGAGAAGTCTGAGAACTGCATTTTCTCCATGGTAAGTTGGCGCAATTGATATACGAACATCAAGCCATGTGTCATTGGGAAGCGCGAATCGAAACCTTCCGTCCTGTGCAATTTGGTGTTCGTCAGTGCGTAGCCCAGCAAGAACCTTTAGACGAGAAATTACTTCTGCGTGCGTAGCATTTGGTATCTGGTGCGCCACCAGTAGTGATCCGTCTACTCGAAAACGTACAGAAATAATGTCGCGCCTTGGGTGTATGTGTATATCCGAAGCACCACACGCATGAGCGTGAGTAAGCAGGCTATCAATGAGCTTAATAATCGAACACAAGGAGTCTTTGGAAAGCTCGTCGAGTACTTTTTGTCGAGCAACATCTACAGATCTCTCTGAGTTGGAGTGGGTTAATGTGAAAGGTGAGATATCTTAAGGCTATCGCTTTACCATTATTTTCATGTACCTAATGGCTAGCATAAGTACGGCATGATTACTGAAATACTTTATTATTTCTTTATTTTTTACCTTACTACGTTATTGCGACCCGCAGACAAGGCCTTCGGGCGACTCCAATCCCTAGAAAATTTCTCTGGTATAATGCCTGTATATGGCATACGACTTTAAAAAATTACTAGGAAACATAACAGAAACAGGAGAATGGCTCGAGCGCGAACTGGGGGGAGTTCGAACCGG
>Ga0105047_10009748_pt1 | contig 15772 bp, 13 predicted proteins | sample MAT04_FD_78384 | JGI IMG/M metagenome (GOLD analysis project Ga0105047, IMG submission 78384) | Freshwater microbial communities from Lake Fryxell liftoff mats and glacier meltwater in Antarctica - MAT-04 (megahit assembly) | ecosystem: Environmental > Aquatic > Freshwater > Ice > Liftoff... | reverse complement strand
CTGGTGTGAGTTTGCGTTTGGACATGGCCAATCCTGCCTTCCACTTACGGTAAACTCGGGATCAGTTTTCCTCCTTCCTTGCTACCACACTGCCATCCGCATGACAAATCGTGTCCTGGCCTCACCAGCACGATACGAGATACCGCATGCACTTGACGAAAGTTCTGTCGTTGTCTATGAATGCCTTGCCAATGGGTGAACGGCGGGGGGCGTTTTAGACGTCCGACGTCAGCGGTCGAAAGAAAATCGACTCGTTCGTCTGTTAACCGACAAACCGTGTGACTTAGCCCGCCAGGAGCGATAAGGCCTGGCGGGAGGAGCCGGTGAGATGCGCAAGAGCGTGTCTCATCGGCTTTTTCGTTGGCCTCGTGCTGGAGAACGAGCAGTGCAGAAGTTGATCCAGGGCATCCACCAGTTCAGGGAGCAGGACTTCCGACCTTTGCAAGGACTGTTCGAGCAGTTGGCTAAAGGGCAGAACCCGGAAACGCTGTTCATCACCTGCTCGGACTCCCGCATCGACCCGAACCTGCTCACCCGGTCGAAACCGGGTGATCTGTTCATCCTCCGCAACGCTGGCAACATCATACCACCGCACACCGCAGTCGGCGGCGGCGAGGCGGCGACGATCGAGTTCGCGGTCGCCGCTCTCGGCGTGAAGGACATCATCATCTGCGGGCACACCCATTGTGGGGCCATGCAGGGCGTGCTTAGGCCCGAACAGGTCGCTTCCCTGCCCGCAATCTCGTCGTGGCTGACCCACGCGAAAGAGACCCGCCGCATTGTCGGCGAGAAGTATGGCCATCTCGACGGAAACCGGCTACTGACGGCTACAATCGAGGAGAACGTGCTGGTGCAACTGGAGAACCTGCGGACCCTGCCTGCGGTGGCACGGCGGTTGGCGAACGACGACTTGCACCTCCATGGCTGGGTGTACAAGATCGAAACCGGCGAGGTGTTCGCCTACGATCCATCCAACGGGCAGTTTGTACCGTTAGCCGCGTACACCTACCCGTCGAGCGAAGCCGCAGTGCATCTCCGGACCACGGCGGCAATTTGATTCGTTTATGGTCCGTGACGAGAGTCATCATGGGTGTTGAAACGGAAGGGTTGATGGCAGATACACAGACGGAACACGGCTCTCCAGCAGCGCACGATGTCGGGCACGGTCACTCCCCGCCACGACCGTTCGCCCGGCTCAACCACCTCCTCCAACCGGAACGCAAAGACATCGCGGCGGTGGTGGTGTTCGCGGTGGCCGTCGCCGTGCTGTCCCTGGCAACGCCCATCGCTGTCGAGTCGCTGGTGAACACCGTCGCCTTCGGCGTCCTGATGTGGCCGGTGATCGTCATCGCCGGAATCCTGATGAGTTGCCTCGGCTTGGCGGCGGCGATCCGGGCCATGCAAGTGTACGTCATCGAGTGCCTCCAGCGGCGGTTGTTCGTGCGGGTCGTCGCCGACTACGCCCACCGTCTGCCACGGTTGAACCTGGAGGCGTTCGACCACCGCTACGGCCCCGAACTGGCGAACCGTTTTTTCGATGTAATCAACCTCCAGAAGTCTGTCGCCTTCCTACTTCTCGACGGCGCGGCCCTCGTCGTGACCGCTCTGGTCGGCATGGTCGTGCTGGCCTTCTACCACCCGTTCCTGCTCGGCTTCGACATCCTGCTGATCCTACTCATCAGCTTCATCGTGTTCGTCCTCGGGTGGGGCGGCGTCCGAACCAGCCTCCATGAATCCCACGCCAAGTACGACGTGGCGGCGTGGCTGGAGGAACTGCTCCGGTGTCAGCGGACGTTCAAGTTCGCCGGTGGCCAGCACCTCGCTCTGGAGAAGGCCGATCAGTTAGCCGACGAGTACGTCACCGCCCGCAGACAGCACTTCCGGGTCGTATGGCGGCAAACGGTGTTCGCACTCGGTTTGCAGGTCGTCGCCAGCACCGCCCTGCTGGGATTGGGCGGCTATCTGGTCATCAACCGCCAACTCACTCTCGGGCAACTCGTCGCGGCGGAACTGATCGTTTCGCTTGTCGTCGCCTCGGTCTCCAAACTCGGGAAGTACACCGAATCGTACTACGACATGATGACGGGCGCGGAGAAACTGGGACTACTGACCGACTTGCCGCTGGAACGGGAAGGCGGCGAAGCACTCACCGATGCGGGGAGCGGCATGGCGGTGCGCGTCCACGGAGTTGATCGCATCTCACACCGAAGTCTATCTGCCCTCCCCGACTGGCACGTTACCCCGAACGAGCGGGTGGCACTGGTCGGGCCGCCGGGGTCAGGGAAGACGACGTTATTCGAGGTACTGTGCGGGTTGCGGGAGCCAGTCCACGGTGTCGTGGAGATCGACGGGATCGATTTGCGGGGACTGTCGCTGGAGCGGTTACGAGAGCGGATCGCCTTAGTAGAAGGGGCGGACATCTTCAACGGGACCGTCGCTGAGAACATACGCGTCGGCCGCCCCGACCTGTCACCCGCGGACGTTCGGGAGGTGTTACAGACTGTCAATCTGCTCGGCGTCGTTCACGCCCTACCGCACGGGTTGGATACGCCACTGATCCCCGGCGGTGCACCGCTTTCGGCGAGCCAGTCTGTTCGGCTGACCCTTGCCCGCGCACTGGTTGGTCGTCCCCGCCTGTTGATCCTTGACGGTGTACTTGACGCCATCGACCTGCGAGAGTGCCCCACCCTCTTGCCCCGGCTGTTCGACCGCACGGCACCGTGGACCCTGATCGTCGCTTCCACTCACCCGGCGGTCGTGGGGATGTGCGACCGGATCATCAGTTCGTCGCCGGGCGAACTTTCCGATCCCGCCCCATCCCCCGAACTGGGATCAAGTCGATGACCACTGCGTTGAAGACCAGGCCGGCATTCTGTCCGCGCACTCCCTTCTCGGCTCTCCAACGGGTCCGCACGCCGCGGCCAACCCGATGGATCGCCCGGTTGTTGCTCTTTGCCTTTCTCCTATCGCCCGTGGCCTTGATATTCGTCCCGTGGCAGCAAACTGTCCGGGGACGCGGACAAGTTGTCGCCTTCGCACCCACGGAACGCAAACAGGTGGTGACGGCTCTCGTCGGCGGTCAAGTCCGCAAGTGGCATGTGGTGGAAGGGTCAAAAGTGAAGATTGGGGACGCGATTGCCGATATTGACGATAACGACGCCGAGTTGTCCGGGCGGCTGGACGCGCAGCGGAAGTTTTTGTTAAGCCGCCTGAAGGCCGCCCAAGAGGAGGTGGCCGAGCAGACCCGTGCGGTGGAGGCTCAGGAAAAAGCGGCGGCGGCGGCGGTCGGAGCGGCGAAGGCGAACCGGGATGCGGCCGCCCTGCTGGTCGATGTTGCCAAGCAGGGTGGCAAGAACGCTGAGTTTGCCCTGACCTTCGAGCAGCGGCGGTTTGAGATGTTCGACAGGCTCTTCAAGGACAAGCAATTTGGCGGTCTGGAGTCGGAGTTGAGCCGGGACGAAGCGAAGATGCGGGCCGACCGGTCGGCGACCGACGTGAAGCGGGCCGAGGCCGAGGTGAAACGGGCCGACGCCTCGCTACTTACCAGCGACTCTCTCGTTCTCCAAGCCGAGGCCAACGGGCTTTCCACGATAGCGACGACACGCCGTGACCTGCGGCGGGCAGAGCAGAACGTGTTCGGCGTCGAGAGGGAGCTGCAGGAGATAGACAACCGCATCGAGCGGTTCAAGGCCCGCTTCGTCAAAGCCCCGTGCGACGGGGTAGTATTCCGCATCTCGGCGGACGGGCAGACCGGGCAGTTCGTCAAGGAGGGCGACGAACTCGCGGTGATCGTGCCGGACACGACCGACCGAGTAGTGGAACTGCTGATTGACGGCGTGGACGCCCCGCTCATCGCCGCCCACATGGAGCAGACGGGGCGAGGGCCACACGTTCGCCTTCAGTTCGAGGGGTGGCCGGGGGTGCAGTTCGCAGGCTGGCCGTCGGTGGCAGTCGGGACGTTCGGCGGGCGGGTCCGGCAGATCGACCCGACCGACGACGGCAATGGGCGGTTCCGCATTTTGGTGGAACCGGAGGAAATGTTTGACGGTGATCGGTGGCCCGAGGGGCTGTACCTGCGGCAAGGGAATCAAGCGGTCGGCTGGGTGTTCCTGAACCGCGTGACGTTGGGATACGAACTATGGCGGCAAATGAACGGGTTCCCGCCAGTCGTGGCTCCGAAACCACCCGAGAAGAAGGACGGGAGCAAGCCACCGAAAGTGAAGCCTGGCTGAAGTCAATGAGCGGTGGATTCATCGCCCTCGTCACAACGTTACTCGTCTGCGGGTCGGGTTGCTTGGGAGCCCAGCCTGACCCGTGGGCTTACCCCTCACCGACGCCTCAAGTACGACACGTTCCGCGGCACGCGGCCGACGTTCGGCGTCCTGGTCAGCCCGTGCAGGTTGGCCATCCGGCGATCACGCCGATCTCCCACACGGAACCAGGCCAACCTGGCGACGCGTTCGCCGTGGCCCAACCCCAACCGCTCCCTCAGCCCCGCCTAGCCGACCCCGAGAAAAAGACGGGGGCCGAACCTCCCCCACCCCCGAAGGGGTTGCCACCCATCACCGGCACGCAGCCGAGCGTCGGCGGTCCGCTGGTCCTTGATGAGGTGCTGGCAGCAGTGGAACGCCACTACCCACTGCTGCGGTCCATCGAACAGGAACGCGCCATCGCCGGCGGGCGGTTGGTGTCCTCGATGGGAGTGTTCGACTTGAACCTCACCGCCACAGCCGATGGCCAGGGGACCACCTACGACAACTTCCGCAGCGGTGTCGGCGTCAGCCAGGGGTTACCGTTCGGCGGGCTGGGGGCGTTCGCCGGCTACCGCAACGGGTACGGCGAGTTCCCGACTTACAACCTCGGTCAGAAGACGGCGGACGGCGGTGAGTTTCGGGCTGGCATCACGATCCCGTTGTTGCGGGACCGGGCCATCGACCGCCCCCGTGCCAACATCCAGCAGGCCCGACTCGATCTCGCAATCGCCGAGCCGGTGATCGAACGGCAGCGGCTCGACTTCCATCGAGCCGCTGCCCGGACCTATTGGAACTGGGTCGCCGCCGGCCAGCGGCTCAAGGTCGTTGAGGCACTGGTCAAGCTGGCGGTGGAGCGGGATGACCAGTTGAAGGCGCGGGTCGAAGTGGGGCCGGCGGCGAATATCGAGCGGATCGACAACCAGCAGAACATCGCCCTGCGCAACGGTGTTCTCGTGCAAGCCCAGCGTGGGTTCCAGCAGGCGACTATCGACCTGTCGTTGTTCCTCCGCGATGGGCAAGGCCAGCCCACCCTTGCTGGCACGGATCGACTTCCATCCTTCCCCGAAGTGCAACTCATCGACGTGAAGACGTTCGACTCGGCACTTCAGACGGCGTTCGAGAATCGACCCGAGCCACGGCGGTTACGGCTCCAACGGGACAAGACTGCCGTCGATCTTCGGCTCGCCACCAACCAGACGCTCCCATCTGTAAACGCGGTCGTCGCCGCTTCCCAGGACGCGGGTTTCGGAAAGAGTTCACTGTCCGGGCCGAACGGGCTTGACCGAACGACTATGAGTGCGGGTGTCGCAGTTCAACTCCCCGTGCAGCAGCGGGACGCCCGTGGCCGAGTGATGGTCGCCCAGGCTCAGCTGGCACAGATCGACCAACAACTCCGTCAGGCCGAAGACGTTGTCCGGGCGGAAGTGCAAGACACCTTCTCCGCGATGGAGAGGGCGTTCGAGTTCTACCACCAAGCGAAGAAGCGTGTTGAACTGGCCCGGTTGGTCGCCCGTGCCGAGCGGGAGCAACTGCGCCTGGGGCGGAGCGACGTGTTGCGGGTCACGCTGCGCGAGCAGGCGACCTTCGACGCCGAGATCGTGGAGATCGGGGCGCAACAGGATTACTTCCGAGCGATTGCCGACTTCTGGGCGGCGTTGGGAATTCCGGGTAGGTGATGGAGCCGACTTTCATCTTTCATCTTTCATCGGCAATTGTTGCGCCAAGGCATTGAGATTGACCCGAATCTAATCGGCATCATCATGATCGGCCAGGGACGATCCAGACAGCCGTCGAGGCCATAAAACGGGAGCCTTCGACTACCTCCCCAAGCCGTTCCGCTTCAGAATGTGCTCCCCATCCTCGATTGACCGATAGAGGTTCGGCGACTTCACATCGAGAATGTATACCTTCATGGAATCGTGTTCGGATGGTTTGGCTTCGACCATGAGCGTCGGGGACAGGGCGACGAGGCGGCTTTCCGCAACTCTGCAAGGCTCTATCCTTGCAACGTGTTGGTTTTACTCGACTGGTATCGCCAGTTCGTCCACGACCTGTTCGACGCCAGTTGTATTCTCGGCCAGGCTGATCGCCACTCGCTTTGCCTTCGCGTCGGGCATGACGCCACGGAGTTTTACCACACACCCCTCGCCGATCACTGTCACGTCGACGCCTGAAAGTCGTTGGTCGGCAGCGAGACGTGCTCGCACGGAATCTTCGGGTCGCGACGGGAGTTCGCGTCGCAAAGTGTCCAGTGGCGTGATGACATTGAGCGCGGGCGGCAGCGTTTCCCACAACTTCACGGATACGCTCCGGGCCACGGCTCCAAGCCGGTCCGCATCCGATGCACGGAACTGGCTACCGACAAGGACCACAAACAACGTCACAAACAGAACAAAAACCAGGAACTGACGCATGGTGGCCTCAGCTTGTACGACGCGACGGCGACCATGGGAACCATGACACATGAATTGCCCGGTCGCAAAGCGACCCAGTGCGAAGGTGGCTTTTCCTGACCCCTCTTCTTCCGAATGTCCACCACGACGGGTACAATCCCGGTAGATGGTGTGCCAGCGGAACGCCTTTCACCATCGGGAATGGAAGTCGCGGGACTTCCAGGAGAGGAAACATGATGCGCACGATCGGAACATCGGCACTGGCGCTCGGAGCCTTGCTCATGCTGAATGGAATCGCGTCTGCTGGCGACAACAGCCCGACACATTCCTCCTTCGGCACCACGATGACTCTCGGCGGTCAAGGATCCGCCGATCAAGCTGCGGCCGCCGACGACACGGAACTGACTCACTACTACCGTGGCGGGTATGGCGGATATCGTGGCGGTTACTACGGCGGGTATCGCGGTGGCTACGGCGGCTACGGTGGGGGATACCGGGGCTACTACGGCGGTTTTGGGGGTGGCTACTATGGCGGATACCGAGGCTACTATGGCGGGTATCGCCCGTACTACGGAGGCTACGGGTATGGGGGGTATCGAGCATACTACCGCCCGTATTCCTACGGTGGATTCGTCGGGTATGGCGGCTTCGGGTACGGCGGCTACAGTGGCTACAGCGGTTACTACTGCGGGATCAGCGGCAATGAGGCTGACGCAAACGCACCGGCGGTCTCTCTGAACATGGCTGTGCCAGACAACACTGCTCCGACGACGACAGCACTTCCCGTTTCATTGACCAAACCGACAAGCCCGTACACATTCAAGGCGTACGGCGAGAAGTAAACCATCAGCAACAACAGCCCACCCAGTTAACTGGGTGGGCTGTTTCGTTTTCAGGCTCTCCGCCACTCTGATGGTGTTGGTATTGGTGGGGCAGGCATTCTTGCCTGCCAGTCCTGGCTTGGGGAGGCAAGAATGCCTGCCCCACCAAACCACAGAGGTGCGTACTCCAAGCCTGGCCGTAACTCCATGTTCACTCTTCCACAATTCCATCAGCTGGGCCACCGGCAATCGTTGCCAATTTCAGCAATACTGCGGGTGTCACGCGGTGTGTGAACGTTCGCACTGAGCCATCACAGATCGCGAAGTTCGTGCTGTGAGGGAAGTAGCCACCAAACTGCCCGCCCGTGCCAATAAAGGGCTTCGCTCCGGCGGAATCATCAAGTCCCCGGGTCGTGGAGCGCCCGCCCTGCAACCACGGTCCAGGCGAGTCCGCCGTCTCTCCCATCAGCAGCGTTTGACTCAATCCGTCGGTGATGCGATCAAACGGCGTCGCGGCATCGAATCGGAACGCCCCTGCTCGTGGCGGTGTAGGAAGTCCTTGAGGTAGTGCGATCGTCGCGGCATCGGGCCCAATTCCAGCGATCCCCACGTAACTCGTCATCGCGGGTGAACCAGGAGGCACCAGTGGCGTGTTCTCCGGGCAGAGCATGACGGCGAGCCGCGTTCGACCTGCAAGTTGATTCGGCTCAGCGGGCCAGGGTTGGTCGAACTGAATTTGCGTCAGCAGTTGTTCGACGGGGTGCCGTTTCTGATCCAACGCTGGCAGCACCCTCACGACCCAACTCAACCGTTCCTCGACCCGAACGCCGGGCAACACGGCTGTTGCTGCAGGGATCTCACTGGGGAGTTTTGGAACATCGATACGAAATGGGGGCTTCGCATCGGGGCCAGGATTGGGGTTCGAGTGATGTGCCGCGAAGAAAGCGAGCTGGCGAAGATTGTTTCGGGAAGCATCCATGTTTGCATTCAAGCGTCCTTTCTGTAAAGCTGTGATGAGCAGCCCAGCAACGATGAACGCAAGAACAAGGCCAATGACAACAGAGATTCGACGAGCCATTCGTCACCTGAGGAGTTTCTGAGGCATCACGACAGGCTTCTTGCCCGTTAATCGGTGTGCTAGCATGTAGTGTTGTATGATTCGCACTTCCGCTCAAGCGAGGTCCGCCCATGACCACCGCGACTCAAATTTCAGCCACCGAACCCGCTGGTGATCGTCGCCGAGCAGCACGTTTTCGCCCAACCTTTGGTACGCTTTGCCGGTTCCGTCGGTGCGGGGAATCGGGCGAAGAACGTGTCGGGCTTGTCTGGAACATCTCCGAATCGGGGATGAGCATGTTGATGGCCGACCCGCCTGAACGTGGGATGGAACTCGATGCGGAACTGATGACCGAATCGGGTGAAGCTCGTTTGCAAATCAAGTTGCTTGTCGTCCACATCCGCGAGATGCCGCACGGCGACTACTTCATGGGTGCGCAGGTCGATCGACCACTGGGCATCGAAGAACTCGAGCAATTCCTGGAGTTGCCAGCCATCCGGTAATGTTCTGGGGCTGCCGCGACTCATCCGAAGAGTTCGATTCGGAACACCGTTTTGTTGTCGCGGCGTTCCCAGTTCAACTTCCCTCCATGGGCCTCAACCGCTTGTTTAGCGACCGCGAGACCCAGGCCAATCCCCTGATCTTTACCCGTCACGAACGGCTCGAAGAGCCGTTCCGCGATATCTGGCGGCGGTCCCTGCCCAGTATCCGAGACTTCAATCACGACACCACCTTTTCGCGTCTCAAGACGGACTGACACCTCACCCGAGGAACCCGCAGCTTCAACTGCATTGCCGATCACATTCCCGAAGACGTGTGAAAGTTGCGTCGCATCGCCAGTGATCACACATCCCTCTCGCGGTGCGTTCCAGCTCAGCCTCGTGCCCGCGTGCTGACACTGCGGTTTCAGCAGACTCACGGCCTGATCGAGAAGTTTCACGATATCGCACGGCTGCCGACCGCCTTCCGGCGGCTTACCAAGCACCAGGAATTGCCGCAGATTTGTTTCGATCCGCGCGAGTTGCCGAAGGGCGACCTGCAACGGTTCGTGGTCGGCCGAGGGGTTCTCCGCAAGGAACAACTCGATGGCCAGTTTCGCCCCGGCTGCGGCGTTCCGGAGTTGGTGAGCCAATCCGCCGGAGAATTGCCCGAGTACCCGCAGGCGTTCATCGCGCTGCAACTCTTCCTGGAACGCTGCGAGCCGACGTGCCATGTCGTTCACGGCCTCGCAGAGATCACGAAGTTCGTCGTCCGAGCGCGGTAACAGCATCGGCCGAAAATCGCCCGCGGCAATGAGCCGGGTGCGTGCGTCCAGATCGCGCACCCGGGCCACGAGTCGCGAACCGAACGCAACTGCAAGCGCAAAGGCAACCAACCCGCCGACGCCACCAAGGACGAGGAGCGGTCGCACGGCATCCCGCACCGCAGTCTGGCGGAGCGATTCGGGGTAGAAGATGTAGAGATCGCCACCCGATGGGCGGTACAAGATCCGCAACCGCAAGCAGCGGTACTCGGTCCCTGCCACGTGAACTGGGGAGCCAAGCGTGTGGTCCTCGGCTTCTTCAGCAAGGATCACGACGGGTATCTCGGGCGGAGACGGAATCGGATCGAAGGTCGATTCTGGTGAGACTCCCAGACGCGCTTCAGGTGGGACGAACAGGAACTCGGCCCCGGACAGCCCCTTCATCTGGTCGAGGATCGGCTTGGTGAAGCGGAACTGACTGCGTTCATCGGTAAGCGTGTGAGCGACGGCCCACAGTTGAGCCGCGAGACGACGCTCGGCCCCGCGTGCAGCGGCTTCAGCAGCCCACGCGGTCGCGGCCGCATCCCCGAGCAGGAGCAGCGTCAACGGCAGCAACAATCGGTAGCGAAGGGACAGACGCATGGAAACAGTTTAGCGACTGACCTTGCGAGCTACAGGATCACGAAAGACCACGGGGTTAAATGGATCACCTCGTGGCTCACGACAACCTCACTTCTTGAGCGGCTTGTACTCAACCTTCTTGAACGTCATCACGCTGCCAGGGTCGTGACCCTGGAGTGCGAAGTGTCCCTTCGTATACGTCGGCTTCTCCTGCGTGAAGTCGATCGTCTGCTTGCCGTTCACGAAGATCTGAATGTGGCCGCCCTCGGCGACGACTTCCTGGACGAAGAACTCATCAGGCTTGTGGGGTGCATCTTTCAGCACGAGGATCTTTTTCTTGTCCTCTTCACTTAGCTTTCCGAACGAGGGGTAGAGGCTGCCGGTGCGAATCTGGTCGCCGTGGGTGGCGTTGATCTGCGATTCGTACCCCTGTGGGAAGCCAGGTCCGAACTTGGTGCGGAAATATTGCCCACTGTTGCCCTTGTCATTGATCTTGGCCTCGACCCGATACCGAAAATCCTCAGCCTCCACCTCGGTGAAGATATGGCTTGCCGGGCCACCACCAACGATCATCCCATCCTTGATCTGCCACAGTGTCACTTCCTTCCCCGCAGTGCCATCCTTGTTGTCTTTGAGGATGCCAATGAACGCAATCACCTTGCCTTCGTCGTTCTTCTGCTCTTTCATGGCCTTGAACTGCCCACTCGGCGGGTTTGGCATCTTCCAGCCCGTGAAGTCTTTTCCATTAAACAGAGGAACCCAGCCGTCTTCCGATTTCTTGTCCTCAGCCTGGCCAGTGGGGGCAAGTCCAATGAGGAGTGCGACCGCTCCAACAAAGATTGTTCGCGACACGTGGGGAAAGGGAATCATTTTTGCTGCCTCTTGGGTGCAAACAGGTGGAAACCACCGTTTGTCTTGAGATCGTATCTTGCATCGCCCTGGCCCGCCAGTGGCCTACCATGCAGAACCGCTACAACCCCACTTGGCAGCACCGTGAAAAATTACCCAGACCGTGCAGTTTATGTTGCCTACCAGACTTGAGTCCAATACTTTAGTCGAGCGTCGTGCAATTTTGGGCAGTCTGGGTAATTTGGTTCGCCCTGTAGATGTTGCCGACCGTGATCCCGGGCTGATTCGCTGAACGGACGTAGCGAGCACCCCCCATTACCTCATCGAGGGAGTTCGCACCATGAATCGACGAATCTTGGCTATGGCAGTGCTTGGAGCCGCAATTTGGTTCACGCTGCCCCAAGAAGTCGCGGCCTTCGGTGGCCGGAAGAAGAGTTCTGACAATTGCAGCCCTTGCGCGGCACCTTCCCCGTGCGGCGTTGCCGGCGGTGCTTGCGGCACACAGTACACCGTCAGTTATGTTGACCAGAAGGTTACTGCGTACAAGACCGAAACCGAGACCAAGGACGTCAAGGTGATGGTCACCAAGTGGGTTGATGCGAAGGAAGACTACAAGTACGTGGTTCTCGAGCCTGTCACGACCAAGCAAAAGGTCACGATGCAGGTTCAGAAGACCAAGACCGAGCCATTCAAGTACATGGTCATGGAGCCAGTCACCGTCAAGGAAAAGGCCAAGGTTCAGGTCATGAAGACCAAGGTTGAGGCGTTCAAGTACACCGTGCTCGAACCTGTCTCCGTCAAAGAAAAAGTCCAGGTCCGCCAGTGCGTGCCGGTTACGAAAGACGTCGAAGTCACCGTTTGGGAAACCGTCGCGACCCCGGGCAAGCAGAAGCGAACGGTTTGTGAAGTGGTCTGCGTTCCGACCGTCGTGACGCAAACTGTTGCACCTTGTGCAACGGCCGCTCCTGCTTCTGCTACTTGTGACAGCGGTCGTGGTGGTCTCTTCCATCGCCTCTGCAAGAAGAAGAAGTCCTGCGCGACACCTTGTGCAACGCCTTGTGCAGATCCCTGTGCAACGCCTTGCGCAGCCCCAGCCCCGACGACCGTTCAGGTCACCGTGATGCAGCGCCAGGTTGTCACCAAGGAAATCGAAGTCGATGTCGTGACCTACTCGAAGGTTGCCAAGAAGGTGATGCAGAAGGTGACCACGATGCAGCCCACGATGGTTGAGAAGGAAGTCACCGTGACGAAGTGCGTTCCAGCCGAGAAGACCGGCAACCGCACCGTCTGCTTCTGGGAAACTGTCGAGCAGGAAGTGGCCGTGACGAAGTGCGTGCCAGTTGAGAAGGCCAGCACTCGCACCGTTTGCTACTGGGAAGCAGTCGAGAAGGAAGTCGATGTCGTCAGCAGCAAGCAGGTCGAGAAGACCGGCACCCGCGTCGTGAAGAAGGCCGTCCAAGCTGAAGAGACTGTCAAGCAGACCTTCAGCAAGGTTGTGCCTTACGAGACGACCGTGAAGGTTGCCGTGTACACCGCAGTTCCTGTGGCTCCGGCACCAGCCCCGTGTGCCGCTCCTTGTGAGACCACGGCCTGCGACAGCGGTTGCGGCATGTCTGGCGGTTGCGGCAGCTACGGGAAGACCCGTGGCGGCCTGTTCCACCGCATGTGCAACAAGGGCTGCAAGTAAGTTTTGCAGTAGCCTCTGACAAACCCGACCCCCGGCCTGTCGCCGGGGGTTTTTTCGTTCGCAGCATCACGGTTGCTTGAACAGCACTCCGCCCTTCATCACCAGTTTCACCCTCCGCAGAGTCTTCACGTCCTTCGTGGGGTCGCCTTCCACGGCCACGAGATCCGCGAGGAATCCCGGCTTCACCGAGCCGAGTTTCGTTTCGAAGTGAAGTGCCTTCGCGGCCACGTTCGTTGCTGCTTTCAGAGCCTGCACCGGCGTCATGCCGTATTCCACGAGCATCTCGATCTCGCGTGCCCCGTCGCCGTGCGCGAACACGCCAATGTCACTGCCGTTGACCACCGTGACGCCTGCCTCCAGAGCGGCCTTGAAGCTCTCGCGTTTCGTCTTCAGTCCGGTTGGCTCGGGCTTGCCGGTTTGCCAGCCATCGAAGTATCGTGCGTAGCCTTCCACAGCCGCGAGCGTCGGACAGTACCCGACATTGTGCTTAGCCATGAGCCGGAACACCTCGACATCGCCCTCGTCGCCATGTTCGACCGTCTCGACGCCAGCGAGAGTCGCACGCCGCATCCCTTCTTTCGATTGAGCATGTGCGACCACGGGAACGCCGGCATCGCGAGCCGTGTTCACGACCAGCTTCAACTCATCGAGCGAGAACGCGGGTTTCGGACCAGGTCCAGGGCCGTGCGGCGTGTCAGCATAAATCTTGATCCAGTCGGCCCCGGCACGGATTTGTTGGCGCACCACAGTGCGCAGTTTCTCGCCGTCGGCTTCTTCGGCACCCTGCGGGAGTCGCCATTCCGGTGCGTGATTGCGCGGAGCGTAGCTTCCGGTGGCGACGATGGCCTTGGTCGTGACCAGCAATCGCGGCCCGGGGATAATCCCTTTCTCAATGGCGGACTTGATGCCGACATCCGCGAAACCCGCGCCTTCTGTGCCGAGATCGCGAAGCGTGGTGAACCCACTCAGTAGATCAGCTTTCGCGTGATTGGTCGCGCGACAGATGCGTTCCGCGAGCGGCTCTTTCAGAACCTGATCATCCCATTTTGCTTCGTCATATGGGTGAAGCAACAGGTGTGAGTGTGCGTCGATCAACCCCGGAAGCAGCGTCGTTCCGGGGAGTTCGATCACCTTCGCGTTCTTGGGTACGTCCACCGTATCGGCTGGTCCCGCCGCGGCGATCTTCTCGCCCTTCACGAGCACGACCCAGCCAGCGTGCGGTGTTGCCGTGGTGCCGTCGAAGACTCGCTCGGGCTTCAGCAGGATAGCCGCGTCGGGCTGAGCGAACACTGTGGACGGAACACCCACAAGCGCGAGAAGCATGGCGAAGCTTGAGCGAAACATGCGCTATCTCCGAGAAACGAATCGTTGCGGTCAGCGATCGTTAGGGTACAGTAAGAACCGGTCGATTGCCCGCCTCACCCTCCCCAGGAATCCGCATGTCGAACAATCACAACACACGCCGCGATTTCCTCGCGGCAACCGCAGCTGCGGCTGCTGCCGCCAGCCTGCCCGGACTGGCGTTCAGCCAGAACCGCCCTGCTGCCAACGAACGCATCACGATGGCCACCATCGGCACTGGCGGTCAGGGCAGCGGCGACATGGGCGGCTTCATGAGTCACCCAGAAGTGCAGATGGTCGCCGTGTGCGACGTGGTGCCTGAACACCGCGAACGTGCCCGCAAGAGCGTCAACAGCAGGTACAAGAACGAAGACTGCAAGGCATACAGCGACTTCCGCGACGTGCTGGCTCGCGACGATATCGACGCGGTGCTGATCGGCACGCCCGACCACTGGCACGCGATCATCACCATCGAGGCGTGCAAGGCCGGGAAGGACGTTTACTGCGAAAAGCCTGAGTGCCTGACGGTTCGCGAAGGTCGCGCGATGGTCGATGCGGTTCGCCGCTACGGTCGCGTGTTCTCTGGCGGCAGCCAGCGCGTTCTCGGCGACTACGGCGACTGGCCGCGAAGCATCTGGGGCGGTTCGCTCGGCACCGTGAAGGAAGTGTTCGTCGACTGCGGCGGTCCGTCGGGTGACTGTAATCTTCCCGAGGAGAAACTCCCCGCCGGGATGACACCAGAAGAGTGGGAGATGTGGCTCGGGCCAGCGCCGAAGCGGCCGTTCCACTCGTCGCTCATCAAGGGCGGCTTCCGACCTTACCGCGACTACAGCGGCGGCGGGATGACCGACTGGGGTGCTCACCGTTTCGGTGCAGCGATGTTCGCGACCGGCCACCACCTGATGGGGCCGACCGATATCACGCCCCCAGATGGGAAGGACGTGAAGCATCTGACGTACACCTTCGCCGACGGCATGAAGATGTATCACGGCGGCACGAACGACATCCGTTATGTGGGGACCGAGGGCGAACTGGATCGTGCGCATCCGAAGCCTGCGAAGCCGGCACGTGCGTCCGACATGCCGACCTACAAGGGTCGTGGAGGCATCTTCGGCGACTTCCTCGCCTGCATGAAGTCACGCGAGAAGTGTTTCCGCGACATTGAGATCGCTCACCGCGCTTGCACGGTCTGCCACCTGGGAAACATCGCGTACTGGCTCAAGCGGCCGCTGAAGTATGACCCCATCAAGGAAGAAATCGTTGGCGACCCCGAAGCCGCTCGCTGGCTCGACCGCCCCAAGCGGGAGCCGTGGTCGCTTGCGTGAACCACACGCGAGCCACGGGGTTCATCCCCGTGGTCTTGCTCTATCAAGGAAGCACCACCGGGATAAACCCTATCCTGTTCGGCTCGTTTGTTGCTCTCGGGCCTTGGCGATGGCGGCGTCGAGTTCGTCATCGTCAGCCCAGCCTTGGAGGTAGAACATGATCATTCGCCACATGTCCTTGG
>Ga0105047_10009747_pt1 | contig 15772 bp, 19 predicted proteins | sample MAT04_FD_78384 | JGI IMG/M metagenome (GOLD analysis project Ga0105047, IMG submission 78384) | Freshwater microbial communities from Lake Fryxell liftoff mats and glacier meltwater in Antarctica - MAT-04 (megahit assembly) | ecosystem: Environmental > Aquatic > Freshwater > Ice > Liftoff... | reverse complement strand
TTCATCACTTAAAAATGCAATATCAATATCACTATTTAATCGTGAGGTCCCTTTTGCATATGATCCAAATATATATATAAGGAATGGTTTTATTTTTTTAATTAAAAATTCTTTTAAAATATCAATATCTTTGTCCTTTAGTTCCAAAACCTTCACATCCTTTATAATAATTATATTTATCATAATGACATTATATCAAATTTTTAATGAATATACTATGATGTGTATGTCAATCTAATAGTGGTTCTTTCCTAAGACATCTTCCTTATACAAAAGAGAGGTGTTAAAAATAGCTATGCTACCGAATCTAGCTACTTTTTTCTATAATCTGAATTTTTAACACATTTGGATCTAAAATAAAAAAATACTTTATATTTGGATTTGGCTGAAATGGACCACTTTCATTTTCTATTCCCTTTTCTTTAATTAAGATCATCATCTCATCAACTGAACTAACCTCAAATCCTAATGAAATATCACTACCTAAGTTTATTTCTTTTAGATCACTATTATATACTAACTCAAGCTTCGTTTCTCCATCGCCTACAAATGTATAAACCTAAAAAGATGGAGCTATCAGATAAATATATCTGATAGCTCCATCTCTGCTCTCTAAACATAAAATTTATAGCGCTATATTGACTCTATACAAAATCAAGTTTTACATATTAGTTTCCGATTTACCTAACTGAATTACTTAGCTTTTTATCACCGTTAAAAGCATTTGGAATCTTTCGCGAGCTTCAAGTCCATGAGGAACATTAGAAGGCATTATTATTGTTTCACCTGCTTTAACATTAAAAATATTATTATCTATAGTAATCTCCGCTTCGCCATCTAATACTTGAACCATAGCATCTCCAGGAGTTACATGGGTGCTGATACCTTCTCCTTTATCTAGCGAGAATAATGAAATACTTACAGATGGTGTCTGAGAAATAGTTCTACTTATAACCTGGCCCTCTTGATAAGATATCAAGTTCATTAAATTAATTACTTTTGAGAATTCTATATTTTTTATTAAAGGTTTCATGTTGTTTCCTCCTTAAATCTTTATTAATTATAGTGTACCTCTATTATCATTAAAAATCCGTATCGTACGTTACCGTTTATTAGAAAATTTGCTTCGCTCATAAAAACCCGCGAGGGACCTTATCCTTGGGTATATTCGCTCTCTTTCCTGTACGTTTATGAATTAGTGCAAAATTTTAGCAAGCATATTCTCTAAATTTAAAGATTGCTCAATTGTAGCACTAAAATAAAATTCTAATAGCAAACACAAACTTCCACTTTATGTCATGACATCTTGGCGCGTAACAATAACTGGAAGTTATTGTTTGCTAGTTAGCTTATTATAAATTTAGTTATAACCTTTAGTTTAAATGTGTTTATAAATTTGATTGTGCCTATCTATTTTAGTTTGATTAGTGATTTTAAATTGGAATACAGTTCTTTACTTGCTAATCCCGTGTTTTTCATTAATTTCAAATATATTAATAGCATATATCATGGCTTTATTCTTAATATGAGTAAACCACATCTCACCATCACCAACCATAACTCCTTGATAATTTACAAAAGTTTTTGTAACGTCTTGATTTAACAATGCTTTTTTTACATCCTCAGTAATAATTGTATTGTAGCTTCTTATAAAATCTTCTTTGGAATTTATTTTTATTTTTTTATCTTTTCTGTTTACATTTAAAGGATAGCTAACATAATTAGCAACTTTTGATTTTTCGTTATTTTGAACTAAAGATTTTATAATATTAAAAGACTTTTCGAATTCTTTCGCATTAGTAATTCCTATAGCTTCATATCTATTTTTAACTTTTACATTTTGTTCGATGTTTTTTTTATTTTCAGGTGATATGCTCTTAGTTGCATATGCATTGGTAGCTGGTCCTATAGCACATAAAGCCGTTAAAGTTAAAACTATTATTTTTTTATTCATTTTAATTCCTCCTAAGTTTAGATAATTTATTTTATTTTTATTAGTTTCCCACAACTAATAAGTTAATTATGCAACAATAAATAAAGTTGTTTTAAATCAAATTATCTATACCATTAACCGTAGTTTGTTCATTGTCATTAATAGGAATAACTATGCATTTTTGGCCATTAATTATTTGAGATTTTATTTGAGATACTTTTTCGGGTTTTACTTGTAGTATAACGTCATAATCAGGGGGAACATTATTATCTTCTGAATAAGCATCTGGAACTTTCTCTAAATTAGTTTCTAAAGTTTCTTCTAAATCAGTTGCAGAAACTTCTTCTAAAACCACATTATCATCATTACCTTCTGTAAACAGGTGAATTTCATCATCTATAGTATTCTCTTGTTTAACTTGATCAAGTCTAGCTTGGAGTATTTCTACTTGTTTGTTAAGACGTTCTTCCTTTTTTCTTTGCACATTTGCCTTAAGAGCCTTTGCGTCAATTAAATTCTTTGCTAAAGTGATATCATCACCAAAGTTCTCTACATAGGAGTTTTCAATCTTAGTAGTAATTTCCTGCGGAACTTCACTTTCTATTAAAAGGTTTTGTATATCCTTCTTTGTTAAGCTTATAGGTTCACAATCTGCATCATCATTTAGAGCATTGTATTCTTCTATCATAGTGCTTAGATTTTCTTGTATATCCATAAAAATTTTATCAGCTTTATTTTCATCTAAGCTAAAAGAATCTTTAATAATTGATTGGAATGTTTCCTTTTGCACCGTAGCCGTTTGTTTTGAATGACAACCTAAAACATTTTCCATTAATTCAGTATGTGTATCCTTTGCATTTTTTGTATAATACATAATAGAATTAACATCTGAACCACGATCAATAAAAGCAGGAAACACAAAACCATTAGTTGGGGCCTCAACTATCCAATCTCTAATACGTGCTTTTATTTTGTTTTGCTGCTCAAAGTATTTAAGACCAGGCTCTGAAAGTGAAACTGGACATATTGCACATAACACATATTCATATACTTCTTCAGATTCATCTATCTTTACATTATCTTTGGTTTTGTAAATAACATCATATGCATCATGAAAAAAGAGTATTAAAAAATTACCTGTGTAATCATAATTATCTATAATCAAATCATAAAGATTATCAAGATAAGCATCATCTTTTAATTGACTGTTTTTAAGCTGCATAAGCGAAATTTGTCTTTCATTTGTAAAATCTTCATTAGTTGCAAAGTTAAGTTCTAAAATATTATTCCCAATAGTTCCAGACAGTACTTTTTTAGCAATTTCTAAATATTTAAAGTAGTCATCCTCATCTAAATTTAGAAAGTTTTCTCTAAATTTTAAAATAGTATTTTTTTCTCCATTAACATAGCAGCCACAAACTTTAGTGAAGGTGCATTGTTCTTTTTTAAAACGTCTTTTTAACTCAAGTATATCTTTTCTTCTCATTTATAAACTCCTCAATTTATAGACAAACCTTACGTAAATTTATAGTTGAAGTGGTTTGTCTTTAGTATTTTTTTTTGTAGCTATAATTAATATATTATCGTTATTAATTATAGTATTTTTTTTATAAGAAATAAAGGATTTATATACTAATGAAAAAATAATATAAAATAAAAATTAGTTAGCCAATGGATTGGTTAACTAATTTTTTAACAATATTTTACAAATTACTTTAATTTAGCAATCGAAACAGAAAAACCTCGACGGACGTAACAATAACTGGAAGCTATTGTTTGCTATCTACTTTTGTAACTATACTTTCATAAAAAAATAACACTCTGTAGAAGTAATTCTATACATTTATATCATACTATTTCAATTTACCTATTACAGGCAATTTTTGAAGTACGCTATCACCATGAGGGGACTGCCCTATCATATTTGTTTGATCTAATCCAGCCTTTACACCACTCTTGTGAATTCCATTTTCCCAATTTTTCGCATTAGAAACATCATATATAACTCCATTTACAGCTACATATGCTGGGTTACCATTTTGTCCATCGTATTTTGATAACTCTTTAAGAGTCATATCTTTAGCCGTAGTTGTTGAACTAGTTGAAGGATTAGTTGCCTGTTTGCTCGTTGAAATACTTGAACACCCCCCAGCTATTAGGGACATAAATATTATAGTTACAATTATAATCTTTTTCATAAAAATTCTCCTTCGCTTTTAAAATCATTTAGAAATTATTATTATTATTATTATGCTTAATTACTAAATCTAATACCTATATTTATATCATTATTTGCCGCAGGAGATGATTTAACTGCTTTATATTTTAGTAAGGGGGTCCAACAAAATTGTGCATTTAATTTAATAGCAGAGCAATCTTTTGGGTATGCACCTAAATATGCAGCAGTTGCAAATGGGTTATAGTATCTTATTTTTCTACCAATAAATATTTAATATTACATTTATTTATATATTTTTACTTAAAATATATTTCTTAACTAATTATATAATATTTAACACAAAATTAAAAGACAAAGAGTGAATTAAGACCCAAAATTTGGTCTAATTCACTCTATTTTTATAAATTATTTTTATAATAATAATATAATTAATAGTGTAATACTAAGATATTTCCTTAACTTGATGGCTATGACCTCGGAGGTCGTTACATAAAGTGGAAGTTTGTGTTTGCTAATATCCAAACTTGGTGGAGGTTGGAAGTACAGAGTTGATCCACCACATCCTTTATAAATAGCTACATGCTTATCCTCTAGTTTAAATCCAGTAGAATCAACCATTGTTATCCTATTAAAGTAGCTCTTTAATAAAGGCTCATTATTGCTTACATGATGCGTTATAAATCAAACTAATTTACAAACTCTCTTTCCATAATCCGTGAATATTACAATATTCTCGTACACCTAGAACTTCTTCATTTATAATAAATAGAGCTTGAGGTATTTCGCCAGGGTTTAGATATTTTCTATATAATTTATTTGAGGTTTGAACTTCTATCCATTCAATATAATGCGTCTCTAACATTGGATGTTCAACAGCACCAACTTTAACAAGAACTCCACCTTTAACCTTTTCAACAACTGGCACATGCTTTTCTTTTGCTGCATCCACGGTATTTTCAACTTGTAGTATCATTGGTTGTTCACAACAAACCAAAACTCCCGCAGCTGCATGAAGAATCTCTACAATATTACCACAAACTTCGCATTTATAGACTTCTTTAAGTTTAGTCATAATTTATACCTCCAAAATTTTATATTAATATACGCATTAACTAACTAATCCTCTTTTTCTTGTCCTTTTACATCATCGTATACAAAATTGCAAGGTTTCCCTTCACAATTTAAAACCTCCTCATCATTGTCCCCAGTATAAATATTTTTACTATTTACGTCACTTTCTTGTTTGTCATTTAAGCGATTATGATTATCCCAATATTTTTCAGCTTTATTTTCCATCTTTTCTAGTCTAGTATAATAGTCAGGAAATTCTTCCAAATGTGCAAGCGCAATTTTTGCTGTAACTAATGGATCATTATCTGAAACATTTGTATCTGGAGATATCTTACCATGTTCAAGCTCAACCACCAATCCCATTCTGAACTGTTCTACATTAAATTTTGTCCAATTAATCCCAATACTTTCACCGATCTCCTTAGCTCTTTTACTCGTAAATAATGTTTCTTCTAACATAGATAACACTTCCTTTTATATTTTTTTAATAAGATGAAATTTACTTAGAGGTTTGTCAGCTTCCAATAGTTTTCACTACATATTGGATTTGAATATCCTTAATTTTCAATAAATGCCAACAAATCTGCGTTGACCTTATCTTTATGTGTAAAAGTAAGCCCATGAGGTGCATCCTTATAAACTTTCAGTATTGAGTTTTTTATGATCTTGGATGATTGAAGAGCCGCCGCACCAATTGGAACAATTTGGTCATCATCACCATGAATGATAAGAGTTGGCACGTCAAACTTCTTAAGGTCTTCCTTGAAATCAGTCTCAGAAAACGCCTTTATGCAATCATAAGTATTCTTGCCACCTGCCTGCATTCCCTCAAGCCAAAACAAGTCTATAAAACCATTAGAAACTTTTGAACCAGGTCTATTTGCACCGAAAAATGGACCGCCTGCGAGGTCTTTATAAAATTGAGATCGGTCAGCGATAGATCCATCTCGTATTCCATCAAACACATCAACTGGCAAACCACCTGGATTGGTTGTTGTTTTCAACATTAGAGGTGGAACTGCAGAAATTAAAGCGGCTTTTGCCACCCTTTTAGTGCCGTAACGCCCTATGTAACGAGCCACTTCTCCACCACCTGCAGAAAAACCAACTAAAACAACATTCTTAAGGTCAAGCTTTTCTATAAGTTCAGAAAGATCGTCAGCATATGTATCCATATCATTGCCATCCCATGGCTGACTAGACCTTCCATGACCACGGCGGTCATGTGCAATACAACGATATCCTTTTGAGGCCAAGAACATCATTTGAGCCTCCCAACTATCTGAATTCAGTGGCCAACCATGACTAAATACCACCGTTTGGCCGGTGCCCCAGTCCTTATAATAAATCTGTGTACCATCTTTTGTAGTAATCATACCCATTGATTTGCCTCCTTTTTATTTATTATTGCTATATTAATTTATTTTATTCTTTTTTAATTTTTCATATTATTTTGAATATTCTATATTATGTTTCAACACTATATCATGTTTTAAACTATATTTCAACATTTTTCGATAATTAATCATGTGAATTTTACAATAATCATTCATGTAAATGTGTTTAAATAGGGATTTACTTACCATCTGTAGCTGTTAAAAATCTCATAACTAATTTATTCATATCATTTTACCCCTTTAAATTATAAACAATTTGTTTTACTAACACCTTGATTTAGAAAGGATATTTTGTGATATAATACAAATTATTATTATTAAAAGAGGTGTTTTTATGGATAACTTGAAAGACATTAGATGGAAACAAAGATTTGAGAATTTTAATAAATCATATAATTTACTGGATAAATATTCAAAACAACAAGTAACTTCACAACTAGAAAAAGCAGGTATGATTCAATTTTTCGAAATGACTTTTGAATTAGCATGTAAGGTACTAAAAGACTATTTAGAAGCTAGAGGGTATGTTGTAGATAGCCCGAGAAAAGCAATTAAACAGGCTTTTCAAATTGGGTTAATGAGCAAACATAAACTTCCAGTTTATGTCACGACCTCGAGAGACGTAACAATAACTGGAAGTTATTGTTTGCTACTGATAGTTTAACCTATTAACCCTTTTTCTCTTATTTGAGGATGCCTTCTGAGAAATATCATAAACCAAGATGTTAGTATTACCCCTTTTAGAATACTACTAATGCTGATGCTCCACCATACCCCACTAAGTCCAAGAAAAGCTGATAATAAAAGCGCTCCCGGAATCCTCATAGCATTTAAAACAATGCCTACTATTGAAGGAGGCATTGTTCTTCCAAGACCGTTAAAGGCTCCCGAAGTTGTCATTTCTATGCACATGAAAATCTGAGAAACTCCAAGTATTCTCAAATACACTATGCCATCCTTTATTACATCTTTCTCAGAAATAAATATAGAGAAAATAGCTCCTGGCAAAAATAATAGAAGACAGGTTGTAACAATTCCAAAAACTGTAATAATACCTAATGCTATAAAATATCCATTATAAATTCTATCCCACTTTTTTGCTCCAAAATTTTGCCCTACAAAGGCACTTAATGCAGTTTGAAAGCCGCCAGCTGTCATCCATGTTATTGATTCGATTTGTGAACCAACGCTTTGCACCGCAATTGGAGTTGATCCCCACCGTGATAGTATCCTAGCTATTATCATTGCAATTAATGTAAATACTCCACTTTGTACCGCAACAGGCAGCCCAAACTTTATGATTTTTCTCATATGAATCCAATCAGGCTTTTGCAAAAAATTTATTTGTGAAAAATAGTCTGATTTCTTTGTTATGACATAAATAAATATAATCGTCACAACCAACTGTGCAAAGATTGTTGCAACAGCAGCTCCAGGAACCCCCATTTTGGGAAATGGTCCAACTCCTAATATTAAAATAGGATCAAGCATTATATTAACAATAAGCCCCAGTATATTTATTCTAAACGGGGTCCGACTATCACCATGTCCATTGAATATTGCTGTAAGTACAGGTGGTAAAAAGAAAAATATCATTCCCGCCGAGACTATTGCAAGATAATTAGATGCCATACTAACAATATCATCACCCTTAATATTAAAAAAACCCAAAAGCTCTTTCCTAAAGATTATAAGTGTTGCTCCATATAAAGTAGCAAATACTATGTTCATTTGTATTGAATGTCTTATATAGTTTTTGGTTTCTATTTTATCTTTTCTTCCTACAGATTGTGCTACTCCAACCGCTGCACCTATTTGAGGAATTGTAATAAATGCGAAAGCAAACCAAGTAAAAAATCCCGCCGCACCTACAGCGGTAACAGCTCTAGATCCTAATGTACCAACCCATATCATATCTATCATACTATAAGCCGATTGCATCAGTGATGTTCCCATAATAGGTATAGCTAACATTATAAGTTTTTTAAAAATAGTTCCTTCAGTTAAATCATTTTTCATTAAGTGTGCCCCTAACTTTTAATTATAGGTATTAAATATATCCTTGTTATACATTCTCTATGGAAATAGCCCTTACTGGTGATCCATCCGCATCTTTATTTTTAAGTGGAAGTATACTTAAAATAAAATTCTCATTACTAATGGAATCTAAATTAGTTAGATTCTCTATAATTATGATATCTTTTGGCATTAATATTTTATGAACTGCAAATGTGGTTGAATCCATATCATCAATTGAAATTGCATCAATACCAATACCCTTTAAATTAAATTGCGATAACCATCTCGCTGAATCTTCACTAAGGGAAGGGAAATTCTCAAAATACCTTTTATCCCCCCAGTATTTACTCCAACCTGTTTTTATTATAATGAACTCAACATTTTTTATTTTTTCCTTATAAGGTTTTAAACTATCAATATCTATTAATTTTGTTTTCATATTTGAAAAGTCTAAAATAATAGCATTTCCAATAAAATGTTCTATATCTAAATTATCTAAATAAGGACCACTACTGAGCATATGGGCAGGTGCATCTATATGTGTCCCTGTATGAGAATACATAGTAATTTTCGCCTCTTGAAAACCATCCTTTTCCAAAGTGTTTGCCTTTATAAAAATTGGTTGTTCAGTTCCTGGAAAAACTGGCATATCCGAATAAATTGTGTGTGTTAAATCAGTAATTTTCATTATATACCTCCATAATTATATTTTCTAAATACTATTAAAATAACTAGCAATAAGTCACGTCGAACATCATTACTGTTAAAAATTTAGATTTTAGTCAAATCTATTATTTTGTATCCATTTTGTTGCAAAATCAACTCCACATTTCATATCAAACAACTTACACTCTGCATTACCAACTTTACCAATTACTACATTATTGGTCGCTTCAAATGCTTTCCCTAATTTCTCAAAATCTTCATCAGAATTATATTGGAAGTCTTCGAACCACTTCCATGTTCTTTTATTATTCTCAATTATTGCTGCACCCATTGTCTCCCTAGGCATTTTATCGTTTAATGCCTCAGCTAGATGAAAACTTGTACAAGAATCATAGCCAACGCCTAATAAAAGTACTTTGGCATTTAGATTATACATTTTACCTAAAGGAGATTCCATTCCAAACTGCGGAGTTAACTTATGGTTACTTATAATATTATGTGCAAACTTACCTGCAGCTACAAACGATACTTGCGGATGATTTGATCTATAAACTTCAGGTAAGGTTCTAAATAACTCAGAAATACATCCCATACCTCTGGATTGTGTAAGATTTACATCAAATGCTGGCATATTTTCATATATAAGTTTTATCCATTCTTTAGGAACAGGCGGATTTTCCCATTCAGCTGGATCGGAAACTGCTCCACTATGAGCAGGCATTATCAATGTCCCCTTGGTGCTAATAACCTTTTGAAAAGCCATTATGACTGCCTGAGCAGCTCCACAAACCCAACCAATACTTGACATGGAAGAATGAACTAATAGAATCTCTCCACTCTTAATACCGAGATTCGATAAATCAGTATATATGGTATCAACTGTATTCATCTTTTTAGTAAGCTCTATTACTTTTGATTCACTCAATACTATCATCCCCTTATTGCTGTATATCTATAAATGTAATTGTTAAATTGGTAGTAAATTTTTACCTTTCATATAGTTATAAAACCGACGTAAATCCTCAACAGGAAATGGATTGCCATGACTACCATTTTCTGAAAGTCTACGGGAAAACGTATCAGACATTTACACTCCTACCATTTATCAATAAATCATAAATCTATATATTCTTAATTAATTTAATCAAATCTTTAAATTGAATACCACACCTCATAAGTTCTCCCATTACTTTATCAATACCATTATTCTTCAGATAACCTTAATATCCTTCAAAATATTATTTTTTTGTTGTATTAAATAATATTGCTAGAAAATTAGTTATTTAAAAATTGAAAAAAGCCCCCTATATTAGAGGACTTTCATAACTGCATTTCTTATGTGCATGTGAATAATAAGGATTAAATTTTTAATTGCAGCTACTACAACTAGCACATTCACCTTCTTGTTTATTTTCTTGTTCGATAGAGAAACCACCTAAACCATTTTCCTCACCACATTTTATTACTAAAGTTCCAAATTCATCATTAACACTCTTTTTTACCACTAATTTAATATCTCCAAATTTCTCAATATTGTCGTCTTCTTTTTGTTCATCCAGAACAAGATTAAATACAGGGCCACTTCAGCCATTACCTGTTAAATTAATTCTTATTTCATTTGAAATTACATTGTTTCCTTGAAGAAACTTTTTAAATTCCGTAAATGCTAATTCACTCATTTTCACAAAAGCCATTTTAATTACCTCTCTCTACATGTTATTTAGTAATGATAACAACTATTATCATTACTAAATAACATAATAAATTAAAAATGAAAGTTTTGCAACTATTGCTTGTACCAAATTCTGTTTGCCACTATGGGTCCAGACCCTATTTCAGAACCTGGAAATTGTTTCTTCTTGCTAATATTTTCAATAGATTATCTTTTGTTCTTAGATAATTTACTGGATTAATGTATTCTTTTTCACTAACTTCTATTGTTATAGGGCAACTGTAATTATACTTAAAATATAATTCTATTATATCATTTAGTAACTGCAGTTCATCTCCTTCAATAAATCCTGTTCCATGATTATTTTTCCCATATCCATTACCCCCAATGTTAGCTAAATGAATAAGTTTTATATTGCTTTTATTCCAAGAGAAGAATTGATCAAGAGTTATAACCTTTTTACAATATTGTAGTAATTTCATAGTAATTAGCGCATGACAAGTGTCTAAAACCGTTCCAATTCTATCTTTAAGTCCATATTTTTCTGTAAAATAATCAACATACAAACAATTATCATTTAAAAACCCATCTCTTCCATAAATACCTGGATGATTAACGACAACAGGTATTACATTTTCTATGGCGATTGAAATATTAGAATATTTGTTAAGAGCATATAACAATGTATCATCAATAAGTTTTATTTTATCTGAATTATTTATATCTTCCTTATAACTCATTGTACAATGAACAATAACAAGTATATTTTTCTTCAATCTACTACCTAACATATTTGATAGTTCACAGGTTTTCAAAAAAACACTTTTCTTTCTTTTTTCATAAAAGTGGTCAATTTCAACGGACTCACCATTTACTAATGGTGTATGTATTACACTTATATCTAATCCCGAACTAATTATTGTGTTAAAATATTCAATTAGAGATATTTTCTCACCATAAAATTCTTCAAATAGTTGAATTTCAATATTGTTTTCATTTAATGCTTTTCTTGCTAATAATTCTTTTTCTATTAAAGAACTTTTCATTAAAATTTTCATATTATTTATCAGCCTCCTTATTGCTATTATACCTCTTACTAAAAATATTATATGCTTTTTAAATTAAATGTTGCTTATGTTTTTAGAGGTTTGATAGTCATCATAAAAGCTCCATAAATCCACCGGCCCTCTATTTTAAAGACTTCTTCCCATTTTCGTCTCTCATATTCTATCATCCGTTTCCAACATTTAACATGCATTTAACATGTATTTAACATCGTAACAAAATCTATAAGTAAAATGGGGTCGCACCGACGACCTAATAGATGTAAAGAAAATAAGTTTCATAATAGACATTCCTATTTCTTCATAATTAGAAAGTAAAAACTTCTAGTTTTCACTATGGGTCCAAACCCCATTTCAGTGATTGAAAGTGAATGCATTGTAGAACTCATCGACCTTCATGTGCACCATATAAAATATTAAGTAACAAGGGTTCGTCGTTGCCATATATTATTAGTGAAAAAAAACTTTAATAAAAGCAAAAGGTGGAATAAAGATGTCTAATTTAACTCAAATAAATGGGTTTGACTATAATAATCTTAATAATGCAAGACAAAATAACTATGCATGGTCTATGAGTGAGTTAGGAGATTATATTTATGTAGGTACTGGCAGAAATATACTACTAAATGTTATAAAGTCGATTGAGCCCAAAACTCAAATTCCTGTGCTAATAAAACCAGACCCTGTAGATAACCTAGCTGAAATATGGAGATATAAAAAGGATGAAACGCTTCCATGGGAAAGAGTTTATAAAGCTCCAGACACTTCCTATATTTCCGGTTTCAGGTTTATGATTAAGGACAGGCCTTTTGGAGGCAGTCCATGCATTTATGCTGCAGCATTTGGGAAAAGAGTACAAATATTAAAAACCACTAACGGTGTTAATTGGTTTATATTACCGGATACCGTTTTGCAAGGGACTTCCTCGAGAACAATGGTAATACAAAAGGGGAAAGCCCTTGGCTTGGTTAATTCCTATGGGCTGCGATATTATAAGAATTGATAAGTGTGATAACTGGCAGTTGATAGTAGGTGGAAATCCATTAATACCTTTAACTCCATCACAAGGGGATGAACGCAGAGGCATTTCAGGGCTTGGATCCGGGTTTAATAATCCCTTCAATGTGTATGCATGGCAGATATAAGAATACCAAGATACGCTGTTAATAAGTACTTTTGATGATTCTAGCAATATGGAAGTAATACTGGATACCCTTTTATCAAACAGGCATGCTTTACAGCAGCTGATAGGTGCAATAACAACAAATATATTAATAGAAATATACAAGAGCGTAGTAGAAATATTAAGGGCAATTAAATATCCGATTGGATTTGATTTGTATATATCTGAAGACGGTGTTCATTTCAGTTCTGTATTCCTGAATGGGCTTCACAATCCCAATAACTATGGTGGAAGAATACTGTTTGTAGACAGCCGTAATAAATTATACGTTGGAACGGCTAACCCATTCCAAGGTTGTGAAGTTTGGGAAAATTTTGATATTGAAGATTGTAAATTACGACCATGCAATCAAAACCATTATAAAAGCTTATGCAAAGTTAGAAAAATACTAAATGAAAAATACAGTATTATAAGTGAAAATATGCCGGTTATCCTTAAATTTATACCAAAAGATTATTATCATAGATTTATTAATGATGATAAACAATAGAAATAGTTATATGTAGAATGAAAAAGGGTTGAACCTTTATATAAGTATACTAATTGTGGTCATACCTATGAACAGGTTATAATAACCTGTTCATAGATATGGCACTTTTCTTTTCATATGAAATAAGTAGCAATTGCAATTTATGTCACTACCTCAGGGGACGTAATAATAACTTGGAGTTATTGTTTGCTAATTTACCTTATGTGCCAGTGGCTAATTTTCGGGGAAAAATATAGTGAAAAAAAGGGAAAGAAATCAATCTAATGCATTTACATTTTGTCGTTGCTTCTGATATAATTTATGAAAGAATCAAAATGGATAGTTATTAACTGGAGGTAATTCTATGAATAACAAAATTAATATGCTACCAATTTTATCAGGAATACTTACATCATCAATTTTCGGTTTAAGTTTTTTATTTTCTAAAAAAGCGTTAAACATAGTGGAACCTTTTACTTTACTATCTTTTCGCTTTCTCGTAGCCTTTTTAATCATGTCCATACTTATATTCTTTGGGGGCATAAAAATAAATTATAAGGACAAAAATGTAAAAAATCTACTTTTTCTTGGTTTGACGCAACCAATAATCTATTTCATGTTTGAAACCTTTGGTATTCAGTATTCTTCCTCATCTCAAGCTGGTCTAATGATTGCACTTATTCCTATATTTGTAACCATTTTATCTGCGTACATTTTAAAAGAAACCCCATCAAAAAAACAGTGTGGCTTTATATTCCTCTCTGTTAGTGGAGTAGTATTCATTGTACTTATGAATGGATCAAACTCCTCTGGAAGTTTATTGGGTGTATTTCTATTACTTGGAGCAGTGCTTTCTGCTGCAGTGTTTAATATCCTATCAAGGAAGTTCTCTAAAAAGTTCAGCCCTATGGAACTAACTTATGCCATGATGGCAATGGGCGCAGTGTTTTTTAATCTTGTTTCTGTATATAATCATATAAGATCAAACACATTAAACCAATATTTCACACCTTTAAAGAATAAGAATTTTCTAATATCCCTCGCATATTTGGGAATATTGTCTTCCATTATTGCTTTCTTTTTGATTAACTTTACTTTATCTAGAATAGAGGCTTCAAAATCTGCAATTTTTGCTAATTTATCTACTATTGTTTCAATAATCGCTGGAGTTATACTTCTTCATGAAAGTTTTAAATTATATCACCTTATTGGATCTATTTTAATATTAATAGGCGTTTGGGGTACAAATTACTTTACATGTAGAGGTGTTCTCCCAATTGAAGATTTCGCCACGCACTCTCGTGACTAAGAAAATCCAAACCTTTTCAAATATGCCTTATATTTAGCAAATACATTAATTTAATATTATATCCACTGCACTCCCTCAATGGAAACTCTTTCTTTACAAAATAAAACATCCATTATAAAATGAATGTTTTATCTAAAATTTTTATTAATATAATCTTCCATTGCATTAATAAATTTTTCTGCATTTTGTATTTGAATTTGCGCATCTTCCTTACTTGCTATGTAGAAATCATTCGAAGTTGATGCGAATATGTACTTTATAGAATAAGTTATGAATTGAGCATATGGAAATCCATATGCTCTATATTTTTATATGTTTACTTAAATATTAGAAAAAAGAGAAGGAGTCCACTCTTTCGGAGCTTTCTCCTTGCTTTTGGTTTGTTTGGTTTATCCCAATTCTTAACAATATTCTGATCCATTACAGAGATTGAAAGCTTTTCTTACAAGATCTGTAAGGAATAAATTAAAGAATTATTCACTCGGAAATAAGCTTATATTCCCTACTGGTTAAAGCTAATGAATGTTTAAATAACCATTGGTTTTGTAGAAAAGAATAGCACTTAAAATCATACTAATAAAGAATAAACATAAAGCAATCCAGCAATATAGTATGCCATTTTTATAATATAAGATATTTTTTTTGTTATCTTTTTTAACCCTTAAACGATACTTCCCACCGATAACTACAAAAGCCGCTGTCAATACATATAATACAAACTGAATTACAATCAATATTTTAATCATTTTCCCCTCCAAAGTTTTGTAATATAGTGACGGACAGTATTATACCATTTTATAAATAATCATT
>Ga0105047_10009746_pt1 | contig 15773 bp, 21 predicted proteins | sample MAT04_FD_78384 | JGI IMG/M metagenome (GOLD analysis project Ga0105047, IMG submission 78384) | Freshwater microbial communities from Lake Fryxell liftoff mats and glacier meltwater in Antarctica - MAT-04 (megahit assembly) | ecosystem: Environmental > Aquatic > Freshwater > Ice > Liftoff... | reverse complement strand
TTTGCCGAGATGGATCTTCGACGACTTGTAGGAGCAGTGCTCGGACCACATCACCGAGAAGACTCCAAGTTCCACATGGTTGGGCTCGCGGCCCAGCCGGTCGAGGACGACCTGGTATTCATTAGGGGCGAGGCCGTATTCGACGGCGAGTTCGGCCATGGTCTTTGAAGGGGGGGGCTTGTGCGGAGCGCTCATGGGCGCGCCTTCTAGCCGTTCAGGGGGCGGGTGTCAGCCGCCCTCGCGGAACATCGCGACCGGACGCCCATTGATCCTGTGAAGCGAAAGGAATCTGCCATGCCCGACGAACCCATCGACTCCGCTGCGACGCCCAAGGATCCCGACGCGCCCGAGATCGCCGCCGCCGACGCCGAACGCGCCTCCAGAGAGGCCGCCAACGACGATCACTCTGACGGAGAACCCTAGGCGACGATCGCCCGCTCAAGGCCCCTGCGAACGCGGAAGGCCAGAATGAGCGCTCCGACCAGGACCGCCACGGCCCCCGCCAGGGCGACATAGGCCAGCGGCATATTTCGCGACTGCTCGGCCACAAAGGCACCCGCCAGGCCCCATGCGATCGGCAGCGCGTAAGCGATGGTTCGAAGCCGCTGGGTCACGCCCAGGGCGACCAGAACGACAATCACGACAGCGATCATGGCCCAGACGGTCGGCGACAGGGCCGTCGGCAGGTCGCCGTTGCCGGTGGCCACAGTGATCAGGTTCAGCGGCGCGGCGACGGTCAGCCAGCCGGACAGCAAGGCCAGGGGCCACACAGTCAACCAGCGGTCCCGGTCGCCGCGCGGCAAGATCCGGATGGCCCCTGCGTTGGCCATCAGGGGAATCAGCAGCACGGCCAGTGATCCAAAGATCAGCACGATCGTCGCCACCTCCTGATCGAACGCCGCCGCCACGACCCACCAGCCGATGCCTAGCAGGGCCAGGATCGACGGCCAGCCGAGCCGCTGGATCAGACGGCTCTCGCCCGTCTGCGGCAAGGCCTGCCGCACCGCGTAGACCAGCAGCCAGAGATAGATCACGCCCCAGATGGCGAAGGCATATCCAGCCACCCGCAGGGTGGAGTCGCTGTCGGCGGAAAACTCGGCGGGCGACTGGCCCCAGCCGAGCAGCACCTGGGTCTGGCCGATGACCACGGAAAAGACGGCGGCGGCCAGGAGGATCAGACGGCGGGTCATCTGGGCTGGGTTCGGGCGGTCGATGGACATGGTGACTCCGGACGACGGTCGTTCTGAGTACGCCCCGGAACGGCAAAGGTTCAATCCGGCGCGGTCGACCGAACCGATTATGGCCCGGCGGCGGGCGATTTGATGCTTTCATCTTGACGGACGCGTTTCGTCCGCCTCCGATCCCCTAATGGCGAGTCTGGAACAGGGCCACCGTGCCGATCTCGAAACAGCGGACCGCGCGCTGGCCGCCAACCCTCATGATCTGCGGGCGCTGATCGCCAAAGGCGATGCCCTCGGGGGTCTGGGCGACGTCCGGTCCGCCGCCAGCTTCTACGGTTCGGCGCTGCGTGCGGCGGGCGACGGCAAGGGGCTGGGATCCGATATGATCGCCGAATTACGACGCGCCGAGGCCGCCCTGCAGGCGCAGGCGCATCGGTTCGAGGCCCATCTGGCGACCAGCCTCGCTGGTGCCGGTTTCGAGCCGGTGACCTCCAGCGACCGGTTCGCCCTGTCCCTCGACCTGATGGCCGGGCGCAAGCGGCTGTATCAGCAAGAGCCCCGATTCTACCTCTTCCCCGGCCTGCCGCAGGTCCAGTTCCAGCCGCGCGAGACCCTGCCCTGGCTGGATGCGGTCGAGGCCGCGGCGGGCGACATCCGCGCCGAGCTCGACGCCTTGCTGGCCGAGCCCGACCTGTTCCGCCCGTACGTCGAAATGCGCGAAGACCGGCCCAACACCGATTCCAGCGGCATGGTCTCAAACGCCGACTGGAGCGCCCTGTTTCTGTGGAAGGACGGCGCGGAACAGCCCGACATCGCCCGCCGCTGTCCGCGAACACTAGAGGCGCTGGCCGAGGTCCCGCTGTGCCGCGTGCCGGGTCGGACGCCCTCCATCCTGTTCTCGCGCCTCAAGCCCGGTGCGCGAATCCCGCCGCATCACGGCCTGATCAACACCCGCCTGATCTGCCATCTGCCACTGATCTCGCCGCCGGGCTCCCGCTTCCGGGTCGGGAATGACGTCCGCGAGTGGAAGGAAGGCCGTGCCTGGGCCTTCGACGACACCATCGAGCACGAGGCTGCCAACGACAGCGGCCAGGACCGCACGATCCTGATCTTTGACGTCTGGAAGCCGGAGGTGACGAACGAGGAGCGGGCATTGGTCTCGGCGATGTTCCAGGCCATCGACGCCTATGGCACCGGCGGCAAGGCCTGGGGGGTCTGACCGCCTCAGACGGCGGCGTAGATCGAGCGGAACAGGGTCGCGCCGTCGGCCGAGCCCAGTTCTTCCTCGAACGCCCGGTCCGGGTGGGGCATCAGGCCCAGCACATTGCCGCGCGCGTTCTGGATCCCGGCGATGTCGTTCACCGAGCCGTTGGGGTTGTCGACATAGCGGAACACGACCTGGCCCTCGCCCTCGAGGCGGGCCAGGCTGTCGGCGCCGGCGAAATAGTTTCCGTCGCCATTGCCCTGGGTCATGATCACCTCGCGCTGGCCCTGATAGCCGGCGGTGAAGCGGGTCTGGCCGTTGGCGACGGTCATGCTGATCGGCTTGCAGACGTATTTCAGGCCCGCGTTCCTCAGCAGGGCGCCGGGCAACATCCCGGCCTCGCACAGGATCTGGAAGCCGTTGCAGATGCCCAGCACCGCCACGCCGTCGTCGGCCGCCTTCCGGACCGCCTGCATCACCGGCGACTGCACCGCCATGGCCCCGCAACGCAGATAGTCGCCGTAGGAGAAGCCGCCCGGCAGCACGATCAGGTCCAGCCCCGACGGCAGTTCGGTGTCCTGGTGCCACACCATCTCGACCCGTTCGCCCGTCGAGCGTTCGACGGCGACCTTGCAGTCGCGGTCGCAGTTGGACCCGGGAAAGACAATGACGGCTGCGCTCATGGCGCGGGCGTTTAGCAGGGTTCGTACCGGTTGTCAGGGTGCCGACGTCACGGTCACGCCAGCGGGCTCGGGGGCGGGGGCGGAAGCACCCCCAGCTGCCCCAGCATCCCGAGGCCGTCGTTCTCGTTCCAGCCTTCGATGATCCGGCCGTCTGCGATGCGCTCGATGCTCATGCCGCTGACGACCACCGACCGGCCGGTCGCCGGCACTCCGCCCAGCGGCCCCAGGTGCGTGCCGCGCATCGTCAGCCTCGCGGCCACCCGATCACCCTCGCCGATCATGTCTTCAACGATGAAGCGGGCATCGGGAAAGGCGGTACGGAAGCCTTGGAACCACGCCGCCCAGCCGTCGCGGTCAATGGGCTCGGGGGAGCCCGCGATGTGCCCCCGGTATCCGGCGGCCAGAAACGCGTCGCGCCGCGACAGGTCGCCCGTGCTCCAGATCTCTTCGAAGAACCGCCGGACCAGCGCCTTGTTGGCGTCAGGATCGTGGGTGGTCCGAGCCGTCGCTGGCGATGCGGCGAGCGCAAGGGCCGGACTCGAAAGCAAGAAGGATCGTCGGCCAAACATCGCATCTCTCCTGAGCAAAGGCGATGTAACGCCGATATCCGTCTCCGGGCAATCCTTCGGACTCAGGCCTGGCCCGCGTTCTCGTAGATTCCGGTGATCGAGGCCTTGGCCAGGGTATTGAAATGCAGGTTGAAGCCGTATTTGGCCCCGGAGTCCTCCGACGTGACCGGCAGGCTTTCTCCACCCACCGCGAAGACGGTGAAGACGTAGTGGTGCGGCCCATGTCCCGGGGGCGGTGCCGCGCCGCCGAAGCCGGGCTCGCCGAAGTCCGTGCGGCCCTCAATCGCGCCCTTGGGCAAGCCAGCGGACGACGCGCCCTCTGCCAGCTTGGTCACGTCGACGGGGATGTTGGCGACCGTCCAGTGCCAGAAGCCCGAGCCGGTCGGGGCATCGGGGTCGTAGCAGGTGATGGCGAAGCTCTTCGTGCCTTCGGGCGCTCCGGCCCAGCTCAGCTGCGGCGACCGGTTGCCTTTGGCATAGATTTGGGCGTCCGGCAGGGTGCCGCCGTCGGCGAAACCGGTCGAGGTCAGGGTGAAGGTCATTCCGTCGCTCCAGTGGTGTTCGACAACCCTAACGCAGGGCCCGCCTGTTCGTCGCTACCGCAGTGTCGCGGCGCGCCAGATCCATACGCCGACAAGGACGGCTGACAGCAGCCAAAGACCGACAACGACCGCCGCCGCCGCTCGCGACGTCGGCCTGGACCGGTCTGACGCCGCCGCCCGAAACTCGGCCAGCAGCGGCGCGGGGATCAGTCTGACCGAGACCCAGATGCCAAAGGGCACGATCAGCAGATCGTCAAGATAACCGAGCACCGGAATGAAGTCGGGGATCAGGTCGATCGGCGACAACGCATAGGCCGCCACGGCACCGGCGACCAGCTTTGCCGCGAGCGGCGTCCGCGGGTCGCGGGCTGCGATCCATAGGGCCACGACATCACGCTTGAGGTTACGCGCCCAGGTCTTCAGGGTGTCGAAAACGCGGGCGATCAGTGCGCCGCGGCCAACGAGGACAGATGGGGCGTGGACCTCCCCCCAGCCTGCACCAGAAGCCCGGCCAATACGGCTTCATCGGAGGTGTCGTTCGAGGTCTGGGCGAAGGTCATGGCAACGCCTGCGGCGCGGCGTTGGACGCTTGACGCTCCGAAGCGGCGACCGGTTCGGGCGAAGACGTTGGACCGCACGTCGTGGCGGCGGCTCGGGCGAACCGGGCAGCACCTTGGGAGGGCGGGGCCATGTCCAGGTCCGTCCGGGCGATCTCCAGCATCTCCGTGGCGATCGTGGCCGAGATGTTCAGATCCGCCTGGAGAAGTGCGAGGCGGGTCGCGGCCTCGGCCCGGTCGGAGGCACCGATGCCCGGGAAATCGGCTGCCCCGGCCGCGATGCGATGGTCACGCATGGTGAACTGCCGCTCGAACAGGGCTTCGAACCCGCCATAGAGGCGGGCATAGGCGGTGAGGCGCTCACGCGGCAGGTCCTCCGCCGCGCCGGAGGTTAGGGCGGAACGCCAGACCGCGTTGGTCCATGGCCTGATCGGCAGCGACAGAGGGGCTGGCAGGGGTTGCCTCGCCCGTACGGCGGCCGTCATCTCCGCGACCCGGTCCCGTCGGCAGTCCGCATAGGAGACGACCTCGGCGGCGTGGAGGAGGCTTCTCCGCACCTCGACCCTCAGTCCCGCCTCGGCCGTCTTGGTGCGCTGCGCCGTGGCCATGGCCTCTCCCGCGCGATCCGCTCCAAAGGCCAGCAGCACGCCGGCCACCACGATGACGATCTCGCGCAACATGCCCGGGCCGTCCGAAAAGGCCGCCAGCCAGCGCGACCGGGGCGCGGGTGGCGCGATGGGCGCTCCCGGTTCGGGCGTCGTCACGGCGCGCGTCCCGAGGCGATGCGGCCCAGCTCCGCGATCAGGTCGTCCAGGACCCTCGGGCGGGCGGGGGTGACGTTCAGCGCGACGGTCAGGCCGGACGGCCACAGCACGAACTGCGCCGAAACCGACAGCTCCGGGTCGGTCAGGAGGCCGCTATGGGTGAGGATCCGGGGACCGCCGGGCGGGCCGCGATACTGGTAGCCCAGCCCGTAGAAGGGGACGTCGGTCTCGCGTTCTGCCAGCCAGGCCCGCGTGCGCGGTCCATGCCCGGCCCGATCCGGCCGAAGCTGATCGGCGAAGCGGGCATAGTCCGCCGCCGAAACGGTCCAGCCACCCGCACCCGAGCGCGGCGTCTCCGGGAACCGGGGGTTCAGCCGGGCCGTGGTCGCTCCAACGGGATCGAACACCGCGCGCCGACAATGGGCCTCATAGTCCTCGCCCGCCACCGTCTCGATCAGATAGCTCAGCAGAATATAGCCCTGGTTCGAATATTCGTATCGGGCACCCGGCGCGGACTCCAGCGGCGCCGAGAGCACGCGGTGGGCTTGAGCCTCCAGTGGCGAGCGCATCCCCGGCGCCCAGTCTGCGCGGCGGTTCACGAGCGGCTGGGCGCGCGGAAGACCGCTGCGATGGCTGAGCAGCTGGCCGACGGTGACGCCCGCCAGCCTGGGGTCGCCCGTTGCGCCGGACCGCGTGATGAACTCCGCCAGCGCCTCGCCGACGGTCGTGTCATAGTCCAGCCGCCCGGCGTCGATCAGGCGCGCGGCGCACAGGCCCGTCACCGCCTTGGACAGGCTGGCCACGGGGGCCGCGTCGTCTGTCCCCCGACCGCCGAAACCGGCTCCGCCGGACGGCTGCCCGCGGAACAGCACGGCGATGGCGCCCTGTTCAACGCCGTTCTCTTCGGCCCATCGGGTGAAGGCCTGGCCCATCAGGGCCCCGCGCTCGGAAGCCGCTGCGGCGTCGATCGGGCGCGGTTGGGCCATCGCGGTCGGACCGAAGGCCAGCGCCAGAGCGCCAGCGAGGATCACGATAAGATCCTTCAAGCTTCACCTCCCCCTCAAAGGATGAGGATGACTGAAAGAACGCAGGTTCGCTAGTGCGCCGCGTCCTTGACCGCCGGGGTGAAGGCGCGATTATCCGTAAGCCCGCCGGCGAGCGCCGCCGCGAAGACCAGCACGCAGACAAGAACGAAGGCCGCGACCGAAAACTGGATCAGCCGCTTCACGCAGCCTCGATGCGGTAGCTTTCGATCACCGTATTGGCCAGCAGCTGCTCGCACATCTTCTTCGCCTCGGCGACCGGATCGGCGGTGCCGTCCAGGTCGAACTCGATCAGCTTGCCGACCCGGGCATTGGCAACGCCGGTCCAGCCGAGGCCCTGCAGCGCGCCCTCGACGGCCTTGCCCTGGACGTCCAGCACGCCGGGCTTGAGGAACACGTGAACCTTGACCTTGGCTGAAGTCGTCGGGGCCATTCTAGTGCAATCCACCCTGAATCACCGTCGGCATGTCCTTCATGATGCCGAGGCGGCGGGCCACCTCGGTGTAGCTCTCGATGACATTGCCCAGGTCTCGGCGGAAGCGGTCCTTGTCCAGCTTCTCGCCCGTGTTGGTGTCCCACAGGCGGCATGAATCGGGGCTAATCTCGTCGGCCAGGATGACCCGGCTGAAGTCGTTTTCCCACACCCGGCCGAACTCGATCTTGAAGTCCACCAGGGTGATGCCGACGGCACCGAACATGCCCGACAGATAGTCATTGACCCTCACCGTCATGGCCAGGATGTCGTCCAGCTCCTGGGTTGTGGCCCAGTTGAAGGCGGTGATGTGCTCTTCGGTGACCATCGGGTCGTTGAGCTCGTCCTTCTTGAGATAGAATTCGATGATCGAGCGGGGCAGGGGCGTGCCTTCCTCGATACCGAGGCGCTGGCTCATCGAGCCGGCCACGATGTTGCGGCACACGACCTCCAGTGGAATGATCTCGACTTCGCGGATCAACTGTTCGCGCAGATTCAGCCGCTTGATGAAGTGGTTGGTCACGCCGATGCCGTTCAGGCGCGCCATGACGAATTCGCTGATGCGGTTGTTGATGACGCCCTTGCCCTCAAGCTGAGCCTTCTTCTCGCCGTTGAACGCGGTAGCATCGTCCTTGAAATACTGGATCAGGGTGCCGGGCTCGGGGCCTTCGTAGAGGATCTTGGCCTTGCCCTCGTAAATCTTCTTGCGCTTGACGTTCATCATGGTCGGTCCGGGCGGGGCCTGTCGGAAACGCAAATCGCGCGACCAGACGGGGTCTGGGCGGCCTGATCCGGAATCGCGGGCGGGCGGGAAAGTTCGGCGAACCCTTAGCGGATGCGGCGCGGCGATACAAACCAGCGACAACGCGGGGTCCGGTTGAAACATCGCCGCAACCCGTCGGGTTCCGGTTGCGTTCGGGCATGGGGCCGATATAGACGACCTCGACTGCGACCCGGGTGGGCCGCCTCACGGAGCTTCGCGACACCCATGACCACCTTCGGCGATCGGGAAAAAGGCTTCGAGTCCAAATACGCCCTCGATCAGGATCAGGAGTTCAAGGCGGTCGCCCGGCGCAACAAGCTCCTGGGCCTTTGGGCAGCCGGCAAGATGGGCCTCAACGCCACCGGTGCCGAGGAATACGGCCGCGCCATCGTCAAGGCCGACTTCGAACAGCCGGGCGAGGAAGACGTTTATCGCAAGATCGCCCAGGACCTCGAAGGCGCTGGCCTGTCCGTCTCCGAGGGCGAAATCCGCCGCAAGATGGACGAACTGTCCTCGGTGGCGCGCGAGCAGATTCGCAACGGCGAATAGGCCGTCGGGGTCACATGGCTGCGACCCCGGGGCTGAAGGTCAGTGCGGGGTCAGCACGCCCTCCAGAACATGGACGATGCCGTTTGAAGCCCGGATATCGGCGGCGCTGATGCCGATCTGGTTGCCGGCTGCGTCGGTCAAGGTCAGGCCGCCACGACGTGACGTCACCGTCAGTTGACCGCCCTCGACAGTCGTCAGGGAGGCCGAGCCACCGCCCACGCGGATCGCCGTCGTCAGGTCTGCTGCCGTGATCCGGCCGGGCACGACATGGTAGGTCAGGATCCGCGAGAGCGCGCTCCGCTGCGAGGGGCGAAGCAGCCGTTCGACGGTTCCCGGGGGCAGGTCGGCAAAGGCCTCATTGGTCGGCGCGAAGACCGTGAAAGGCCCGGTGCTGTTCAGGGTCTCCACCAGTCCGGCCGTCTGCACAGCGGTGACGAGGGTCGAGAAATCGGCATTGCCGGCGGCGATGCCGACAACCGTCTGGCTGGCGCGGTGATGGTCGGCCCGGGCCGGAGCGCGGTCGTGGGCTGCGGCCGGGTTGGCCAAGCCGGTGGTCAGGGCGAGCGTTGCCGCGACAGCAGAAGCCAGAAGGGTGCGGGAGATCGTCATGGGCAGGGTTCCTGAAGCTGGGCCCGCTCCCGTTGAGCGGTAGTCAATCTACGACCCTGCGGCGACGCCGGATGACCGCCGTGACATTAAAATAAAGTTATAAAGCAGGGCTTTAGAACAAGAAAAGCCGCGGCTGTTGCCAACCGCGGCCTTCCCTTGTCGTCGAGTTTCGCGATCGGCAAATCAGGGCATGACCACCGTGTCGATGGCGTGGATCACGCCGTTCGAGGCGGCGACATCGGCCTGGACCACGCGCGCAATGCCGCCTTTCTGGTCGGTCAGGGTGACCGTACCGTCGGCACCGACACGAGCGGTCAGGACGCCGCCCTGGACGGTGGTCAGGGCAGCGCTGCCGCCACCGGCCTGAATCTGCTGCGTCAGCGTCGCCGCGTCCACCCGACCGGCGACCACGTGATAGGTCAGGATCTTGGTGAGATCGGCCTTGCCGGCCGGGGCCAGCAAGCTTTCCATCGTCGCGGCCGGCACCTTGGCGAAGGCAGCGTTGGTCGGGGCGAAGACGGTGAAGGGTCCCGTGCCGCCGAGGGTTTCAGCGAGGTCGGCGGCCACGACAGCGGTCACCAAGGTGCTGAAATCGGCATTGCCCTGGGCGACGGTGACGATGGTGCCGGCGTCGGCCGGGGCGGTTGTGGCGGCGGGTTCCGCTGCGGGGGCGGCTTCTTCAGCGGGGCTGCAGGCGGCCAGGGCCAGCATGGCGGCGATCGATACGCCGGCCAGCGTGGCGGTTCTGTTGAGCTTCATGTGTTTCTCTCCTGAGCGACCGCCGTGATGGCGGTTCACCGGCAGCTACTGCCGGGCGTTGAAAAGGATGCAGGTCCGCTCAGAATTTGGGCGCGACATGTGACCGCACCCCCGTCAGCACCGGGGAAGAAAGGTCCCCAAAACTGCCCACGCCGCCGCCTTCTCCGCCAGAGGCAGGGTGTAGGCGGGGCTGGACGACGGCAGGTCGATGAGATCCATCCGGGCCCTCGGCGTCAGGCCAAGGCGGCCGTGCCGCGCCGCCGTCGCTCCGTTGAAGGCGATGGCCCGCAACTCCGGCAGGTCGTCAATGAGCCGGTTCAGGTCTGCGGCCTCGGCATGCCGAATGGCGGCGTCCAGACTGCCCGTCCGCTTCGCGCTGGCGATTGCGTCCCACAGGCCCACGCCCGCTATTTTCAGGGCGTCCAGCCGCTCCGGATAGGGCAGGGCGACCAGATCGATGCCGATGACGCCGCCGATCAGTCGCCATAAGCCATTCCGGGGATGACCATAGTATTGGCCGGCCTTCAACGACGCATCTCCGGGCAGGCTGCCCAGAATCAGCAGTCGCGTGTTGGCGTCGACGACCGGATCAAAGGCGCGCTTCCGTGTCACGCCGCCCCGAACACCCGCGCGAACACCGTGTCCACGTGTTTGGTGTGGTAGCCGAGGTCGAACAGCGCCTCAAGCTGTGCGGCCGGCAGGGTTACGCGGGCGTCGGCCTTGAGGAAATCCAGGAACCGGCCTTCACCACGCCAGACCTTCATCGAATTCTCCTGCACCGCGGCATAGGCGGCCTCGCGCGAGACGCCCGCCTGGGTCAGGGCCAACATGACGCGCTGCGAATGCACCAGACCCCCCAGCAGGTTCAGGTTCTTCTCCATATTGGCCGGATAGACCTGCAGCCGCTCGACCACCCCGGCCAGACGGTGCAGGGCGAAGTCCAGGTGGATGGTTGCGTCCGGGCCGATGCCGCGCTCGACCGAGGAATGGCTGATGTCGCGCTCGTGCCAGAGGGCGACATTCTCCATCGCCGGCACCACCGCCGACCGCACCAGCCGGGCCAGGCCCGTCAGGTTCTCGGTCAGGATCGGATTGCGTTTATGCGGCATGGCCGATGAGCCCTTCTGGCCCGGATCAAACGGCTCTTCGGCCTCCAGCACCTCGGTGCGCTGCAGGTGGCGGATTTCCACGGCCAGCCTCTCGACCGAAGAGGCGACGACTCCCAGGGCGGCGAAGAAGGCGGCGTGGCGGTCGCGCGGAATGACCTGGGTCGAGACCGGCTCGACCGCCAGCCTCATCTTCTCGGCCACATAGGCCTCGACCGCCGGATCGACATTGGCAAAGGTGCCGACCGCGCCGGAGATGGCGCAGGTGGCGATCTCTTCCCGGGCGGTCAGCAGCCGCCGCTTCGCCCGCTGGAACTCGGCGTGATAGCCCGCCAGCTTCAGGCCGAAGGTCACCGGCTCGGCATGGATGCCGTGGCTGCGCCCGACGCACGGCGTGAATTTGTGCTCCCGCGCTCGCGTTTCGAGCGCCGCCAGAACCCGGTCGGTTCCCTCGACCAGCAGGTCCGCCGAACGGGCTAACTGGACCGCGAAACACGTGTCCAGCACGTCCGACGACGTCATGCCCTGGTGCAGGAAACGGGCTTCCTCGCCGACGATCTCGGAGACGTGCGTCAGGAAGGCGATGACGTCATGTTTGGTGGTGCGCTCGATCTCGTCGATGCGGTCGGCGTCCCAGACCACATCCTTGCCCTTGGTCCAGATGGCCTCGGCGGCGCTGGCGGGAATCGTGCCCAGCTCGGCCATCTTCGTGGCGGCATGGGCCTCGATCTCGAACCATATCCGGTATTTGGTCTCCTGCGACCAGATGGCGACGGCGGTGGGGCGGGAATAACGGCTGATCATGGGCCGTGCGTGTCGGTCTCGCGACCGTTTGAGTCAAGCACCGCTTGTGCCGACGCGCGCGGAACTTGTTCAGCCGAAGCTGGCGACGGGCCCGCGCGGGCTTTATGGGCTGAGGCTGATTTTCTGGAGGGGACACATGGAACTGATCATCGGGCCGCGCCTGTATTCGACCTGGTCGCTGCGGCCCTGGCTGGTGCTCATGCGCTGCGAGGCCGAGTTTTCCGTGCGCGAGATCGACATCTACGCGCCGGAGGGTCAGGCCGAGCTCGAGCGCATTTCGCCGTCCCGCCTCGTGCCCCTGCTCAAGGTCGAAGGCGAGACCATTTGGGATTCGATGGCCATCTCGGTCTGGTGCGCGGAACGCTTTCCCCAGGCGCGGCTGTGGCCGTCCGAGGCCCACGCCCGCTGGCTGGCACGCTCGGCGGCCTGCGAAATGCACGGTGGGTTCATGGGGCTGCGTACCGAATGCGGCATGGGGCCTGACCACACCATGGTCGGCCCGGACCGCTCGCCGCCGCCGTCCGGCGAGGCCGTGACCCGCGATATCCGCCGCATCGTCCTCCTGTGGCGGGAGATGCGGAGCCGGTTCGGTGCCGACGGCCCCTATCTGTTCGGCGACTGGTCGGTCCCGGACGCTTTCTTCACCCCGGTGGCGGCGCGCTTCCGGCATTACCAGATCGATCTGACTGCCCATGGCGATGACGGCACGGCGGCGGCCTATCGCGACGTCCTGCTGGCCCAGCCCGATTTCCTCGAATGGTCGGCGGACGCGCTGAAAAGCCGTTAACCGCCCCCTGGAACCCGGCCTTAAGACAACGGCGGTATCTGTGGACCTCGAGAAGCGCAGAAGCGTTCAAGGGTCCATCATGTCCATACCCGCCGAACAGCCGGAAACACGCCGCCCCAGTCTGTTGGTCTACGGGTTGATGATCGTGATCGCCTGCTGCCTGCCGGCGCTGCTTCTGGTCAGCGTGATCTAGTTGGTGCCGACCGTTGTGGTCGTCGATGCCAGATCGATCGCCGGAACCGGAGCTGGCGGTGGCGCGACATAGTCCAGGGCGATGGCAATCCGCGACGCACCCGATGCCACGGCATCCAGTGTGTTCAACGGCAGACCGTTCATGCGCTGATAAATCCAGTAGGCCGCCACGACCTTCTCCACGTATTCGCGGGCCTGGGGCACGTCGATGGTCTCGATCAGCAGCAGCGGATCGGCGTCCTGGCCCAGTTTGCGCACCGCCATCACCATCGGCCCGGGACCGGCGTTGTAGGACGCCGCGGCCCGCAACAGGTCGCCGTTGATCGCGGGCATGGCCAGCACCCGGTTCAGATAGGCCTGACCCATGCGGGCGTTGACGCCGGGTTCGAACAGCCGCTCCGGTTCGCTGACGAAGATCCGGTCGTTGGCCAGTTCGGCGGCGGTCGTCGGCATCACCTGCATCAAGCCGTAGGCACCGGCACCTGACCGCGCGCGGGGGTTGAAGTCGGTTTCCTTGCGCGCGATCGCATAGACCAGCGACCTTTCGACGGTGAAGCCACCGTCCGGTTCGATTACCGGCTGCGGATAGCGGTCGGCGTCCACGCGGCGCACATCGTCGCCCGATCCCGTGACGCGCGGACCCAGGGCCCGGCCCAGGGCGGCCCAAAGCTGGCGGCCCCTGTCGGTGGCGGCGGCGCGCAGGCCGGTCTTCAGCTCGTCACGGGCGTCGGTGCGGCGTCCGATCTCGAAGTAGGCGACGGTGCGCCGGGCTCGGGGTTCGTTGCGCACAAACTCTTCCAGCTCGTCGGCGTCGACGCCGATCGGCTCGTCGGCCTGATAGGCGCTCCGCTGCAAGGTGGCGGTGCCATAGGGGATCGGACCCAGGTTCTCGATCGTCGGCTCCTCGCCGAGCTGACGCAGGGCGATCTGCCCATAGAAGGTCGCGGGCCATGCGGCGGAGCGACGCAGCAGGGGTTGGACGCGGTCCTGCTGGCCCGACTGTCCCGCGGCGCGCGCGGCCCAGAAGGCGGCACCGGAGCGGACCCAACCGTCTTCGGTCGGGTCGTCGAGAACGCGCTGGAAGGCAATCTTGGCGGGACCGAATTCGCCCAATCGGTATTGGGCCAGGCCGACCGTCCACCAGTCGCCCAGCTGATCGCCCAGGGCGACGGCGCTGGTCAGGTCGTCGTGATTGAGGGCGACCCGGGCCGCCTTCATCGGGTCTCCCTCGGTATTGCCGCCGGCGGCAGCTATGCTGTTCCAGTTACGCCCGCCGCCCATGCGGGAGGGCTGCCGCGGCTCGGGCGCGCCGTCAGGACGGCGGCGCATGGCCAGGCTCCAGGCGCGGTCGGCGCAGGCCAGATCGGCATATTCCTCGAGCCAGACGGCCAATTCATCGTAGGTGGCGGTGTAGTCGGCGTGGAACAGGCGCTCGAACTCGACCTGGCCCAGCAGGACGCGGTCGTGGGCCTGACGCGCGGAATCACGGGCGGCGTCGAGGTCGCCGCGGCGCAGGGCGTCGAAGGCGGTGGTGTAGCTGAGGCGGTCCGCAGCGCTCAGGGCGGTGGGTGCACGGCGGATTTCATCAGCGTAGCCGGCGGTCGCCAAGGCGGACAACGCCAGGGCCAACGTCGGCGCGACAATCGCGCGGCGGAAATCAAACGGCACTGAGGCGGCCCCCTTGAAGCGTCCAGTGACCCGTCTCGACTCGGGTCACGCTACGCTGTTCATTCGGTCGTCAGGCTCAAAGCGCACCATCGCCCCAGGCCATGTCAAGATTTCTCCCCATTTTGGGGCAGTTTTGAGTCTGAAGGATGAACAGGCTCAACCTTCTGAGTCCAGCCGCCCAACCAGCGACAACATGTCCGCCCACGCCTGCCGCTTTGCCACTGGCTGTTTCAGCAGGAAGGCGGGATGCAGGGTCGGCAGCACCGGAGCGGAAACGGCCCCCTCGGGAAGACGCCATTCCCGCCACTGACCACGCAGCCGCATGATGCCCTCGTCCGTCGCCAGAACCGACTTGGCCGCCGCCGCTCCCAGCAACAGGACCGCCCTGGGCTTCAGCAGCGCAAAGGCCCGCTCCACGAACGGCGCGCAGACGGCCTGTTCGGCCGGCGTCGGCGTCCGGTTGCCCGGCGGCCGCCAGAAAACAGTGTTGATGATGAACACCCGGTCTTCCAGCCCGGCCTCGGTGAGCATCCGGTCCAGCAGCTTGCCCGCCTTGCCGACGAAAGGCCGGCCGTGCTGGTCCTCTTCCGCCCCGGGACCTTCGCCGATGATCAGGACCGGGGCCTCGGGGTTGCCCCGACTGAACACGGCCTGGGTCGCGCCCATGCCCCGGAGCGGACAGCCTTCGAACGCCGCGATCGCCCGACCCAACTCCTCCAGCGTGTCGGCTGCGGCGGCCCGCCGGCGCGCCTCGGCCAGCGCGTCGCCCGTGTCGGGCGCGGCCACGACGGACGCCATGGCCTTGGCCACCGCCTTGACGGCGGGCGGCGGCGCGACATGGGTGCGGTCGATCGGCGCGTCCTCGAAACAGGCGTCCACGCCCGCGTCGTGCCAGAAGGCGAGCAGGCTTTCGGTCGCGGCGGTGTCGGGGAGCTGCGTCGTCATGGCGGTCGCCAAAGGGATAGTCCTTGACCACCCTTGCGTCACCTTCCGATAAACGGAAAAGACCGGGACTTCACCGAAGACGAGGAAATCAGGGCATGGCCGAGGACGCGATCGAGGGCGGCGCGACAAACGCCTGGCAGGAAGCCGTGATCGACAAGCTGCCGTCAGCCGCGGCCCTGATGGGCGTCGAGCGCGAGGTGATGGAATACGACGTCGTCATCGTTGGCGGCGGCCCCGCCGGCCTGTCCGCCGCCATCCGCCTGAAGCAGCGCGCGGAACAGGACGGCAAGGACATCACCGTCGCCGTACTGGAGAAGAGCGCCGAGATCGGCGGCCACGTCCTGTCCGGCGCGGTCATCGACCCGCGCGCCCTGACTGAACTGTTCCCGGACTGGAAGGAACGCGGCGCGCCACTGGAGACGCCGGTTACCGAGGATCGGTTCATGGTGCTGGGGCCGATGGGTCAGGTGTCCCTGCCCATGCCCCTGATGCCGCCGATGATGCACAACAACGGCTGTTACATCGCCTCGCTGGGCAATGTCGCCCGCTGGCTGAGCGAACAGGCCGAGGCGCTGG